>Ga0209454_1003016_pt1 | contig 11827 bp, 7 predicted proteins | sample WorMetHERISLAND1_2_FD_187400 | JGI IMG/M metagenome (GOLD analysis project Ga0209454, IMG submission 187400) | Marine gutless worms symbiont microbial communities from Max Planck institute for Marine Microbiology, Germany - Olavius geniculatus... | ecosystem: Host-associated > Annelida >...
TTGTAAAATAAAGATACATTATAAGTATTTAAATTACTAATTACAAGTACGTCCAGATTATTTTAAATAGTATTTTAATTACTTGTATTTTAATTACTCCCCAACACTGGTAAGGGGTAAGCTACCCCGGACCCCGCGACGTTTGAGGGGCGTTTCGTCAAAACAAAAACAAAGACAAAAACAACAAATAAAAACAGCATACCTTTTGAATCAACAAGTTTTATGCGATCACTCTTTTTTTAACTAGCTTCTGCATTAATTCTTTTGAGTTTATCATTAACTACATTATTCAAAATAATTTCACGTAAAAGTAAACAGAAAGCGCAAATACAAACATAGAATTTTATGATGTGGCCACACCATGGGTTAAGTCTAACTAACATTTGGTATGCACAAGTTAAACGAAATTGCTTAATTCACAGTTGGCTTACTGTTTACGTAGTGTTCACATTATGTGTGCATAGTAGCCTACTTATTAAATATAATAAAAAAGCACATAGTACAAGTACAACCTATTATTCTCCGTCAACTTAAACGGTTTAGGCCTGCGTAATGTTCGTGTAGTTTAGAGTTTTTAAAAGTTACAGCATTAGAGTTGTTCAGAGTTCATGTGAAACTTACAGCAACGCCATGCCGTAGTTCCGTCACGATTCTCGTGCTCTGTAACGTGTTTAAAAGTACGATAAATAACAGTTTGTTTGTCCTTAGGCCTACATCTGGTACCGAATACGGCATTCATTATTGCTTAGATAACGTCACTACCCCAGGTAAATTAAACAGAAACTTTATTTTGTGCTTCAATGATAATTAGTCTGGGGTTCGCTGCTAACGGCTATAAATCAACTAGAGATGAGGTTAATTAGGGTTAATTACGGTGCTGGACGCGTGGACGACTGCTGGTCTGATGAAGTGTCGCGCGATGAAATTACACGCGATTAACTGTCGCTGCGGTTAACTGTCGCGCGATAAAGTGTCATGGAACCAAGAATGTGACTTATTCGTTGCACAAAGCTGATAGCTCGCGCCTACAAAAATGATTATTAATATAGTAGCGGGGCGTGATTTTTATTTAAACTTAGATTTTGATTAAATATATTGTGATTGTCATAAAGCTACAAAACAAGTAGCACAAGTATTTGGATGGATATTGTGCTTATAAATACTGTAATGTCGCCCCGTGCTTTAAAAAGCAGTACCACTACTCTATTTGTTACCTCCATTTTTTATTTTTCCAAAATAATTTACCTATTACTTTTTCTACATAATTTTGCTTATAATGTAAATTCTACCCTACCCCTCATTTACCCCCATAGCTTGGGGCAACGGGACGCTAAATATAAAAAATAAGAATAGTGTAAGGGAAGAAAGTTCGAAGGCTTAAACGTGGCCCAAATTTCCTTCTCTAGCTTCGTTATAATAATATTTACTTCCCCTACACCCTCTACATAGTGCGGCAAAAAAGTAGTTCCCTAAATTTTTTCGCCGTTTTTTCAGCAACCGCTTGAAATTTCAATTTAAAATGTTACAGTTTTATTTAAGGAAACGTTCTACATCTAAGTGCAGAGTAAAATATGATTCTGTTAAAAAACGACGAAATTACAGGCTTTTGAACATGACCGCCTACCGATTTTTTAGCATTAAAAACGTTTAAACTAAAAATGCTACTTAATTTTCAAAAACCAGTTACTACGTTACTGCCAATAACGTCACAGTGACGCTTTGACAAACAGTAGTTTATTGTGTTTATAACTTATCACTAAGTTATCGTTTTTTTAAAGCAATCGCCGTCTGCCCACCGGATTCATTTTCCAGCAGGACGGCGCGCCAGCACAAACAGCGCGCAGCGCACGGAATTAACTGCGGACCAGCTGTCCATATTTATCACAAAAGACCAATGGCCTCCAAATTCGCCTAGTACAAATCTAGTGGAATATCTCATGTGGTGTGCAATGTTGAAGGCTTACCGCAAGCTTAAACAAAGCCAAAAAACAATCGCCGAACTCAAGGAATCGCTTCTGGAGAACAGCTAATTCAATGCATAGTTAATTTGTAACTGATTTTACAGAAAAAGTTCCTCGAAGGTCATTTAGTGCTATAGGTTTTGTATAGCGGGACATTCTGGCTAGCTAATTATAAAAAAAACACGCCTCTTTGACGTCACTCCTAGGATTTCTAAGCTGACGGTAAGTTGAAGCACATTCGCGTCTGCCTGAGTTCTGTCGGATTGCTCATAGTATTGCGCCGTAATAAAGTGGGACAAAATTCAACAAATATCCGTTAACAACATAGGGGAACTCTCCTAGATTTTGGTGGAAAATAAAACAATTTCTGTCTTTCGTATTCGTCGTTAATCTCTGTCGCTAATCGTCGTTGCTGAAATACATAATTTGCACACTCGCTGTCAAAAAATGTACCGCATCGTACCGTTGCAAAAAATTATCGCTGCCAAAGACGTTGCTAGGAGGGAAATAGAGGAATTTTTGAGGGACAATAAAAAACCATCTGAACTCATTACGACTTCTGTTAAGCTTGAGGTCGTTACGAACTCCTGCATTGGGAGTTGCGAGGGTTGTGAATGCCAGGAAATGAAAGCTGCTGACATTCTTTATTCGCTACCACACTACCAGGAACTTACACCACCAAGAGGGTACGCTCGTAAATATCTAGCTAATAGCACCAAACTGTCACTGCCGAAACCAAATTCTCTTGTTGACGTTGCTTTTTTAATCGTCCAGAAGCTGCTTATAAATTTTGTCATCATTGCTCATTACCCCAGTTGGCACTTTGCAGATTTCAAGCACGCGCAGGAGATCCTTCAAGATTAATATTGTATACCTCAGCAAATTTCCTACCATGCTTTGCCTGCACTTGATTACTTTACTAAACATCAACCAGGCGACAATTGTGACAAGCGAAATCTGACAACTAAACGTTCACCAACCTCCCCTCCCACCACAACCTGCCACGCCGGAGTGGGGTTAATAAATTGACTTCCACTGTTACAGAGGCGCTGCTACTGTTTCGAGCACACTGTTGCGGTTAGTGGCCGTGTCGAACGTTCGCCGCTTGCTACGTCGTGCGCTCACATTACTGCACTGTTCGCATGATTGTCGGTAACAATGAGTAAACCGCATAACAATCCGATAGTGCTTCGTGACAGCATTTTCAAGCATCCGGCTTTCCAGCCGACACGCTTGTCAAAACGCCTATCAATTTCCGACTTCGTGACGTCACCGGAACTTGTTGAAACGACTACAACGACAACTTCTGCCACTACAACTACTGTCGGAACGAAATCGGTTAGCACACCCGTGCTTGGACCGTCAACATCCCTACAACCTACTCCGACACGCATGGACGTGATGACGGATGAAGTTAGAACTTAGTTACTATCGCAGACGACAACTACGGCGTGACCACAACTACGACTACATCATCATCTGCTGGACCGCCAGGTACGACAGCTGTCATTATAAACACCGGGAACGATTCAGCTTTCGCACCGCTCTCATTCCGGGGTGCGGATTCCGAGGACGCTGGTGCATGGTTACAGCGATTCGAAAAGTACATTGTGTACCGGGGTAGCTCCGACGCTGACAAACTACATTTGTTGGCTCTACTGTTACAAGACGCTGCTGGTGATTGGTACGTCGGCTTAAACGACGAAATCAAAACCGATTTCGCATGTAAATATCCAGCGAGTACTAATTTTGAAAGACGCTTTCAGACGGCGTTTCGAGGACACAGAGGTTCTGCGATGGCGCAGAGCCAGAGAACTACATCAACGTGTCCAATGACAAACGAAAAATATTGATGACTACATAACCGCAGTCCGCAAGCTGACGAGATCGGTTGGAGTTAACGGAGAAAAGAAACGTTATGTAATTCAACGAGGCTTGCGTCTAGAACTTCTGGAATGCGTGATACGAGCTCAACCGACGTCGGTGAATGATATTTTGAAGGCTGCTCGTCTCGCCAAAGCAGCTGAGACGATCACGAAAATGTCAACGACGACACTGGGTGACGTTCCGACGACGCTGGGTAATCGCCGAATTCACCGGCAGTCGACAGATTGCTGAGGAGAACTCTCAAGAGCTGAAGAATATCGCTACGCAACTAATAAAGAAGACGACGGAAAACAACGCCAACGTGTCACGCAGCCCGTCACCAGAGACGCAAGTACAGACGATACAATTAAAACATCGTGGTCGCAGACGATGCTGAAAATGCACATCAACACGCGGGACAACTACATTTATCAAGAGGACGTTCTACTTCAGGTCCGAGTACTAATTGCATGAGTATTACGTCGTTAATTATTTGCTCTTACTGTGGATGTAAACATCAGTATGAAAGAGAGATTTGCAAAGCTACAAAGTTGCTTTGTTATCGTTGTTGCCGAGCGGAACATTTTGTCCGTATGTGTCGTTCTCACGTGAGACAAAATTAAGACTATTGGCAATTTTCACGCGACCGTCCAAAACAAAATTGGAACTCCGGATTTGACTCTAAATTTATTTTGGGGCGGGTTCCGTCAGGTCGCTTAAATGGCGCACTCGGTAGTCGTAACATTTAGCAATATGGGCTGAGAGACTTCCGGAAGAAACAAGCGGGAGTCTTACAGCCAAATTCAGACGAAACAAAATATGAATTGCAAAGTTTGATACCAATTTGTGCAAATAAACGTAAAAGTTTGGCAATTGTTGACACCGGTGCCACTGTCAGTTTTATAAGTTCTAAATTTGCAAAAAAATGTCATATTCGTATATTACAAAACTCCATGTGTCAACCTCTGTTTACAGCAGACGAAAAAAGACTTAATGTTTTTGGACTTACAAATGTTAATATAATTTTAGAAGACTACAAAACATCATACGATTTTTATGTTGTCGAGAAACTGAACCACTCATTATTATTTGGAATAGATTTATTGAAAATGACAGGCTGTAAAATTGACTTGAAACATAATTGCGTGTTTTTCAATAACGATTTGATTGTGTGGCAATTACAAAAATTAGATAGGTCTATGTCTTTATTGAAGTCGTCAGATCGTGTTCATCTACCACCCTACACAGAAGCACTGAAATCAGTACGTTTGACTAACAGGGCCGCGAAACAATTTGACGGTTATACTGCAATCATTGAGCTGTTTGTTTCAGCAACACAGCGTGGAATTTTTGTTGCAAACGCTTTTGTCGAACGCCCTAAAACCGATAAATTAATTTGTCGTATCTTCAATTATTGGGAAAAGACTTTTAGATGAAAACGTTACAAATAGACAGCTGAACAAAGCGCCGCAGAGGTCTGCTACATGCTATCCATCGACGGGAGCCCAGCAGATTCGCCGCAGCAGTGTTCAGTCGTCACAGACTGATTTACTACAAGCTGCAAACAGCTGCAGCGAGACTGACTCACTGCTGTGGGCCGACGGTCGGACGGTCGAACGCTGCGAGAAAGAAAATAAGTTTCGCAATGGCGAAAGGCAGCTGCAAAATGTTGCTGCTTGTATGGAAAATCGAGGCAAGCAGCAAACTGCTGCAACCAGTGCTGCATGGACGGAAGAAAGGCGTATACTGCCGCAGCAAGTTACGGCGCAAACGCCAACCAACAGCGCAAGCGGCACGTACAGTAATGCACAGTCTACATTCGCAGAAAAAAAAATTCATGGTTACTATTTTTAAAAAATTTAATCAACAACTGTGACGCAGCAGAGGATGCATTCCCGGACTTTATTAATTTGTTGTATGGCTTTGGAGATATCATTGCTTACTCTCCGACAGATCTAACAGAGTGTAATCTCTTGAAATGCGAAATTATAACAGATCCAAATGCAAGACCACATCTCTCAAGGCCTTACAGGCTAAATGATAAAATGCGATTTCAAGTGGACAAACAGTTGAATGAATTGTTGGCCGCAGGAATAATCACAAAGATGATAAAGGTAAAGGTAAAGGTCGTCGATTTGTATAGCGCATCGTCGCGTACACGTCTCTAATGCGCTGTGTGTCACTAACCAGAGCCGCCTGCCGCACGGCCGCCGTGTGCAGCCTGCAGACACACGCTGGCGCAGTGGGAGGCTAAGCAGCCCAGTCAGCTGTACAAAGGTCCCCACCTTCGTAACCCATGTGAATGAGTTACTACTCATTTTACCGTCCCACTGAGGATGGAAGGCTGAGTCGACCTAGCTGTCAGGCTTCGCACTGAGATGGTTTACCTGCCCGCAGGCAGTCACCCATCGCAGTACTAACCGGGCCCGGCGTAGAGTAACTTTGTTTCAGCCATAACGCGCTAACCACTACGCCACGCCACCAACCACATCGATGGCAGTCCATTTGCTAGCCCTGTAGTAATGGTTCGCAAAAGAAGTGAAGATTAGAAATTCTGTGTTAATATGCGTCGTTTAAATGCGATTAGTATCCCTCTTTATCACGAATTACCAGTTCTAGAGGATATTATAGACGTTGTAACAAGAAATAAGGCCAAGATCGTATCGGTCCTTGATTTAAAATCTGCCTATCATCAGCTTAAATTAACAGAGGCGAGTTCTCATAAAACAGCTTTCATCACTCCTCATCGTGGATCGTACCGTTACTTACGCCTACCACACGGCTTTTCTCAGAGCCCATTTTACATGCAATTAGCATTTAATAAATTGTTTCGCCATAAAATAAGCACTTATTTACTTGTGTATTTAGACGACGTTATTTGCATTTCACAGAGTCCTGAACAGTATTTACGACATCGTAGGACTATTTTTGAGAAACTCAAAGAAGCAAATTTGAAACTGCATCCGAATAAATGCAAATTTTTCAATTACAGGCAATTTGTTGGTTTTATTTTTCAGTGCTAAAGGAGTCAAAAGTGATCCAAAATGACTGCCACAACTATCCCACCCCACAAAAATTAAAGATTTAAGAGCGTTTCTCGGTCTCGCTAATTATTTTCGCCGTTATATCCCAAATTACGCTGACGTTTTTTTACCCACTTTATCGTTTGATCCAGAAAAATGTGCCTTTTAATTGGACAGAAGTTGAAGAAACATAGTTTCAAGCTCTGAAACATGCCTTATGTAATCCTACTATCCTGGCTTTGCCAGACTTGTCACGAGAAATGATATTAACCACCGATGCTAGTGACACCTCAATCTCTTATAATTTGTCTATGACGGAAAACGGACTTGAGCGAAGAATTTCCTACGGTGGCCGTGGTTTGAGACAGGCAGAGAGAAATTACAGTGCCTGCGAGAAAGAGTTATTAGCTATTGTTTGTGGTGTTTAACATTATCACGAATATCTGTAACCAAAGCCTTTCTTAATTCGCACTGACAATTCTGCTGTGAAATTTTTGAATTCTGTCAAACATGTTCAAGGTCGACTAGGTCGATGGAATTTACTATTCTCAGGCTATAAGTTTCGTATTGAGCATGTTAAAGGCCAAAAAAATATTGTAGCAGACACACTTAGTTAGTCGTATTGAATTACCAGATTCTTCAGATGACACCGAGCACATCGATGATAAAGTAAAAGATATTAATGAGATTTCACTGATGTCTCCAGATTGTGACTTAAATTACAGGTCGGATCACGTCTGGGAAATTATTCTAGATTTACCTGCATCAGATGACTTTGAAGATGACGAAGTTGATGACACAGAGACAAATACAAAAGACAAATTAGACGATACTTTGAGTCTTTACAATGTCGCTAAACTACAGAGCTCATGCCCAGATTGCCGTGTTTTTCTAAATTATTTTCGTGACGAAATATTTACCTTCGGACGACGCCAGTGCTCGAAAGATTGTTTATCATGCTGAAAGATTCGTTTTAGAAGACGAAATTTTGTACCACTTAAACTTGCCGCGCCAACGGAAGAGAAGCGCTGGAGAACTTGTTTCTCAATAGTTAATGGTTCTACAAAGTTTGCGAGAGTTACTTTTGCGTTCCTACCACAAAAATCTTTGTCCTTTAGGTAGAGAACAGATGTATAATACTATACGACAAAAAATATTACTGGTCTAGTTTGTATACGGACGTACACAATTGGACCAATACGTTCTCCGCGTGTCAAACGGGCAAAGGGGAGTGACTTTTAAGGCTCCTTTGAAGTTTCTTTCACCGCCCACTTCAATTTTTGAGATGTGGCACGTGGGCCATATTTGTTTACCGGCATCAAAAGGGTTTAAATACGTTCTTGTTTCGGTAGATTCTTTGATTCTATATTTAGTGCTCTTACCAGGAAAAACAGCTAGTGAAAAAAGCAGCCAAACTTTTGTATGATTATTTTTATAATGTATGGTGCGAGAGTCTTATTATCCGACAAAGGTTCTGCATTTAGGTCTGAACTAGTACGAGCTCTATGTGCTCTGTTGGGAACAAAACGATTATTCATCTCATCAAAACATCCGCAGACGAACAGCAAGGCAAAAAGCTACAATAAAAATATTCTCAATAGTCTACGTACACGTTGTAATTGTAGAAAAAATTGGCCAATTTTTCTATCTACAACTGCGTTCGCGTTTTGAACTTCTGTTGTAAAATTTCTTGGTACTTCACAGTACGAAATCGTATTCGGGCAGAAGCCTAAACTTCCAATCGATGACTTACTGCTTCCGCCTAGAAATCTTTCAAAGACAGCACATACTTACTTTCAAACAATGAAACCACAGTTAACTCTTTTACGTGAAACGGTACGAGGAAATTAGATAAAAGCTCATCAAGACACAAAACGATTTCACGATGCTCAGTTTGTTGTTAGGACATCAACTTTCGAGGTATCTGACAGAGTATGGTTGAACGAACCAGTTTCCTCTAAAATCAAGCTTGGACACAAGGTTCAACGAAAATTTATTAGACCTTATTTAATTTTAAAATCATATCCGCAATTTCATACTTACAAACTGCAACATTGTAAATCAAAAAAGGTTTACCCATCGCTTATACACGCGAATAGACTTCATTTATGCAGAACTGACCGAGATCAATTTTTCTCTAGGTACAATGCTAACGCTGATGTTGTTACAGATAATGCACAAACAGCACATGACGATATAGTCGTTAGTTTACTGCCGATGTCAGGCAGGACGGAAGGAGACAAAAATCTTGATCGTACAACTTTACAGGACATTAGAGATGTGGACCAGATTTTATTGACGTCAGCGAGACGCAAGCACGTCGCTGCGGGCGAGCGAAACACTGCTGGTCTGCACATTTTATATTGTTTTGTTTTATATTTTATTCGAAATTGCTCAAGCACATTTTTGGATTAATTTTTTTATTTTTATTTTTTTATTCTGTGCAGATTCAGATGCGCATTCACATGCTCGACGATGACAGACATCTTAGGATGATTACTTTATGTCGGCTACACTGATACTGCAAACAGATGCAGCTGACAGTAATTATTGACGCTTCCTACATCTACTTGACGAGAGACGAGGACAGATAAAACTGGGTTTAAACTACTATTACCGTGATTTGAGTTGCAATCTTACACAACACAGTGCTTTATACTGTTGCAAAGACGACGTATCGTATTTTTATCACAGCATCGATCAAAGCTGTTGTTGTTATATCACCGCTATAGATGGCGATGTTATCAGTTTATTGATTTTCGTACTTTACGGACCACACAAGAAAAGTGAGACTATTAGACGACACTGAGAGAGAGAAGATATTATACGATTTTGGAGACGACTTAATATTAACGTGAAAGTTACGTTAGTTTTACATTAACGAGAATTGAGAACATGCTATCATTCCTAGATATTTTGGGATGACTTTGGAGATTTGTAGCGCATATGATCAGTCGTTATCAATCAATAAGTCATTTTGGCTGACGATTCGTATTTTGATTACTTGTCTCGGAAAATGTTTACATATTTATCATTGTAGCTTGATGTTGTCTGAATGTTTTATTAACATTTGTAGTAGCCAGTAGTGCTTGTTGTCGTTTATTATGGTTTGAACTGTTATTGTTTTTGATTTAGCGAGTGTTAGAGCTTTACAATCATTACTTTGCTAGAACATCTGTGAGTTCTAATGCGTTATTTCATCATTATTGTCATCATTATTATAATCTAATGTAAATTCGTGTTAAACATTTTAACTCTGTTTTTGAGCTATGTGGCTTGTCTAGTTACGCGTTTACGTGGTTCGCTGTGTTTACCCTGGCTCGCCAACGGAGATGATTAACAGGACGACAACGACGCACGCGTCATCAGCGCTCTTCGCCCACTTCTTACTGGCGTCGTCAACGTGCTGCATTGACATTACGTTTACAACATCTCCGTCGTCGAGGCCGGATTTATGGATGCTTTCTGCATCATGTATTTCCCCCTCCCATAAATGAAATTATACTGCATACTATGTCATCGTTAAACATTATTTCTGTTTTATCTTTTTCTATCTTTTGAACATTTTAGATATTTAACCCAAAGCATCATGAGTATTATTATTATTATTTTTTGTTATTATTTTTTGCTGAAGTAACATCATAGTTCAATAGTGTTTATGGACTCTATTTTCAGTAGCATATACTATATTATAAATGTACAAAATGTTCGTTTATACACTTGTTAACGGCAACATTTAAGGACTTGCACATCAAAAACAGCAAAAATTACAAAAGTTGATATTCCCCACATCACACTGACTGCATGTTAATGTGCTGCTGAGTAATATCACCTTTTGTAATTTTTGCTGTTTTCGATGTGCAAGTTTTTAAATGTTGCCGTTAACAAGTGTATAAACTAACGTTTTGTACATTTATATTTGCTGTTTTATTACTAAAATACTGTTTTCCTACTGGTGATCAGTTACATAGATATTGCGCCTCAGATATTTTTACAGTAGCCAAGCCGCTTACCACTGTTACTTACTATCTAATGGCGTGACTGAACAAACCAGACGACACGTGTCAGGCATGACGTCACCGCTGGCATGCATTGCTGACAATAGTGAACAAAATTCCTTTTATATCCACAAAATGGCCATATAAATAAAAAAAACTAATATTGCACGCATAACCCGTTTAATATAGGCCCGGAAAACACTTCAATAATGGTAATTTATGGACGAGATATTGATGGTGTTTGACGATGTTTGACTGTAATTAGTACAGATAAATAACCCACGCAATACTATAGCCTAATATGATGAACAAACCTGCAAGAAACGTATTCCGCTTGTTTCTTAGTCGAATTTGTTTCATACCGCGATTAAACGAGTGAAGTTTTAGATCAACAATAAAATCCGCCATCATTCACTGTAGCGAAGCGCAATGATATCTCATGTGTACTAAAGCAGTTCGGCACATTAGAGCTGTGCTGTGTGCTGTTTTGAATAATTTATTACTGAAGTGCACTTTCCGAACCAAGTTGTTATGTTCTAGTGAAACAATTCATCATATTTTTATTTTCCTGGGGAAAGGGCGCTGCCTTCTTTCCAGCCCCCAGCCAATTTTGTGGTTAAGGTAGTAACGGGGGTCGATGGGCAAAAATGCAATTGGCAAAAATCTTTTACGCAAGCCGAGTTATAGCCCATTTTGTCCCAAATTTCGTTGCCATGGCAACGGGGGTCGGTCGGGGAAAAATGCAATTGGCAGCATTCGATGATCCATCCCCGAAAACCCTTCTATGGGCCCAAAAATCTCGCAAAAATCTCTTACGCAAGCCGAGTTGTAGCCAATTTTGTCCCAAATTTCGTTGCCATGGCAACCAGGGAGGGTCCGGGGTAAAATTAAATGACACCGTTAGATTGGCCATAGCCGAAAACCATACCATAGAACTAAAAATTACGACTCTATCTTATACACAGCCAAAGTTATGACC
>Ga0209454_1003018_pt1 | contig 11822 bp, 9 predicted proteins | sample WorMetHERISLAND1_2_FD_187400 | JGI IMG/M metagenome (GOLD analysis project Ga0209454, IMG submission 187400) | Marine gutless worms symbiont microbial communities from Max Planck institute for Marine Microbiology, Germany - Olavius geniculatus... | ecosystem: Host-associated > Annelida >...
TCTAGACACAGACATGCTGCACAGGTGACAAACTTTTTAGCGGTATTAACATCAATGACCCTGAATGACCTTGAACCCCCACAATAAAAGGTTTTATCGTTTTTTTGCAATTTTCGGTTGCGGTGCACACTTCAGGGGCGAATTGCGACGAAATGGCTGGAGATAGACCAAAACAATCTGCGAACAGGAACTGCTAAGGTTGTCGCGCGTCTCACGAGCTTTGCTCAAATTACTTGTCTGACAAAGGCCGTCTGGCAGAATCATAATCCATCACTATGCAATTTGGTTCTCGTAACCGCAGCTCATGTTTTTAGGTCGGTCCGCGATGTTACTTTTTTTATTACCGGATAGTCGATTCCCCACGGGATCACTGCAATGCCTACATGCGCCAACTGCAAGAAAATGAGTGGAATTTTTCATGATGCAATTATGTACGCATGGACTCGTCATCTATTCACCTTTATGGCGACGGCTGTGTGCTGTGTTTGGTGTGACATCAACATAAATAATAAGAATATACAGTAGTAGTATACACTGTGTCTCAAAAAACGTCACCGTTTTAATTTTAGTGATAACTTAGTCCAATTTTGTCAATTCTTCGCAGACGCATGCCCAATGAATTTGAAACCAACACATGTACACAGCCAACCACATATCGTTTTACATGTTCATGCTGTACTTTGTAACAAGAAGCCCAGCTTCCGCTAAAGAGGGCCGACCGTACTCGGATGTTGGAAAGCTAGCATATGATTTTTGTGTCATGTGAAAAAGCTTATGCGATTTCCTATTAGTCATCTCTAGCAACCTAGGCCCTATCTCCCATCTTTTCTGGGATGCGGCCATTTTTAGCCTTTTTACTACACCCCAAATTCTAAAAAATGTTCCTTTGCATTGCATCGCCAAAATTTTGCACACAAAGGTTTACTCGAGGTGCCACTGCGAAGAAGGTTTCGTGGTCTTAGAATAACGCTTTGGTGAAAGTTTTGCCAGACACTGCAGCGCGTTTTATTTCAATCACGGTCCCTAAACGCAGCGCAGCAAAATCAGCGTCACTGAACAATAATGTTTCACCGCGGAGTCCGATAGCTTACCTTATCCAGGGACTGGCAATCTTAGACTCCGGTGTGTCTCTCTATTCATCTGTATTCATACAACGCATCACATTCGTATCAATAACTCCTGTCGCATTATCCGCAATGACTTCGTGCATGATTGCACCGTTTATCATCCGCTTGTTCGAGCTTGCCAACTTTCTTCTTTATTTGCAGTTTTTCCCGTTCGAAAAAATAAGCCATGATATGTACCATTTCACCTGATCTCCATTGAGTAGTTTGCCGGTATATGGCAGCGTTATTGTTTAATTCACCGGCGCCGATGCTTCGTTTAAGTTTCCCTATTTGCAAACTGTCACCAGCAGTGAAGGGCATACAAGTCTATACTCGCAATCAATCAAAATGCAACGTATCAACAATTGGTATGCTAAATTCGTATTTAAGCACCCAATTCTACCGTGTGCCACGCACCTATCTAATTTTCTCTTAAGAGCAAATTTACACCCACTGCGGTAAAACGAAATAAGTCGTCGCCAAACATATCAGAATGAATCTGCATATTTTTACGATTCGCGATTTAGCAAAACAGTGCCGTAATAGAAAAATGTTCTGCACGATTATCTCGTGTGGCAAATACGCGCTGTTTAAACCCGAATTCCATTACACCGACTTTGTATTGCCACAAAGACTTTGTAGCGTCTTTGCTCCGTATCTTGCCACGGACTAAATTTCATTTCAGCGATGGGTTGAAAGCCTGGAAGTTTCCCGTAACATCCCCGTTTCATGGCTTGCGTCCGCGAATTTCGGTGAAAGTCAGTGTGATGGAATTTGGGCTGCTTACTGACCACTCTTTCCAGAAAAATGTTGGATGCGACCGACCTCTAAATGTCAGCGCTAAACGCTATCTATTGTCAGTTATCAACAGGCTATGCGCAAATGCCGTGACGTAGTATTCATCGTCGCTTGTCATCGTTGCCGCGTTGTTGCTCGTGTTAACGCAATCTCTCAATCTCGTCGGTCTTCTACTAAACGGCTGCTGGTATATCACAGTCCCTCCTGCCAGTTGATCCTATCTTCGGCTCCTCGTTTCGTGTTCTCATATAATCTTCGCTGGTGATATCGTAGCTCAGCATTTGTAGGCGCTTTTATCGTTCTCCTGTTGCTCTGCGATCAAACGAAACGATACGGCCTATATAGCTCGTGGTTTGGTGGCGTAACGGCAGTGTGTCGGACTTATGATTGAGAGGTCGAGGGTTCGACTCCCAATCGGGTCACTCACTATCAAGCGGTTACTAGGGCCTACTTCGATGGGTGACTGTCGGTGGAGAGGGAAACCATCTACGGTATATACAACGACCAACACCAAAGTCAACTATAAGAAAACTGAGTGTTGGCCTGTTTGGCCGGAGGTTAAAGCAAGACGCGTTCACCTGTGTCGCGGGGGGGGGCAGACCATGTGATCCCATGTGGCATCCGTGCACGTCTCACACCTACAGTGTAGGCCTATATACGTCTTTGTTATTGATTACATTTACATTATCAGTACGTTATAGGCGGCATCGCCACAGGTCCGGCTATTGCGTGGTCTGTTCATCTTGTCCGGCTGTCACACTCTTGAAACCGTTGAACGACGGAAACTTATGTGGCCCTTAAGTAACAATGTGATGAATTTCTTAGTAGGTGCTATATACCACCTCTACTTAACCTTTGGCTTGTCGTCTTGCTAAACGCCAGGAGGGCAGTCATCACCCAGTGACGTTGCGTGTCAGAGACGGCGAGCATGCTATACGTACGCTGTGTCTGCGTGAACCTGCAGTGTTCCTGGTCTGATCTCTGAATCATTGTTGGCGCAACGTTATTACCGGTGGTCCACGGACCACGGTCGATCGGCGACCACAGCACGCCACGTAGGGCGGGACCGGGGCCACAAGTCAATAAAACTTCTATATTTTGGTGTTCGAGGTCATCCAGTGTTCCAACGTCATCGCACTGGGACCGGGGCCACACATAGACGAGCCCTCCGAGACGAGACAAGCGCATACGTCCTTCATCTATAGTGCATGGGGTATCCACACTGCACAGAGTGATTGATAAACAGGGCGAGTTTAAATCGCGTGTGAATCGTGCAAAACATTTCGGCGTTGTGCGGGTTTCGCGCTTAATCATAGTGAGAAGCGCTTGATTCGCAGTACTATTTGCGTCAATGAGTCTCTATAGTTCTTTATCTATAGTGCAATATCGGAACGTGACGTCTGACGTGACGTCATCGGACGTAGGCTATACGCCCTCCCGCACGATGAATATTTAAACAAGAACCAGCGCGCGGTATATACGGTACGGTACGACGCACGGTGGGTGGCATCAGTTGTGCATATACGCTCTCCTGCTCAGTGACATACCAGACACCGGAGCAGGACATTTGGGCGCTGCCGTCTAGGCGCCGGACGTTTGAGCGCCAAGGCATGACACCGCCGTTAATATAGGTTCGAAAATTACGCAAAATTACGCGAAATTCACCCGAACATTTACTCAAAAAACAACGGTCTGTTTTGTCACTTGACGATGACGCGCAACAACGCACGACGAAGCGCGACGTCGACATAAGACGACGACGCGACGCGTGACAACGACACTCAAAGACGATACGATAACGTCGCACGACGACGAACGACAACGCATGACAACGGATGACGGCAGCGATGACTACTAAGTGCAGCAAAAAGTTGTTATTGTACAGCTGACGAAAATCAGATTTGCCAACTTCGTTATTTTGCCAACTTACAATTTTAATTCGAACCACATGCAAAGTACGGTGATTACAATAACGTGCCAGTCACAAAGCATAGCGTCCTAACGGCGGCGCCCAAGCGGTAGCGCCCAAATGTCACGTATACCTACCAGACAAAGTCAGTGCACGAAGAGTTCCGAGCCCCCACGAAAAGAAAAGATTTTGAGGTCGCCACCCCGAGTCAAAATCTGTATTCCAACCTGCGACTAAAGGAGGGGTCACACTAGCGGTCCGGACGTGTGATCTGTCCTTAAAACGTAGACAGCAAAACGGTTGCAACAGACAGCCTTATATCCCGTTTACACGATCAAGCAAACATCGAGCAAACATCCAGCAAATGCATTCAAAATACACGTACACGACGTATGTTCTAATTGCGCGATGTATGTTTGACGTTTGATCGATGATTGCTCGATGTTCGCTTGATGATTGCTTGATCGTGTAAACGGGGTATTATCCAACGGTGCCATCGCCGACCACCTACAACTTCCCCTTCCTCCAAAATGACATGTTCACAGCTTTACAGCAATACCGCCTAGCGAAAAATTACATTTTTCCCTGGTACATTTTGTCGCTTTTTGTGCAAATAAATTACGACGACTATGCGAGAATGGCAATGCATATACCGAAATGGGAACTCGAATGCTGCTTTGGCTTTCTGCTTGAAAGATCGTCGCAGTTCGGACGCCATCATGTACGGAGAGAGCTGACAGGCGTTGACTCTAGTGCAACGGCAGCGTCAGGTCAGGACTCAGCGTATGATCATTCCGCAGCTCAGCACCGTGTATCGAAAATGGCATCCACCACGACTGCGAAGCAACAAGCTCGCCAGCCTTCAAGAATACAGTAAACAATCGACGATCAATATGCCCCTATACTGCAGGGCAGATCTCGGACTGTGCTACTTTTGCGTTATATTTTTTTTCGAAGAATAAGCTTATATTATTCATCGTATACTTTTTTTTATATGTCCGCCTCTTCCCTACTTTTTCGCCGGCTGCAACCGGAAGCCAAGCAAATTTTAGGCCTAATTTACATTTACTGGTCACGTTTTGCTGTTAATTTGCATTCTGCCCGGCAGATAGCTGGCTATCTGTCGTCCTAAGAGGCTAAGACGATCTTAGTGCAGTCAACTGTTTAAGAACAAAGCAATTATTTTATTATTGTACAGGCCAATAATCATATAATCAACAGCAGCCAATATTAACAAAATTTGGCTTAAAAACAAACAACTGCAACAAATTACATCGCTTAGCTACAACACATCCGTTACATACAGACAGACGACAATCCTCGTGCCATAAACGCCTACAGCACAGCTGTAGCGCGTCAAAAAATCAACTGTAAAAAACTTAGCCTATATATCAAAGGCTACTATACTCGTTCATTCACAGGCCTTAGATCCGTTCGGCGCGTGCCCATGTATACACACCGGACCGCATGAGATCGATTTGTTTACAATGCACTCTAGCGAAGGTGATTCAATTCAATTCTTGAGCAGAGACTGCATATCGACCCCCGCCTGTAGGCTATACTTCAAGGTCTTGACTTCAATCATTCAATGCATATCTGGACCACCATTAACTATACAAAAGTTTGACGTTAGTTAAGTACTACCAGCAACATCCGCGTTTCTGAATAGCGAGTTCTGTCATCGTCGTTAATAGAGAATGAATTCCACCGCTTGGCAGTTACATTGCGTTGAATTGATATCCCGGCGCGACAAACGCAATTAATAGACGTCAAGGCTATAGACTAAGACTAAAAATGTTGGCCTCAAATTTTGCACACAAAGACCTTTGACACAGAAATTGACGATAAAATCTAAGCTAAATATATTTGCAGTTCAACTAAACTGGATCTGTACTTCGACGCCTGGTTGGTGGCTTGGCGTAGCGGTAACGCGTTTCATCCGATCAACGAAGTTACTCTACGCCAGGCCGAGTTAGTACTTGGATGGGTGACTGCCTGCGGGCAGATAAACCATCTCAGTATGTAAACAGGTCAACTCAGCCATCCATCCCTTCGGGGTAGGTAAATCGAGTACCGGCCTATCTGGCTGTGGTTAAGGCGGAACGCGTTCACCTGTGTCGGGTGGCAGGTAACACTGTGTGATCCCATATGGCGAGTGACGCTCCGTAGCTCTGAGATAGGTTTCCTATGAAGAGCTAGGCTCATTTAACCATTAACCATTTTAACCAAGCCTCACACAGAAGTCTTGTTGCTTACCTGGAAACAATCTCTCAAGTCGAAACTTTACTTAGGCCTACATGACTGTGCAAAGCTAGCGATCCAAAGATAAACACCTCGCATACCGTGAACGCAAGGCAGTCACTGCCACAGAGACCTGTAGGCTATTGAAATGCACGCACTTGAGGAATCTTACCAGCTGAGACGTAGCGCCATATCACATCAGAAGAAGTCTATCAACGACGTCGCTGCAAGTGACCGCTGACCGGCGGCGGGCAGCGTTATGACAACGAAGCACACCGGAAACAGACCACCCACGATGACGAACTGTATATTTGCAATGGGTCGCTGCCGCAGCCACCGGCGGCGCGTGGACGACCGTCGACCAACGACGACCGGCAGACGACGACGTCCGACGGACTGAAACACAAGACGAAGACGCGACCAGCCTCATCTATCGATCTGATTACAACCGACCGGCCCACGGAGCGAGCGACTACTCACGCCGTCTACATCGCAATCTTGCGATTATTGACGTGCTGCTGCGTCAGCGCTCGATTCATCTGCATAATGTCGGCCTAGCGGCCGGGCGGGTAGGCGACCGACCACCCAGTTGAGCGCTACAGAGCCGCTTGTTGTAGCAGACAGTCGCAGCTGCTGAAGCCGCCGTACGCTCGCCGTTGTCACATTAAAATGTCTCCCCCGAGAAAAATTTGCCCGGGGAGAGATGATCACGGAATCGATATGTCTCTCCCTTATTAAAATATCGCCGGCCCCGTAAAAAGTTTCCCCATCATAGGATCGCCTCCCCCCAGAAAAATCTCCCCCGGGAGACAATTTACCGGGTGGCTGCCGGGCAAGGCAGATTTTGGCCGGTTAATTGTCGGCCGGGGGGAGACTTTTCTGTGGTGGAGGACGATTGTATAATGGGGCACCGGCTCGCTGCCAGCCCGATAGCCACGCTCAACCATACCTCGCACCGAGCGCGCCAGGAAGTAACGGCTTCGTGACCGATTAAATCATGGATGGAACTACACCGGCCAGCAACTTGTCGGACTGACACGATCTCAGTCGGTCGTGCGTTGTTGTGAGCAGGCGCATAAAACGTCCCTACTCCCTCGAGTGTTCGATAACGCAGGGCTGCAGGGCAGTCGAGGTACTGCTGCTGCTGGTGGTAATTGATGATGCTTCGATTTATTGATTTGTACTCGGCGCCCGCTTGGCGCCGCCACTGCATCCTAGGCCTATCTGCAGTACACGCTTTACATTGACTCCAAGTCTGCGAGAACGACGATGAGTCTGACTGATTAATACACACCGATCGAACGAACGCGATATTCATCTCATCTCACGCGTTTTCATTTATTGCGCGTTCCGTGAAGTCATTTCGTACCAAACGAAAGCGCCGAAATGGGCCTGGTCGCTGGATCGGCCGTCTCGGAGACCTCTGGCTTTCAACCACGAGTTTTACTAATACCCTGTTTACACGATGAAGCAAACGTCGTGCACGTGTATTTTGAATACGTTTGCTTTATGTTTGCTTCATGTATGCTTCCTCGTGTAAACGGGGTATGAATTTTCAGAAAACCGAGTGACATTGAACTGAGCACGCAGGCTTGCATTTTAAGCCTAATGGCTGAAATGGCCACTCGAGTGCTAGTGGCAAATTTAGGAGCGGCCGCCCCGACCCCATTAATTAAATTCATTTGTATAACTAAGTGAATATTTGTCACAGAATATGCGTTATTTTCACACATAACATTAAAAAAATTGGCGAGGAAACAGTCCCTTCGATCTCCAGAACCCATCCCTGGGCGCACATGGGTAATGGCTGCAGGTAGAAACTTTGCATTCGAAATTGCGGCCAAACCGCTGCAGATAGGCATGGTTACTATTGCTAGTTTAGGCCTATACAGTATAGAAACTCGTCATCGCCTTATCTAATGGCCGATTCTCTTTGACGTACCGTTTTGCCACAATATTGCATAATTGGAATAGCAGAGTACGTAATGACTGTTTGGACATCCAAAGTCGATGGTTTTCGTCAAACTTCGTGTCATCTGAGAAAGCGGTTCGCCACTTTCTATTGGTGATCAACATTCAATAGCAACTTTAATTGGCCCTGTCTTTCACCGTTTTGAGATAGGCTACGTCGACTAACCTGTTGTAAAACGTAGATATTTCCTACACCACCTTTGTTCAACCTTAAATTTGAAAATGTTTTCTGTGCACTGGATCGCTGAAATTTTGAGAGCGAAGAGCCGTGACACCAAGCTAATTAACTGCGTAATAAGTTTTTTTTGGTAAGATTTGCCTTCTAGCCACAATTGCGTTACAAACGACAAACGACGACGACAGACAACACATCTTGGCAAAGACTCGACTTAACAGTCGGCCAGAAACAGTGGGATACGCTATTGAATAATGACAGATATGCTATCACATGAGCTAGCAGAAAATGTTTTAAATGATGTCGAGTTAAAAGCAAACAGCTTCGTTTGAACAATAAACATCGGCCTAGAATTAAAATGTGCCTTTAACGCTTTGGCGTTGATCAGCTCAGCGACAGTTTATAAATTGAACTAAACTTAAGATTTGTTTTTTTTCTGTCATTTTCTTAACTCGTGTAGCCTATGTAAATTCATTAAGTGACCGAATAGACCGAAGTGTTTTAAATAACACGGTCACTGAAGATATTGGGTACTGTAAGCTAACATCTTACTTATTTATTTTATACAATGTGGGAGGTCCTTGGTGTTTGTTTCCGGTGCCCAGCGATAGCGTCATAAGCGACGGCGGTGGTCGTTGTAACGTTAATGATGTTAGACAAGTTATCGATTGTAAATCGTCACGATTTTCTTCACTTTCCGTCAGTATTATTATTAACCGGTATGCGTACAGACTAATTGATACTGCCGTTGTTTTAAAGACTTGCAGTTCGCTGCGTCCTAGCAAAGTGCCAAGCGACCTACCGCAGTTACTTAGTATAGGGTAATGCTGCAGTTTAGCTTAGTAAAATAATGCCAGTAAAATTATATATGATTGTCTGCAGTGGCTTCTACCTCTAAAATCTTGAATCGAAATCGGGTGCAACTGACCGCCATTGGCGATCAAAATCTGTTCACTTTTGTTCTAGTGCATGTAATGAATAACGTTTAAATAACATACAGTGTTGTCTACAGGTGTAATCTCGGATTTTGCATGCTTGTGTGAACGTTGTAGAAGAGCATATGAATGCTGGTTAGGCTACTGAATATAATATGCCACTGCCAGCAACTCTGTCAGCTGCTATTGGCAGTCGCGCTAACAGTTCTGCGGAAATGCCGGAAGAACGTCCTAAGGAAGTGTTGGCCAATCGGTACATGGTAGAGAGAACACTGGGCAGTGGCAACTGCGGCACTGCCATGTTGGTGACTGACCGCAAGGAGAAAGATGCAAAAAATAAGCTGTGAGTTTTGCGTTGGACTTTTCCAGTTGTCAGTGTAAAAATGATTATATTTATATGAGATGAGCTGTAGAAAAAAATGCAAATAGACATAGCTTCTTCAATAATATCAACTACTGTATATTACAATTTGTACTTTTTACTGTTATCATACTTGTATTGATGAGTGCAGTTATGTAAACAAGTTATCTACACTCTTTCCAGTACTTAACCTATGTAATGCTGGGGACATTTCTCCCTTGGCTGTCAGTAAGTAAGCATTCCACTTAAATGAAAATTCTGGCTATGTTCTAATTATTAGATAGAAATGAGGCATGCTGACAAAATGCATTTGCACAGAATGCTCCACTTTATTTCACTTTAAAAAAATTGCAGTTAAGTGATTGTTAATGTTTACAACTGATAGCAATTCGGTAAGCCAATTTAATACTCAACTAAAACAAACCAGGGGTAGTGGCAGGTAGCGGGGTCCAGAAGTCTGGACACCCTTAGCCTCTAGCAGAACAACCCATGAGATTCGTGCAAATTCGAGCTTTTTTGGATGAGTAAAGTAGGGTGGGGGTAGTGGCGATAAATCCACAACCACTTGACCTAGACCCCCAGTTCTGAAAACCTGATGCCACCCCTGAAACAAACAGCAGACAAATCTGTTAATGACAAATGTTGCCCAGCATACTTACAGTGGCTCAGTCCTGCCTGACTGTGTTTGGAGAATATGGGTGTGGACTTGGTATTTCTGTCATAATACTGTGAAGTTTCAGTAAGTTACGGCTTATCTGGTAAGACCTGATGCATAAGAGTGATGTTGTGTGGTGAATTGTAGGAAGGTGGTAAAGAAAGTGTTCATCGGCAATCTGCAGCCAGACGAGACCGTTGACGCAGCACGTGAAGCAGGATTGCTGCGGAACCTTGATCATCCCGGCATCATTCGCTTCTACGACAGCTTTGTTGATGCTGAATTCTTCTGCATTGCTACTGAGTTCTGTGACGTAAGTACGGACATAATTTGATGCACTAGCATTGTGGCATGGAAAAGGGTGAATGAGGGTACAGCTGGCCCCCTGAATTTTGGCCTAATGGAAAATTGTCAGAAATTTTTTCTTGTTGCGTGAAAATTTTTTGTCCAAAAATCTGAAATTTTGGGCTAAAATGGTCCCCCATTTAGAAAAAAAATAATTTAGGGTAAAATTTAATTTCTGACCACTCATAATCTCCTTTGTTGGAAATTTGCAACTTTCTATCTAAATGTTGTTCAAAATTTACTGTCTGTTAAAGAATTGTAACTTTGTTTTTTACCTACTTTTTTGACTACGAAACTACTTTTCTTTTAGTTATATTATTGCAGTAGCTGCCAGAATGCAGATAATGGTGTAATTTTGTCATTGATTGCTGGTTGGAATCACTGTAGCTCCACCAGAAATGCAACAGCAGCAGAAATTGACGCATCGGAAATGGAGCTTTCCCATAAGACTCGTACTTTCTTAGCTCAGCTGAGGTCTGATGACTGTGCTCGGCTGAACTCATACAAACACCAACTTAATTCCAAACAGTTCGTGACATCTGCGCAACATGATGCTGCACAATATGTCACTCACTTATTCGAACGCCTGATGAATTTGACCAACCTGACTCTCGTCGACTTCTGGTTGCGAGCCAAGGAGGTCGCTGAGTTCCTTAATGTCCAGTGGCTTTGATCCCTATACCTCATGAGCACAGCTTGCATCCAGTGAAAAATAGGGGAGGAGTTTTGATAAAGTTGTAAATCTAATTTTTTTCTTATTTTTCACTGGGCAAACTGCACCTTTAACAAAACTTTCCCCCTATTTTTTCATTCCCCCAACAAAACTTCCCCCTCTTTTTTATTTTTCCCTATTTTTTAATTTACACTCTTAACAAAACTCTTCCCAGTAGAGGAGGAAAAAATATATAATGGAGGGTAAAACTTAAGTCAGAAATTGGGTGGAGGGAACCTGAGCCCAAAACTGGGGGGACTTTGTGCCCAATTTTGATTCCGGATTTGGGGGGGATAGAAGCCACTGTTAATGTCTGATCTCAGAAGAGACAGCGAGCGGGCTTCAACAATACCAACAACTGGGTGTAGTGTCTGTGTGTTACTGCTGCTGTGAACATGTTTAAACATGTCATGCTGCAGGCTGGAGATCTTGGTGACAAGATTGATGAGTACAAAAAGTCGGAGAAGAAATTTTCCGAAGTTCAGATCGTTGACTGGACTCTGCAGCTGTTGCTTGCGCTGCAGTACATACATGGCCGGTATGCCTGGCAAACACGTTTCTAGCATTATGTCATTAAAAAGCGAGAGCATTGCCATTTTCGCTTGTATTTGACC
>Ga0209454_1003020_pt1 | contig 11822 bp, 5 predicted proteins | sample WorMetHERISLAND1_2_FD_187400 | JGI IMG/M metagenome (GOLD analysis project Ga0209454, IMG submission 187400) | Marine gutless worms symbiont microbial communities from Max Planck institute for Marine Microbiology, Germany - Olavius geniculatus... | ecosystem: Host-associated > Annelida >...
TTGAATAAAAAAAAGGTATATAGCTACAAAAATTTTTGCGTATATTTCACCCATTTGCCGGGAAGCCCCCCTTGGAGGGATTTACAAGAAATTTTGCATGAGGGGTCATCTCGCCGACGTAATCAACGGTGCCAAATTTTATCTCAATCAGATCAGGGGTTTTGATTCTGTGGGGGGGTCGAATTTTTGGCTTTCCCATAAGAAAGAGAAGTCGCCGTTAACACAGGGCTTGAACTATCGTTCAGCCTGTGATTATTTTGATGATTACTTTGTACTTGTACTTAGGTACTTTTGGAATACGTACGTCATCACAGCACAGAATGCTACAGTCAGCTAAACGAATTATCAAATGGTCCTACTTCACTCTGAGTTACAAGTCAGAAGTCTCTCGAGTCATGAGATGGACGGCAGGCAAACAGAGAGCAAATAAATGCGGCCGTATATGTCTTTGGACTGAAGCGCTGGATCGTTGCATACGTAAGTCGCTGATAAAGACAAATTGTACAAATCAAAGCGGCCCCCAGTGCCGCAGAACGCCTCAGCTACTTCTTCTGCGAGAATACGCTGCAGAACCAACACTGACCAATGCTGACCTCGGCAACGTGGGCGTGCCATGTACGTCGGTACCAGGGATTATCCTCGCTTGGAGATTTAGACGCCTTCGTAATCCTAACACTCAGACTCAGGCCCAGTTTCCTAACGGCAACAGAGAATAAGGTTGTGCCTCAACACAGTCAAAACATTGTGTTAATTGGATGTCTGACTGACTTACTGAGTGAGTGGATGATTGTGATAAGTAACGCTTTCATCAAACGATATCTCAGGAACTATAATTATATACAATAAGCCTAGAACTGAAGTTAAAACGTAGCACTCAGTATTATGTCAGGTTGATGACCTTGGTACCTAATTCCGAACGTTGCCTTTGGTAAAAGCTAAGCTGAGTACAGGAGTGAAGAACAATCGCTGCGTATACAACAACTTAATTACAATGTGTAATCAAACTCAAGGCTTGAAGACTATACACGGTGTTTCATAAAAAGGACCCCTTTCTGTTTTTTTTTCATAATTCACTCAAATGATTATCAATTTTCACGGAATTTTCAGCAGTTGTAGCTGAAGAAATATTAATTCAAAATATTTTAACAAAATATGGCAGTTGTTTAAATATTTTTTGCTAGTCGTGACGTAACGCTGAAGTCATAATGAGTCACGGGTACAAGCTTGCTAGTCTCAACTGGTGTTGTCAGTTGCTACCCTGCTCCAATGGTGAAAAATCTGGTTCGTTCATAACAATTTTTTAAAAGTTTTATAAATACAGTTACATGTACAAAAAAACGTGCAAGGCGATCGCATTTATGTATCTGTGGGAATAGTTGGACTTTCACATGTTCGAGCAAGACAGTGCACTAACACACTGAGCTTGCAAGAAGGTTAAGTTTTTGGATCGCGAGACGCCTGATTTCATGTGCCGATGTTGCTCAGAGCTGACACGTATTTTTGTTTAATTTTTTTATTCTAATAGTGAACCAGATTAAGTTCACCAACGAAGCAGGGTAGCAACTGAGAGCTCCAGTTGAGACAAGCAAGCTTTTACTCACGACACACTGTGACGTCAGCGTTATGTTACGACTAGCAAAAAATAACTAATCAAGTGCCATATTCTGTTGCAATATTTTGAATTAGTTTTTTTCTTCAGCTACAACTGGTAAAAATTTTGTGTGAATTGATCATCATTTGAGTAAATTAGGAAAAAAACAAAAAGGGGTCCTTTTATTAAACACCGTGTAGTATACGAATACAACAGAAATGGCGTAGAAATTAGACAGTCACTGCGGCGACTGGAATGGGACAATCACAGTTTCGTGAGCCGTGCCGTTTATGACATCAAATTGGTTAAGGACCTACCTTTTTGAACATTCGAGTTCCTTGTTTCACGGGAGCCTAGTGCCATGACACAATGGCGGATCGATCTGCTGTGATCTATAATTTGCCGCCAATCGAGGTAACAAAAAGGAGGCTGAAAACAACGACAGCAGTTGTGCAATTCCCAAGTACGACATTGACTTAGCAGCCACAAACAATGCCGTAATCATACATGCTCTGGCCTGCATTCGCATTAACCTTTCAAGTGAATCCTCGTAAAAACGTAACCAGTGCAGTAACCGTTCAAATGGGCCAAGATTTGATGGAGTTACGATCGGTAAAAAAATTACCATGTTTGTTTCGGACATCTGCGCATACAAATTACAGAGCTAAAAAAGTCGGCCCAGTGCTGACATAATATTAGGCCATACGTAGGGACAGTAGAAAATCACGGCAAAAAAAGCAAAACTAGAAATATGGGGCAGAGCCCAACGTGAGGCCGCCCGGCGCCGTAATTCCGATTGGGGAGACAGTTAAGAGGTTGAAATTTCGTTCGCAGCAAAACCAGGTGGCCCGAACGCAACTGCATTATCATATACATGTATAGCAAGCGCAATGTTAAACTTGGATGGTTTGAAATGAAACAACAGAACTTTATTGTTGGTGAACGCAAGTTCACCAATGTTGCTGCTTTCGACGTGTAATCGATCGTAGTTGTAAACGCCGTTTTCTCTTTATCGATATCTCTATCCATTCTCCAGAGATATATGCGATCAAAGTCTAAAGTTCTTCAAAAACGCGCGAACTGACAATGATGGGTAGGTCAAAATGAGCCAACACAACTTTGTGATTAGTAAACCCAAGTCCTCCAATTTTCTTGCGTTTAACGCGGAAGTTTCATTAGGCTAATCCCTTTAGCGCCAAAGATCTAATGGCTCATACACTAAATTTTAAGCCAATTTGACCCCCATTGAAAAAAAATTGTTGGGGGAACCCCCATCCCCTGTGGGGTATAAGCTAGTAAGGCTTGGACATTCTGTGGCGCGTGTAAAAATTTCGGGGCGCAGCACCCCCTAGTGGCCGAAATATGCCTTTCCCAAAAAGTCGATTTTGCGGGTCCGTTATTTCCGTGTTTCCGTGATTTTCTATTGTCCCTCCCTACACGGCCGTTCTCTTAGAGCTGCGAAACCTTAACTTTTATCTAAGTCTAACTTTCGACTGTCTAAGCTGAAATTGGCATACCGGTTACTCCTGTTGAATTTTGGTTTTCTACGCTTTTTGTTTTTAGTTAAAACCACGTACGGGACAGACAAACGGGCAAAACTTGTAATGCGACCTATTAGAACGGCCGCGTAATAACCCTTACTTGTTGTGCATGTAGGCCTAGTCCTGTGTATTGTATGCCTGTATGGCCGATGTGCATGCTATAGAGGGTTAACGCAATTACTGTACAACGTTCGCTGTAATAACGGACCATGCACTGTTATAATGCGCGCGTAATCAATATACGCGGGACTGGTGACTGTCTGCCTGTTGCTGAGACAGGTGCAAAAATTACATCGTAAAAATGCTACGGTGGTTGGCGTATTAACTGAAAGACTGACAGGAAAATGTATTCTTTTCAGAGACTGAAGACAGTTCACATTTAGCGGACAGGTTGTTCATGACAACCGGTTGCGTCATTTGAGGCGTAAATATCAACAGCCAGTTCATCAAATTTTTTTTAAAAAACTGGCATAAAATGCGCCATAAATCACACAATTTAGTTGTTGTGTTAAATGGCGCCGGGCCTTTATGGTTTTCTACGTCTTAAAACGTTGCATGAAATTAACACATCACAAGTCGTTTTCTATCGAATAAACAACACAACAGAAAGCTGAAAACAAAGATAAAGCTATTCGTATATTCACGGACAAACGCAGTGGCGGTTCTAGCCCGCAATATCTGGGGGAGGGGCACGGCCCCATGGCGAGCGGTAGCGCGAACCTAGAACGGGGGTCTGGGGGCAGAGCCCCCAGCAGAGTCCAGGGGCGAGCCCCTGATCAGGGGTCAGGGGGCGAGCCCCCTGAAGCTGAAGCACTTTTGGTTTTTGGACGTTGAATGAAAACCGCAAATTTGTCCACTTTTCTAAAATTTGGAAACGCAAAGAAATTAGATATTTGTGCTATCTTTGCAAAAAATCATGGGTGGCCACGAAACTGGGGGGGGGCTTGAAGCAGAACTGGAAAGAAGGGCTGTGCTTTTCGGCCCGGACCTAAAACCGCCACTGGAGAAAGGTCAGCACTGGTAAATTTTAATGCAATATCAAACGTAAACGGCAGCTCACATTTAAAAAGTAAATTGGGTATAAAATTTAATGCTGACTCGAAATTACAAATGCATTGATTCCATTTCTTTAAACTGCTCTATAGCGTTTAAACTATTTTTACATGTTCAAAAGTTTTTTGGCATTTATATTTTTATATTTACCGGCACGTTGCATCGCGCTTTCGCACAAAGGCAGTCTCAACTGATGCTAGATATAATAAGTTAATGATCTAAAGTCGTGCCTACATATACGGTGAAACCAAGACAAAATGGTATGTGAATCCCACGCGATTTTGTTTCAGTTTTTTAAAGTTTTAGTATTATCGCGGGTACCTGAGTGAAGTACATGTATTTTCTCTGCGACCTCTGGCCTTTCTCATTGACTGCCGTCGTACAGCCGAAAAACGCAACAGACGGAAGGAAAGAAGGAGAGAAGGGCAGATACAGCGTATAACAATTACGACAGATCAGCGTATTTGCATGTGTTTGCTGTTTCGCGGCACATCACAGACGCAATAAGCTTGACGCCCGACGTCGCCGCTGCTCCTTTAACCCTTCCCAGCACAGTTTGAGTAACAAAGTTCACCATTTAATGAGTGAGTAACGGTGCTTATAACCAGCGCATTTTGAGCCAAAAAGTCACAATGCCCCACAACTTCAAACAAACAGAAAAAAGCCTTTAGTACTAGTAGTCTCTTAGAATGTTCGATATTAATGAATGTTTCGCTGTTTAATTTCGGCCGACAGATTAATGAGTGACAATATTTTTGTTTAATTTTTTTATTCTAATAGTAAACAAAAAAACCCGCAGTCGTGCTAAAAAATCGACAAATTCGTCAAACGCTAATGCAATGAAGTGTTTGAAAGGTAGTTGAATCTTTACTGTAAATTTACCTGCGAATGTGCTAAAGAATTTTATCTGGGATCGGCCGATATCTGAAAAATATGACAATAACTTTGTGAATTAAATCTTTTGACAACCGTAAAAATTAACTTATACGAATGCGAGATCAAAATAACTTAAATTTTAATGCAACAGCTTCCAAAAAATAATTACTTAAAACAATTTTAACGCAATTGAGATAGTGGTAATTCAATATGTCATAACATTGATATAATTGTTTAAATATAAATATCATTTCTCAACAACAGCATCTGCAAAGTATTTTTTCAGCAATTGGTTAAAACGTTTTTCGAATGCAACGTTTTGATTCAATAGTGAGCATAAAATTGCCCAAGGTGTTTCATTAGAGCGGACGGAGTGACAGTGAGCTAAAGACTTTGATCGTGATTGGAGAAAAATAACAGCATCAGAGAATCCGGAGTAGTTTATACGGTAAATCTGTTTTTGTCGACACTGCGCTGTCACTTTTAGCGTGCTTCCCAGACGTGAAGTGCATTATGTGCGTCGTTGAAGAATATGCGCGTAGCCATTATATCACCACATGACGGATTTGACCGAAACTAATGGCGCGTACATTCGCGTCGCCAAGGCATAAACATAAAACATTAGGGGCACGGCCTTAAGAGGTTTAGGGTAGAGCTTCGATGGGATGTGGAGATAAATTTCCCAGAAGGTGAACTGTGATCAATCAATCAACTAAACAATCAATGATTTATAACGTCAAAGCGCAGCACATGTAGACTATGCAAATTATGAAAGCAATAGGGCCTACTCGCTAAGCATAAATTGTTTCATTATTATCACGAAGGCCTATATGATTTGTAGCAAAAGCAAAATGCAGTATTATATGTACTTAGAGCATCAGTTCTTAGTATTACGTATTACGTAACTTTTCGCTAACATCTGGAAAACCTTCAGATTTCACGGACGACTTAATTTTCAGTCCACAAAGTCTGCAAAACCAAATTTGTATTAAAAAACAATTCGTCGCTCGCTACGGGCACTGATGTGCACACAAAGGGTTAATTCAGTCTAACGACCCTTTGACTTTTTGTCATTGTTTCGTTCGAACGATCGAGTCAAATCTGGTTCGATACATTCATTCATTTATTCATATTACTTTGTGCTACGGACAGCGCAGGCACGTCAATATCACTGCACGTCACGACGCGCTTTATTTCGTTCGTAATTTTGTTATCTGCGTATTCAACGAAAGCTGCGTTGTCACCGCGTGGCGATCAGTACAATTTCACCATCAGCGAAATTGTATCACTTAATGTGGTTAATGTGATCGTGAATTATATTGCAAATCTCACCGTTTTCGACGTCGACAGAACTTGACGATCATGATGAAAAGCACAATACAAACAGATAGTGTAAACATCACTGATGACAAGTTTTTAAACCAATGTCATGAGCAACAAACAGCATATTGTCGTTTTCAGCTAGAGATATTTATGTATTGTATGAGGTTTTCTTGGTGGGTTTGATTCTAGGCCTACCGCTAAACTTAATTTAGAGTTAACCTAGGCCTAATGCTAAAGTAACTGGACACAAAATTGAAAATAAAACGATATTGTGATTTAATAAGCAGAATATTTACAGCGTGCGAATTATCATGCAAGTGCAATGCCAATAAACGAAACTAGAACAGAAATACAAATAGACAGTCAAACAATCAAGCAGTCGCAGCTGCTAGTAAAAATATCTCAATCAAATCATCAGACTGTTCAGTTTCACCGTTTAAACAGAGATATCACATCGACGACTGACGAATAGCTCAATAGAACGGATATTACATGACAAACAACCACAAGCAATATACACATAACTAAGCCACATATAAAGGGCTTAATATAATGACAGAGTTATTATAAACAACGACCGGCGAAATAAGTCGACAAATAATCGCCACCACACTCGAATAAACAGCGAAAAAGCTCGCTATCTGAAGCGAAAATAAATCGTCGACCTGTTCTCATACAAGCGACATACACACTCCGGCCGACGAGCTGACTAAAACCCAGAGTGCACAGAAGGCATCTTAGCTCCCTTTCCCTTCGTAGACAGAGGTGAAAATGTCTCCGTAAACTTTAGTAAGTAAGTAAGTAAGTAAGTAAGTAGGTGCATATTTAAAGTACGGAATGTCAGCCAGTGGCCGAATCTGAGGCACTTGGCTGAGCCGCTAGGGAGAGCAGTAGTATGTAAATTAATTTCGTTATATACAGAAACAGAGTGGTCCAGAATTTTAAAAAACGGCACAAAGTTTATGGCACCATAATTTTGCGACTCTTCGTCACAGAGTCATGCGGTTTTCAGAAAACAGAAAAAAAACTGCTTTCATGAAAAAAGCCAGTGTCTGAACAGGGCATTATAATAGCCAATTCTTTGCTTTGCTGCTGGCAAGTGAGCTCTTCGAAAACAGTATTAACCGCTACAACTTTAGGCAAGTTTGTGATAGAAACAAGGTACACACGAAGTCTAGTGTCCAGAGTCAAGAGAAACGAGCGTTCGAATGTGTCCACTACCAAAACGAACAACAGACGACAGTCGTTTTGCACGTGTCAGAAGACTAAGGATGTTGATCATCTGAAACAAGTTTTAAACAGTTGCTGAGCATGATCAGTCACTTGAGAACGTATCGATGGTGGTATTAAATACGACTATCGTCGGTTGTTTTTTTGTGGTGGACATATTTTGCGCTGTTTCTTTTTATCAATGTGAAAAAAATGGTTTTGGCGCAGACTTTATTTTTTATCACGAACTAGTTTTAAAGAATGAGGATGTACAGGCTAATATTGTTTTTGAATAGTTCACTTGCTAGCTGCAAAACAAAGAATATTTAACTGCTGTGTTTAAACACTTGCTTTTGAATGTAAGCAATGTCTTTTTGAGCCTTTGCTGAAAACCGCCTGACTCTGTAACGTACTGTTGCAAAATTATTGCGCCGTTAACTTTGTGCCGTTTATCTGGACCACTTTGTAGGCTCATATTGAGTTTCTCATAGAAATATCGAGATCTTTTTAGCATTTAAAAATAACGATTAAACATTAAGTTAATTCTCAGAAAGCGCTTTATATTCTTCAATATTGGTAGAAAGGGGGTATCGATCGACAACTTCTCAGCCATCCCGAAGAACCTATCCTTACGGAAGTTGGGATAAAAAGTTGAGAACTATTTTAGCTTGGGGTTTCTCAAAAGTCGCCCCTCAGGTCATGATAAAACTGGGGAAAATAAGGGTAGGCCTATGAGTGAAAGAAAGAGCGAATGTTGATGCCCCCAACACCTTACTCTTATAGCACCACTCGTATCAGACACTACGATGTATCCGCAACATGTTCTGCACGAAACACGTGATTAATACCCCGTTTACACGATCGAGCAAACATCGAGCTGGCTCGTCCAGCTAACATATATCAGCTCGTCGAGCCAGTTTGATCGTGTAAACGGGGTATAAATATAGCAATCTGTCGTACGCGCGATCATCAAATCTTGACATCGCTCGGCGCGATCTCGTTACGGTTATGATTAGCGCTAACCATAATCCTAACCCTAACCATAGACCCGTGACCTGTTGACCGCGTAGCGCTGTCAATAGGCCTAACTGTTGCGTCAACGTACGATCACTAGATCGCGCAGATTCGACGACTGCTCGCGACATCATTACTTACTTGCTAGAAGACGTGCAGAGAGCAGTGCCAGCAGATGTGACGGCAGCAGCTGTGTTGTGTCGTCCGGCGGCGCTAGATGTCGCCAGCGTCTCACATGTACCGTCTCCCACGGCTCCGTGTCGCATCACAACCGACACGACTCCGGGACCGGCGTCCGACCTCCAACCGTCGCCAGTCTATAAATTCCTTTAACTTGACCAACGCCTGCCGTCTGCCGTCGCCAATAATAATCACCTGCACCCACAGCCGCCGACTGCTTCCTATTAGGGGCGCGATTACCCCCACCCGGCCAGAAAAAGTAAAAAAGGAGACAAAATAAGGTAAAAGCGGAATAATAGAAAAGGAGAAAATGGGAAAGGTAAGGTCGCAAACGCCCACAGAGGCGTTTGATTATTTTTATCTGAATATTTTTGCTACCGTAGAATGGACCAATTTTGTACTGCCGGTTCAACTTTAACGCAAGTCTGCCAACTTTTTACACCCATGCCAAAAAGCGAAGAAAAAAGCAGGTAAAGAGAAAAGTAATTTGAAAACCGAACTGTTTGACAATGGCACCATATACATGTGTTTTGAATAATTGAAAAGTGGGAAAAAGAGAAGAGGAGAAAGAAGGTAAAGTCGTCTTGTGATTTCTAAATGACGTTGCCTATACGTCACCAGCATCAGCGGATGAGATGAGCTGCAACTCCGTGGAGAACGTCTCGACGTTATAAACAGTATTAGACTAATACCAAGACCTCCTTTGCCACAACCAAAACCAAATTGAAGACCAAGACTTTATTTTTTGTCCCTGAGACGCCCCAAGACCAAGACCTCGATCTCGGGAACCGTATTACGGAAGACGATAAAATACAACTTACAACTCCGTGGAGAGCGACATCGACGTTGGAAGCAACGGAGTCCGCCGATCAGCGACGACGAGTGGACGACGGCGTTTACGACGACCGGCGACAGTTGCATCGGCATCGAACGACTTACTTACGACTGCGCCCCGACTGACTCACGTATGGAGGTCGGCCGGTCTCACGGGCCTTGTCTGTGGCTACTGTTCGTTTTAGTCACAAGACGTCGTAATCGTACGTACGCTGACTTTCGCTATCGACCATACAGACAGACGGAACGGTCCTTGAACGTGACAACTGTAGGCCTACTGTCTCTGCAGGCGATGACTCACGCAGCAGCGCAACGACGACATCTGCCCCCAACTTTTACTAGTTCATGCTGACAAATTGGACATAGTACGCCCACTGTACGTAGCGTTGACATCGTCGTTTATCATATACGGCAAGTGGCAGCGAATTGAAAATAATACACGATAAATACACGCAATCAGCAATTATGGGACATACATTTTAACAAATGCCCTCCTGCGTACGTGTCTCACTTAGTTGGTCGAAATTCGCGCGACTTTGACTTTGACGACGTAAGAGTTAGCGACCCAGCGCGGTCGAGTAACGAAACGACAAAACATCTCTAACTGCAGAGAGATAGATTCGTCTGTAGTGAATGCGCCGAAATGCAGCAGCTGTCCCATCCTCATGGTCACACGCAGCAGGTATCGTATAGGTCTAGTGATGGACCGACATTCGACATTTCACTCACACAGTAGCGCGACGAATCGATACTTGATGCGTGTTGGTATTGCACGCAAACGACGAGTTGCACCGCCTTCATTACGATGTGGGTTCCGGTACGTTGACATTGGACAGCCTGTGATGGAAGACCGAGCGGGAATATGGATTATGTAGCATAATTAAGAACGGATTCAACTGATAGGGCAAAAAAAAACGGAACAAGTAAAACGAAAAACAGACCCAATCCGTCAGAAATTTTGACTAATTTTTTTATGTGTTTAATAAATTACCTCCGCATAAAGTATCCAGTGCTGCAAAAAACGCGTTAAAATCGCCTAATTTCGCCTTTTATTTAAAAATAGATTTCTGTTAAGTTCAGGGGAAACGGTGACTAACGAGTGCAATATTTTATTTCAATACTGGATTAGCCTGTTTCACTCGATCATGCCCCAGACAGCAGCAAACAAGATGCCGTAGACAAATCACGCGATTTTGTACTTTTTTGCTGGTCACAGTTCAGCGACAGTACTTAGGCGACAAAACCGTCGACTGGCTGTGTCTGTTGAAGACGAGCTTTTGAATTAGTCCACGAGAAGTGTCACAGAGTGGGGCAAACTCGAAGTATTTGGTTGATCGCGCCATTGGTCAGTGGCGTCGCCGGCTTGAGTGCGTCGTCCAGTAGCAAGGCGGACACATTGAACATTTGATGTGAAAAATGCAGGATGTGACATTTGCTTAAGACAATAACTGAGATAATAAACAAATTGATTTCTGTTGTTAATTTCTTACAATGTGCCCTTACAGATATCACCTCTTTTTCAACTGTTGCTTTTAAAACACTGGTATTTTACTAAGTTGTGTAGCTTCACATTTGAGGTGTGGTAAGACTTTTAGTGATAGTATTGTTACAATTTTTTTTCTGATTCCGACAGTAAAAAGTTTTGAAAATCAGTTAATAATTGATGAAGTTATTGGCGTTGTTGCCAGTTTTTTGGCCCACCCTGTATGCCATCATTTGAAAATAACGTCGTAAAAGAAAGTTTTAATTTCTAAAGATATGTTCAAAGCAATAGAAATAAAATGAACTGAAACGATATATTTCCGGGGGAGCCCACGTTCATTAAGAACTACGTTCAAAGCGTATTACTTTTCTCAAGGGGAACTTTTCGGACTTTAGGGGGTGCAGTCATCTTTCCATCAGAACTTGACCAGAAGTGTTTTTGTGAGGCTACAAATGCACCAAATTCATGTTCGGCTGGGGCTACGCCCGGGACCCCACTGCGAGATTTTACGACGCTCCCAGATCCCCTTATATTCTGAGAAAATTTTCTCTTCCCATTCTCCATTACATTCGACGCCTTAACCTCATCGAGCCCCTTGGAAAATTTTCTACGGCCACCCACGAATAAAGATTCATTCGGTGGTAACGCAGCACTTCACTTTGACGTGGAACACTTTGACGTGGAACGGTGGGAGGAGTTAAATTTGACGCTGAGGGGC
>Ga0209454_1003021_pt1 | contig 11822 bp, 9 predicted proteins | sample WorMetHERISLAND1_2_FD_187400 | JGI IMG/M metagenome (GOLD analysis project Ga0209454, IMG submission 187400) | Marine gutless worms symbiont microbial communities from Max Planck institute for Marine Microbiology, Germany - Olavius geniculatus... | ecosystem: Host-associated > Annelida >...
GCTTAAAGGTCCGCTGCCACGGTCAAACTCACTCGCGCAATTTATGCAGATTTGAATTAGACATCTAACTTCGCATATATAATATGTAAATTAATTTGCAATTTCAAACGAAATGCGGCATTACGTTACGTTACGCAAAAACACCAGTTACCCAGGTGACGTCATGAACCTAGCCTAGAGACGTCATGAATATTAATGGCCTAGCGGGTAACATCATCAGTCTAGGCTAGGCCATTAACATTCATGATGTTTATTACGTCGCCTTGGGCACCTACATGCCAATATGGCGACGCATTTTCTACGTGATTTTAGTAGATCGTCGATTTCAAAGGTAAATTTCTCTGTGTTGACAAAACACTGGGCACTAATATTACTGTCAAAATTTTCAGAACATTATGCAATTTTTGAAAAAAAAATGGATAAAATATATATGTTAATTTTGGTGTCTAGGGACATTTAATTTTCATGACATCAGAATGGACTTGTTAGTTTGCAGTTCTTAATGATGGCATTCATTGTGTATATACTGTAGGTGATGCTAAATGAGTTTGGCTATTGTATGTTTTTTTTATTATTTGTTGTTGTTTTTACTAGTGTGGGTATAGGGCTGCAATCCCGGGATCCCAAATCCTGCGGCCATTTTCGCCAATCCCGAATCCTGGGATTGGTGGCATCCCAACCTTGGGATTTCAGAAATTGCCTGAATGATAGAAATAATAATTTTAGCCTTGTGATGAATAAAACATTTTCTGTGCCATAGAGTACTACTCCGTGTTGTGCACTGTAATTTGTATTTTGAAGTCACCGTCACTCTCTACAGTTCGGATATACCTTCCATATTGTATGCATAAATTAAGTCAATTAAGGCCACCAAATAACAACCAATCTGTAAGCCTAATCTCAAAATGGGATCCTGCGATTACAAATTTCAATCCTGGGATTGCAATCACTGTGTGGGTAGCTGCAGTCGGTGTTGTCAAAGAATGTTGCATGTTTTTATGTTTACGCCAATGAAGTGGCCAGAGGCATCGTTTCCAGAGTGATCGTGTGTGGGTCCATGTGTCCCGAACAAACATTGTCAGCAAGATATCTTGCATATTTGTTGACGAAATTTGGCCAAACTTTCACCAAGGGACAAGGATGGATGCATTAAATTTTGGGGTCAAAAAGGTAAAGGTCATGGTGGGGTCCAATATGCCCCAAAATGCACTGTTTGGCCTCATTAGCATGATACACGATATTTCAAGTGTTATTGCCACATGTTGGCAGAGGCATAATGGTCGACAGAGTCGTAACCACTATCTAGTTTTTGTAGTATATGGAATAACCAATTATCATTACCGTCAAAATGTGTGCCACATATTTGCAGAGGCATTGCAGGTACCTTCCAATTTACATGTATTTGTGATTGATTTTGAAGGCTTTTGGAATGTTATATTGTTTGTCATCCTGCAAATCGCTTCACTTGCAAATTCCAAACGGTGAACAAGTTTCACTGTTGATTTATGCAGTACATGGACATACTATGTATGTGCTACCATGTAAGCAACATGTACATGTGCACATTAATTGTTCTGCAGGAACATTGTTCTGCATCTGGCTTCTGCCGAACTGTACTGACGCAAGCTTATGCTTAGTCTCGGTTACCGGTAATCAGAATCATGGCTGCTTCTTAACTGGTTGGCACGTTCTTCTGGCTGAACAAGTCACTTTGGAACTTTCGGCAAACTCTTCTGAGGTGTAGCTGCTAATGCGCACAGGGTGACCACTTGTCTGGAAAAGCTGTTAATGCCAGGGAATTTTACAGATGTCAGTGAAATGTCATAGACTTCAGTAAAAATCAGGGAATTTCATAATGTTTGCAGAGTGGTCACCATGTGTACACTAGGGATTGCAAACCCTGAGGCTTTTTGCCAAACCCAGGTTTCGGGTTTGGACAGCCACGAACCCGGGTTTTGTCTTGGGTTCGGGTATAGTTCGGGTTTGGCAAAATGGCGACCGTATACATGACCGTATAGGCTTATACAAGTAGGCCTATAGGCTTATCAAGTAGGCTATGCAATTAGGCCTATCAGCTTCAAATCAACTCAGTCAGCTGGAAGCTTGTTCATAAACGTCGTGGCCTCGTAGCCCTTTAGTGTGTGTGATAAAATGAACGTGGAAAACAGTTAAATAGCAAAGAAAGGCAACTTTAAAAAATTAACTGCAACCACACTCGTCAAAGCAAACGTAACGCGAACTAGGTCTAGGCCTAGGTTCTAAACTGGTCTAGACTAGTGCATTAACTAGTCAAGTTCAAGTTTTAGAATTCTTTTGTCTTTGCAATAAAATGAACGCAGAAACCACTGAGAAGTGTTCAGCTAACGTACTTCTTAGATTCCAAGGCGAATTTTGCTCTTTAACATGGCGCATTCTAGTGTAATTTATATTTTTGAGCGACGGCGGGGCTTCCAAATGTCGCGGGGCTTGGGAAAAACTTCCACATCTTTACTTTTTACGACAGGCATAAACGAGGAAATCGATGCATGTGGCCACAGCTTTACGAACATCGTAGCTTCCTTGCCTCTATAGCGCCTGTGACGCATCGTTTCCAAGGCCAGAGCAGATTATCCTGCACAAAGTTGCCGCCGCAGAAAAGACCCGCTCAGCAGGCGAAAGGGATATACTATACAAAAGGTTTTACAGATTGCAATAATTCAACTGCTAGGCCCTACATGCAGGGGCTGGAAAAAAAGCTGGAGGTGATAGTATGTTATGGATAACTAGTCAAAAACGTGTTTGCTGTTATCTAATATGGTATAATACTTAAAACGCAAGCCTAAAACCCGCGGGTTTTGCCAACCCCCAAACCAGAGTTTTGAATTTGGTAAAGTTGTCCGGGTTTCCCCGGGCCCCGGGTTTTTTAAAACCCGGGTTGCAATCCATAGTGTACACTGGTCATAGTATTCATTCCATAAACTTCAACAGGAGTTTTGATTACTTGTTACGTTTGCCTTGTACATTCTTTATCCCAAATTTGTATTCGTCACATTGCATATAGTAAGCCTTGTGTTGTTTGCAATACAATTTTAGCAGCTGGCTTTTAATAAGAAACGTTTCTAATAATGCATGTTATATTCTGTTCAGTTTCGTTCTTGTGTACTGATTGCAGTGTAATTATGTTTATATTGTCTCACTGTGCCGGTATGTTTGGCTTTGGCGAACTGTAAACACTCTATTTTTAGTGAGTAGTTTTGATTGTGCATAATGCTTTAAAAATGTTCCATGCTAAAATTAATTCTTCTAATCTGTTACGTTTGTAGAGAATACTATGTTAACACTGCATTTTGTGGTATGTTTGTTACTTGTGGCAAACCAAATTTTTCACAAATGCTGGATCACTGCTTTTTGGCTGAAAGCTGAATTACGTTTCATGGCCTCTAACCTTGCTTGATTCTAAATACATTATACTAAATACTAATACTACACTTATTCAGCAACAGCATTTTGTGCATGCAAGTCTTATAACGAAGTTATGTCCAATATGAATAAATTCATAAATCTGTGAAACTGCACAAACTTACTACCAGTATGCAGATATGCCATTCATGCTGGTCAGTTGTCATTCAGATAAATAACAAAAAAATCTGAGCAAATGCTCATGACACACGCGAGAGTCTATACCAGTTCCTGTTCGCAGGTAATCTTGGTCTATGGCTATCCATTTCGTTGCAATTCATTCTTTTGCAGCTAAAAATCACTAAAACCCGTATTTTTAGGATTTAAGGTCATTCAAGGTCATCGATGTTGACATTTTTAAGAAGCTTGTCACCAGTGCTTATGATTAGTAATGATTAGTAGCATGTCTGTACCTGTCTGCAATCATTTTCACGTTAGACAAGCCAACAGCGAACAAATAACCACTTTTTAGAAGGGTACGCCTTTAACAACCACGTGCACAAGCCTCCTTAAACCTACAGGGTACGGACGTAGACTGCTAAAATCTACATTTATTGCTGAAAATTTCATTCGCAGGTTGTCTCAGTCTATCTCCAGCCATATCGGCACAATTCACTCTTGAAATGCGTGTCGCAGCCTGAAATTGCGAAAAATTCACTATAACCCCTATTTTCAGGGGTTCAAAGTCATTGAAGGTGACTGATGTTGACATTTCTAAGAAGCTTGGTCACCAGTGCTTAAGAAGCATGTCTGTGCCTATCTGCAATCATTTTTACGTTAGACGAGCCAGTAGCGGTAAAATAACGCCTTTTAAGGGAGTGCCCCTCTTTCGCCCACTCATTTGTGGGGACCCCCTTTGCCAGTGACATGAAATTTTGTCACAAAATACTAGACTCTAAGCTATCATACGGTGAAAACCCGAAGTCTCTATCTCATCTGGTCTCCAAACAGTACTGGGTTGTGACAGATAGTCGGACGGACAGACAGATTTCCATAGCTAATACGCGCGTAAAAATTGTTAGCTTAAACACAAACCAATAAACACATCAAATTTTAATCACACAATGTCTCAGATGCACTTCAGTTCCAAAGCTCAATATGCAGTGTTATTCGGACTATGGGTAAAACCCAGGGCCGGATATAGGAGGGGGCCCCCGGACCTCCCACCAGCTAAATCCGGCCCTGGTAAAACCGTGAAATATTATACAGTACAAATTTAGCCGGTGCTGAAAAAGCCAGACAACAAACCATTTCAAAAACTACTGACACCACACAGCTACAAATAGACAGCACAGCAGCTCAGTAATTACTGCACTTACCTAGCCACTTACAAAATTTAACACGCTAATAATAAGCATTAAAGTGCTGGTGCTGGTAATTAATAACCTTTGGTTTGAAGACACTGTTACTAAATTATAAGTGCACCAATGACTCTTCGAACAAATCAGAAAACATACAAGAAATGTTATCCCGGTTAAATAACAGTATTATCAGAATGACTAAGCAAAAATTATTACAAGCCGACAACAAAAACTGACAAATGAATGCAAAGATAGCTGACAGAATAATAGTGAACTTCTACACTTGTACATGTAACTGATCTTATGCAGTAACACAGGTGTGTACAAAGCTACAGAAATAAACTGAACTTAACTGAAATCTCAGTTCAGTTCAGTTCAGTTGCATCTAAAGAGTGTACAAAGCGCCTGAAATGTAAATGCCCATTCCTTTGCAAGGTACGAACTGTTTGCACCAAGCGAATGAACAGCTTATTTCGTTTCATTCACTCTGTAGAAGCCACGGCATGTGCCTTGAAGTACACCAAACTTTGTTACATGTATCCTTCAAACTGAATCACATTACACTGTAAATCACATTTCCATCTAAGATTACGCAGTCTCCTAGCCAACGATAATAGGGAGATGAACTGGGGAATGAGAGATCGGATCATTTCCGACAGCACCGGTGCAACAGGCAGCTTTCGGCAAGTTTGCACCAAACGTCATTTCACTGTCCAAACAGCAACAAACAGCAATCCACGTGCCAACAACCACCGCACTTCCAACAGCTTCCTCCTGCCTGTTCAGAACGTTCAGACACATGTTATCAACAACAGGTAAACAAATCACTTTCATTAGAAGCAAGTCCTGCTACATCGTGTGCTAAGGCAATCATAGACAGTGGCCAAAAGCGATGTATGAATGCTTCAGAAACAGACTGGCAAACACTTCAAAAACCTTGCAGGATGGTGGACAGTAAATAAGATTTCATCAGTTGGAACTAGTCAACTGTGACAAGTTTGGTCTGTTCAATGTAAATGTAGTGAAAATTTGGCTTACATAAATGTGCTTAGCACAACAGAAACACCTATATGCAGGGTGGACCAAAAAATTTGCACCATAGTTTATACACATCAACTTTGTCAAACATCAACCAAGTTTCAAAATTTTTTCATTCTTGGAATCAGGAGAAAGTTTCCAGTTTGTAATAACGCTATCACTAAAGATCCAACCACACCTCAAAAGTGGTGTTGCATTACCTTCTGAAATGCCAGTGTCGTAGAAGCAACAATTGAAAACCAGACATTTTAAGAAAGTAACAACAACAGTTACTTCCTGCAGTTTTTACATCAATGCTCCACTTTGCTGCTTGGACGATGCACTCAAGCCAGCGATGCCACTGAGCAATGGAGCGGTGAGTGAACTATTGCATTCTGGTGCTTTTACAAGACATAAGGTAGAGTAGCGACACACGAGATATGGTGGGATCTAATAGTGTTATTTCAAGTTTTCTCCTGATTCTACAGTAAAAGAATTTTGAAAATCAGTTGATGAACTTACAGTGAAAAATGGTGCCAATTTTTTGGGCCCACCCTGTATATACAGCTTAAACTGGAAGGAAATTGCTGTAAGATGCATTATGTATGGAAGATATTTAAAACCGAACAGAAGTGCAATAAAGACTTGCCAGCTGGCAGTCACATATTCGACTGGATGCAATCAGTATCGTTAGTTTGTAACTACCGTACCTATCCTTTGCTGTCTTAAGTAAATAAGCAGTTTATTATTAAGCTGACTACAAATTCATAATAAACTAGCTTTCTTCAAACACCACAGTTGTATGCTTAATGTACCAAGACTAACAAAAAAATATGCCAGAGAACTTAAAAACAGCTGAAAACACAAACTGTAAAAATGCTGACCACTACTTCACCATAGATTATCAGTCTGTGTGACTGAATATATACAATGTGCAACGATATGAATTTCAGAAATAATCTGTACTATGACTATGCTGTAATACTGAAATTTCTACCTGCATTTCTATCAGATCATTACAGAACTCAGCGTTTTAACAACGGTGCTTGAGAAGATACAAAGTACATGCAGCTTGTAAAAATACCACTTCAACAATTTCCAAAGTTTACTTTTAAGCAACAGCCAAGTGGGCCAGTAAGCCAAAATTGAAATGGTAACATTTTCAATTATTTGCAACAATTCCCATAAGGTATTCAAGCTATCACACAGTTGAACTGTTAAAGAAATAACTTAAGCTTCCACATATAGAATTTGAAAATAGTGGCCTTATTTCTTGGCAGTATGGAAACAACATTGAGCCCTTGGTGCTTGATAATGTGGTTTACCAGTCATCACCAACACACCGCCCCAACCAGCAACAGCTAACGGCCAGCTGCACGCCAACAGCAACACCGCTCGCTCGCCTACATGCCAGCCGGCTCCTGACAGCTATCGGCCATCAGCACATGTCATACACCCCCAACCACCATCTCCGCCCGCCTGTCTGTCTGCCACCTGCATGGCACAGAACACGACAGCTTTTATTCTACCTCTGAATAAATGGCAAATCGCACAGACTAATGAACTATAAGAATTCACAGAATTACCACCTTCATTTCCTGACTTATTCGAGACATCACTGTGAGAAAGGCAGCAGCGGCTGCCAAAACGTCAACTTATCAGTAAACACTAAATAAAGCTGCTGCCCATTTAATGAATTCTTGTAGTTCACTAGCTTTTATTTTAGCGCATCATCCAACAATAATAAAATATTCTTTTAAAAAAGCTCATGTTGCCTCTTATGTAGTGCAGGAGAGAACACGCATCCAACTTAACACCAGCTATACTGCGGCTATAACATAACTTTAAAACTGGCAGTAAAGCAATGTTTCTAATGTACAACAGTTGCAGTTACAATCATAAAAGTATGTATTTAGAGGGTGCTTCTAAAAGTATGAACTGCAACCCAAACGTGCGTGTCGGGTGGGAAACACATAGCTGATCTGGATCGCTCGGATCCAGTAGAAAGAAGAATGTATCAGACAGAAACAGGGATGATTCTTGAAGAGTGTGACAAAGGCTGGGTTGCTTTAACCAACTTCAAGAAGCACCAGCCTAAAATAATGAAATCCAAACAAATACAACAACAGCAAGCAACATATGCTGAAACTGCAGCATCTATTCAGAACTCAAGCAGTTAAATCAGTTCACCCATTTGTATTAACCAAGTCTTTCATCAGTCAGCATCTCCAGTCAGCAATACAAGAAAGAAAATGATATATATAGCATATTATATGACAGCCACAATGCTTATGCGGTAGAATAGCGACCTGTCACAGGAAATCCATCGTGGAGTGACAACATCACAAACTTTACTACTCCACAACCGCAACAGCAGCAGCTAGCTTTAGTCGTCATCAGGTGTTCGGCTACGGCTGCGACTGCGAGCACGGTCAGCAGGTGGCGGACTCTGTGAACCATTTCTCACTCTGTCCTCGGCCTCCGCACTGCCTTCCCGCTCTGGTTGCTGGTCGTCCTCTCGCTCTGGTCGTGGAGACTTAGATGATTCGCGGTTGTTCTCCTCATGGTGGTTGCGTTCCCATTCTTCGCCCTGCTCCTTATGCCCACGACTGCCGGACCGGCTGTGTGAGCGACTTCGGTCATGGCTCTTGCTACGCGAGCGACTCTTCTCACTGTGGCGCCGATGACGATGATGCGAACGACTGCGGCTACGATGCCTCGAGTGACTCCGTCCTCGCGATGACCTGTGACGTCGGTGAGATCTGCTGCGTGAACGCGATCGACTGACAAACAACGACAAACATCACTTGCTAAACTCTAAACAGAATATGCAACACTGTACCATTGAATTTACAATTTTTATCACAGAATTCTAAATGCTTATTTCATAATCAATTATAGGGCCTATATCTACACTGAATGTGCTTATTCGCACTCTGGAGTGCATCTCTATCCTGCCTGGCTTATTCACACACCTGGCATGTGCACATTCGATAAGTGGACGTGATGCTAGCATTGCAGAACTAGCATTGCTCGACAGCATCAGTGTTATTGCTTTCAGCTTAGTATTATGGTAAATCTTCGGCTATGGGTACGATTAGAGATAGGGTTAGACTTAGGTTTAGGGTTTAGAGTTAGGGTAAGTATATTTCAGAGAATTATGTGACGATAGATAGATGCCCAAACAAAGATGTAACATTGGTGTATGAATTGGCAGGCATTAGGCCACTACATAGTATCTGTGATATTCTGGTTCTTGCTAGAGTTGAGGGCGTCAGTTGGCCGCCTGCCATAATATCGTGCATCTGAGGCGGTACAACTGCCTCAAACAGTCTTGTACAGCATACGGTGCAAATATGATTGGCCTTTGCCAATCATAATCACACCATCTGTGTGGTGTGCAAATAAGCGGACGTTACTAGCACACCCTCCGGAGTGCGAATAATGCCGTTCCTCCACAATTCTGCATTCAACAAGGAAATTAATATTTGGGAATATTCACTGTCCTTGGCTGGAAACATAACGTTACTATGCAGTAAAACACTAATAATAATTAAATTAATCATGACAATAAATAGAGTACTGCTAGTGAAGTACCTGCGACGTCGACTGCTTCTTGCGGAGCCTCTGCGTCGATCCTCCTTGGGGCGTCCATAGCGAGCGTACTGGACCCTCAGCTCACGGCCGTCCAGCACGCTCCCGTCCATGGCGTCAATGGCGTCCTCGGCGTCTCGGTCGTCATAGTAGCGCACGAACGCGAAGCCGCGGCTCTCCTGCTTGTACGGATCGCGCGGAATGTACACGTCGCCGACCTCGCCGTATTTCTCGAACACGCGCTTCAACATGTCGGCTGTCGTGCGGTATGTCAGGTTGTCCACCTTCAGCGATATCATGCCGTCGGTATTGGGCGGTCTACGACCATAATTGTAACTCATTTTGTGCTTAGTCACGAAACACGCAAACCGACAACAACACAACCACCAAAACAATAAACAAAATGGCGCACTTGAAAAGTCACGTGACTTTAATAAAAATAGGGATGGGTCAATCAATAATCAAGCACACATTTAAATTTCGATACAATATCTTACAAGTTACAACTTGTCAGGTCTTGCATTGTCCACAATGTCCACCCTTGCTACTCGTATGTGGTGCTACATTGTCAGGTCTCGCGATTTCCACCCTTGCGAGCTGGTGCCACGTTGTCCATTCTCGCGATGCCATGCAGTCCCCACAAATTTGATGGTCTCGCTCGATGTCATGGGTCTCGCGATTTCAGACGCCGCCTATTTTGAGGGTTCAAGACTTCAAGGTCATTCAAAGTCATCGATGTTGATACCAATAAAATGTTCCTCACCAGTGCTTGTGATGATAAGCAGCATGTTCGAGCCTATATCTGCAACCGTTTTCACGCTAGACGAGCCAATAGCGGTAAAATAGACTTTTCAGAGAAATATCTTTCTTTAACGCTCTCGTTTAAGTCGAACCTTCTTACCCAGGAACCTGTACGACTCTTTGTCACAGAAAAACTAGAGTTTTCAGGGGCGTATTCAGGATTTCAAGTTAATGGCGTGAAGTGAGGGGATCTGGAGGACCCCAGTAGAGTCCAGGGGCAAAGTCCCGGTAAGGGGTCTCGGGACGAAGTCTAGAAGCTAAAGCTTCTTTGCTTATATAGAGCATAATTTTTTGCGTTTCAGCGTTATAAGAAATTTTTCTTCAGAGAGCAAATTCCAGAAAGTTCTTTTTTCCCTTTCGTTTCCTTTGCCTTTTTCCTCTCTTAGGCCTACTTTCCTCTTTTTTCCATTTCTTCCTTCCCTTTGCACCCTCTCATTTTTTTCTCTCCCTTTGCAGTTTTTTCCCTGTCTTTCCCCTCCTTCCGTTTAAAGTAAGACCCCAAAATGTTTAGTTTGGGGATATAGGCTAGGGGAGCACTATGAGCTACAGGAGCACTATGAGCTCCCTTGTTGAGTCCCAGGTGAAATCAAATTTAGAGCATTATAGCCTTAAAATATAAGATCTAGTGGACGCCGGCCCGACTACATCGCGCCTGGACCGTCACGAGTCCGCAGCGTAGGTACGAATTAAGCCGATCAACTCCGTCCAGAGGATCCTACGACGTCGCAGTGCCGCTCGCCGGAACGTCATCGCATACGCGACGGTGACGCCGTCCGCGGCATCGAACCGGCAACGTCGCTACTCGACGGATCGGGAGTTCGACCGCCGACCGACGCCGGCCAGCCCGCACCGGCCATCGCCGATGGGTTCTAAACTGACCAAGTTTAGTGCAGTTCAAACACTGAAGGCAAACAAGGGCAGTGTGCACGGCGCCACTAATTTAAAAGTAGGTGTTACAAGTAATCTGTTGGGGTGTTGTACGCAGAATTGTCGTATTAACTGTGCCGTGCGTATTCCAGACAATTTGCATTAGGCCTGTTTGCCGAGTTTAGGGGGGCGCGCGCCATGCGCGCCCCCTTTAAATACGCCCCTGGTTTTAGTGGCAGCCCACAGTGAAGATTTCGTGATCCTAGCTTGCAGCTTTTTGACACAATTAGGGCACTGTGACAGAGTAATTCGGACAGACAGACAGACAAACGGAGAAAGCCAAGATGCATGAGCGGCGCCATGGGGGCACGGAGACAGCTGCCCCTGTGCCCTTGCCCCCCTCCAGCTGCCCTCCAGGGAAAATTTTGACGGTAATAAAATGCTATTTGGGCACTTTATCATGCCAATTTTGCAAGACAACACTAATATCTGTGATTTTTTTTGCATTTCCAAATATTAAAAAACAAGAAAATTTGCGGCTTCCATTGCACATCAAAAAGCTAAAAAAAGTGTTTCAGCTTCAGGGGTGCTTGCCCCCTCTTTACCCCTTTTGACCAGGGGCTCGATCTGCCTCTGGACCCCGCTACATTTTTGATGCACACGACAACTGAATAAAGTTGACATTTGGCCCCACACAAAAAATATTGCCCCGTGCTTAGCCCTTGCCCCCCGTTGCTCCCCCGGCTTTAGATTTCTAGCGCCGCCCATGCCAAGATGATATAGCTAAGACAAACTTAGCATATC
>Ga0209454_1003022_pt1 | contig 11820 bp, 7 predicted proteins | sample WorMetHERISLAND1_2_FD_187400 | JGI IMG/M metagenome (GOLD analysis project Ga0209454, IMG submission 187400) | Marine gutless worms symbiont microbial communities from Max Planck institute for Marine Microbiology, Germany - Olavius geniculatus... | ecosystem: Host-associated > Annelida >...
AAACTGTTCCAAATACGAGGTGCAGTTGAGCTGAACGCACGGCCGGCGAACACTGTGTTGTCTGTTGGCTGGGACAGCAGTTGGTGGTCGGATGATCGGAGTTGACGTGACGGTGTATAGTCACTAACTAGTAGTAGGCCTCAAATTCGGGTACTCTTTCAAAACTCATTATTATTGTATTGCACTTTGTAGTTTGTACGCTGATTTCCTAGTTGGCGGCAACGATGCTATCGCGCGTCACGTGAACTTTCCTCAAATTACTTGTTCTGTGCCCCGTTCCGAGTTCTCTGTCATACCTTTGACATTTTAGAATGCATTTGGCAGTAAAAACTTGAAGTTGGTAAAAAAATAGTTGGCAACTACGTCAGTGCGATGGCCTTGACCTTGGATGGTAGTAAGTAAAGTATAAACAAGTTAACTTTTGTGTGTTAAATGTGGTTGTTTGTACGTAGAACTGTATATATATATGGAGTTCGGTACTGAGTTCATGTTTATAAACGATGATGACGTACCAAGCGTTGTTCCTCGCATGATAGCGTTGCTACAGTTGGATCCTTCCTTGAAGCCTTATAGAAAAGAAATTGAGCGAAGGTGTGACAGTGTCATTAAGTTTACGTCACGGGCACAGGCTCGCGATAGCCTATGTGTTCGTATCGTGTGTAAAATAAATGTACAAAACAACAGTTTATGCACTTGTAACGGCGACATGCAGGGGTGGTACTAAATACCGAAAATAACCAAGTTTTTCGGTTGTTTTCGATAAACCTAGATGTCAAAAACAACATAAATATCGAAAACTACCAAAAATCCTGACTTTCCTAAAAGTTCTGAAAACAGTGATCAGTTTCTGGTATTTGGTTGTTTTTCAGTATTTGGTGCTACCGACATGCAGTGACTGGTACATCGCAAACAGCAAAAATCATGAAAAAGGTGATATTATCCACCATCACATCGACTAGCTGTCAGTGTGCTGAGTCATGAAATTTTTGTACCCAAAAACTTTGAGAACTTTTGTTGTCAGGAACGAAAATTTCATATTTGGAATTTTTGTCATTTTGTTAAATAATAGTAGATTAATTAGTTCGCCCGGTAACGATAGTTTTCGGAAATTTATTATTTTTTTTTTTGCCACAGTATCTTCAAGCACTGTCAGCCGATCGCCGCAAAATTTTGCACCATGGTCTGTACTGGGCTGAATTTTGAAAGTTGGGTCCAAACATATAGAGGGCCTGCCCCCCCTCTCCAAAAAAATTAGGGGCCAAAACATGCAAAATTCGGCCTGATTTTGGATGACTTTAAACTTCGACAGCGAATATCTCCGGAACAGTTGAAGTTATTTAAAATCGGACAGGTACTCCATCGACCATGATTCTTCCCATGTTTAGCAAACAAGTCCAGTGAACTTTGGTCCACTGATTACAGAGATCTAATTGTGGAATTATACCCAAATTGACTTTTCAGGAGACCATATTTTGGCCCATACAGGGTGCTGTGCCCCCAAATTTTTACATGTGCTAGAAAATGACCAAGTCTTGCTAGTGCACCCCCACTGGGGACGGTGGTACCTTTTACAATTTTTTTCAAATGGGGTCAAAAATTGGCTTAAAATTCAGCATGTAAGCACCTATAACTTTGGCAGAAGAGAGAGTAACCCTACATAACTTTGCCACATAATGTGCCTGCCATAAGGTGGCTATCATCACTTATGTACAACTTTTTGGGGGCACCGCCCCCTTAATACTTGGGAGTGCAAAAACGTCCAAAAACGTGCGATTTTGGACAACTTTTGACTTTGACTGCCATTACCTCATGAACCGGTATATCAAAAATTAGAAACAAATTTGATAGACAGTGATCCCTGGGGTTTAGCATAAAGAAATTTTTGAACTCTGGTTCACTAACAACAAAGTTATGGGCTTAGATGTTGACCCACCACAGTGCACGTTCTGTGTATGCTAATGCATTTGAGTTCGGGCACGTGACTTTGCTACATAGGGAATACCCCCTCATGAATTTTCCCCCCAATCGGACTTACAGCGCCAGGTGAACTTACATTGGACTTTGCCTCAGATTTCTAGTTGAATATTGAAACTTCGGTTTTATGGACTTTTTGTACGTGTGTTAATGTTTTTAGCAGTGTTAATTCTTTAACACATTAATTTGCCAGCTGTACATAATAATAGTGATATTCTTTATTACCGTACGTGTACAGTTAAACTGCCAATTTAAGGACAACCAAAGTAAACAATTTGTCATATAGGATGGCAGCATCCAATTTGTAGTTATGTTGAGGAACCTGAAATCAAAACTGTAAACAACAGCTTTTTGTAAACTAACATGAACTGCAGTTTCATTTGGCAAAGTGGTTGGTTTCAAGCTGAAAAATGATAGCCAGTACTACCGTAATTTGGTGTATTTACATCTAATATACTGATGTGTCGCAAAAATCGCTGTGGAGTGCAGCTTTGCTTAAATCACTTAGCTTATTGTTATAACAATACAACATTTTTCATCTTTAGAAGTTCGGAAATAGTTGAACCTATTGATACTTGTGATATTGATTGATTGCAGGTATTGTATTTTTCGTGATCATGTTGATGGTATTGAGAGGAAAGAACCCGGTGGTTTGGATGCATTCAGTCGGTCATATGAAACATTCGGTATTCATGTGAAGCCAGACGGATCAGTGATATGGCGTGAGTGGTGTCCCGGTGCAAAGGAATTATGTGTTTTTGGAGACTTCAGTAAGTCTTGTTGCTATCGGTTTTTTAGATGAGATGATCTAGGCACTGACTCTACTGAGATCAGTTTTAGCTTTGTTCTTAGGGTGGTTGTTTTTGTCTCATTTCTCTAGCTTTGTAAGTTTTATAAGATCGTGATAAAGTATTAAATTTGTTGTCATTTGCAGAAAAATGCGCACAGCTTTTTTGAGTGTCATTGCATCATCATTAGCCACTGTAGAATCTACACTGAAACATTGTTCTTGTGCATTATATGGGTACTAACTAGCGTGTTGAGTTTCTTGTGAGATGAAATAACACAAAGTATTTGTAGCATTTGTTGCCTTGGTCATGGTCTTGTCATTATGGCTTTGTAGATGTAGCAGTAGATGTTGTGTGCTGGTTTTTATTGGTCTTGTCTTGTGTCACAAATCTGATAGTCTTGGTCTGTTGACACTTGTAATTGTCTGCATATGTCAAGTTAGTTGGATCAAAGTCATGAAAATCAGCAGAGTTGTTTGGTTTGCACACAATGAGAGCTTTGTTTAGGAAGTTAACCAGATCTGGTTGAGTTATGTTACTTTGCTGGAGAAGTTTAGACAAGATTGGTGTAGATAGTTCAGTGGCAAATGTCCCGAGTATTGTAGGTCAAAGTAAAAATTAGCAGATTAGCTAGAATGTCATGAAGTTACTGATGTGATAGATTCATGGAACCGTGATGAGTTCTTCTTTAAGAAGCTCCCTTTTTCAAAATGGGAGCTGACCATTCCTGCTATGGAGGGTGGCTTATGTCGCATTCAACATGGAAGTTCGCTGAAGGTAATTCTTGAACTTGAAAGTGAAATTCTCATCTAATTATCACTACAGATGACTATAACACTGTTGAGCTATGTAGTGTTTATTCAGGAAGTGTTGTACTATCCATTGAATAGTAAGAATTATTGTAAGATTGTGCAAACTGTTGTTGTACAGTTTTCCATATGATACATTTATTTGGATCAGGAAAGTCATAAACGTACAAAATCATTTTTAGTGAACAATGATAATTAAGATTTTCGGTTTTACTTTAATTCATTTCTGTCATTTTAGCTGCAAGATAGCTTTCTGTCATTTGATAGTGCATATTTATGTTAGTAGACCAGAGGAAAGAATTTCAGCACATCAGATTCAGCAAGTTTTTTATCGACATTATTGCGTGCTATATGAATTTATTTACTTATTTACCTACTTGCTTTTTAACACAAGATATAACTGAAAACTGATAATGCATGAATGAAGTAATTAATTGACTGATAGCCTAGTTGTACAGCTTTTTTATTGTTTGTGTTGTAATTGTAGTTAATAGTTGTTGATTCACAAGGACAACATCTTGATCGGATATCGCCATGGGCACAGTATGTTACTAGACCAGAAAAAAGCATTGTCTATGAGCAGAGAATGTGGAACCCACCTCAGGTTGTTAAAATTGTTATGTTTTCTGTCCCTTTGTATAGAAGCATAATAATTAACATATAGCAAGTTAGTCTTACAGTTTTTGATTGGTAATAAGTAGCGGTTATGAATGTGAAGCTCAAGATCAGGTTAGCCTTGTCTGGTGGAATAACGTCTGGTATTCTTTTACTGCCACAACAGCAGAAACCATGGCATGCTCTGTAAATTTAGATCTCTTTCCCACAAGGCAACTTTCATCACCATATCACTTTTTTTTGTAAGCTAACCAATCCAAGATATCTTCTGTTAATGTTATTCTGTGCTCGATATGGAGCATTGTAAGATAGGCATGGTTTATAATAATATAATAATAATATAGTAATTTATAATGCACACAATGTCAGCAGTCTGAATCTGTGGTTATCCGTGTGTTTATCACAGATAAATGGACAGGCGGCTGCACTTTTCAGCCCTTTGGGTCTAACCTCGGCCTGTGGCCTCAATTTTTTCTTGCGGCCACGATTTGTCCACGCCGTCCGTCCATGGCTGCACACAGTCCACAGTCTGTGCACCACTGCAGCAACTCACCAACAGGCTGCTAGTGCTGCGCATGCATGCGGTTTGCAGCAGGCCTGTGGCCAAAATTTTGAAAAAAGTAAAATTTTCTCCTACGTGTGATCTCTCAGCAACATCTGATTTAGCCCATGTCCTGGCCATGTATGACACAGGTCTGTGCGCTAAGTTTTGTCACTGCAAGTTGTGTCGCTTCAGAGTGATTGGCAGTGATAACTCTCAAATATTAAATAGATAGCAACCTGGCCTGTGCAAAGCCTGCTGTTATCTGGGATTGGAGTGAAAACACCATACCGTTGTACAGATGATGTGGATTTTGTCAGTTCAGATGTTAATGTGGATGTGTGTGGTTTGTATGATACAGCCATATGTATTTAAACATCCACATCCTCCAAAACCTGAAAGTCTTCGAATATATGAAGCGCACGTTGGAATCGCGTCTAACTTGCCTGCAGTTGCGTCGTATTCGCAATTTACACACAATGTTTTGCCTCGCATTGCAGACCTTGGTCAGTTAATTTCATTAATTACATGCCATTGATAAAGACTTATAATTTTATGAGAAGTTTTGTCAAAAAGTGTTTTTAATTGGAAATAGCTTTTGTGTTATTGTTATATTGTTATGCTTCTCGTCTACAGTCTGTGTGTCTTACTTACTGGTTGAGTTTTTGTTTTATTTTCATGTGGTTATTGTTCGATTGTCAGTTGACAGTTAACTGCAACTTATTTACTTCATTACTTATACATGTTATCTTGTTGCATTGTTACAAATTTCTGTGGCCGATCTTGTTTATTTTTTTCAAACTAGTATGATGGTAACATTTTTTTGTTGGAGTTGATCAATCAAGTTATGTTCAGCTACACTTAGCAAGTTCGTTAATTATATTGCTTTGTGCACAGTTTAGGTATTTCACGTTTTTGTTCTGTTTGTTACACTGCTACATGTGCATGATACATGCTTTTCATAAATTGAGCTATAGGACAGTTTCATAGTCATTCCATGCAGAACATTGGTCAATGATTCGCCTCCAGTTGAACTATGATGGAAGAATATAGCCGTAATTTGATCTTCTTGCTGTAGATTGGCTGTAGACATTGGAAAACAGATGAAGCTTTACCTATCCGTGTCCAGATGTCCAGCTCTTCATCTCCATCTTTGGCCATATAACTTTTCGAGATATTGGAATTTGTGCACATTCTCTATGTTATGGTTGTCGAGAGTGATTGCTGGCATAACATGTATATGCAAATAATGCAAAGTATTACAGTGTAATTTGCACAATGTTATGACATTGTGTGTGGCAGGTTACAATGCTATCCAGCTGATGGCAGTTATGGAGCATGCTTACTATGCATCATTTGGATATCAAGTTACCAGCTTCTTTGCAGCTTCCAGGTCTAGTCAATGTAAACATTAACACTTTCATCTTCTAGTCATTTTGTGTAGTTGTTGTGTCAGCTGTATCTTATTATAAACTTCAGCATTTCTTAGATTTGTGAAGTTGCAGTAAATTTAGATAATTTATAATTCATTCGGAACACGTTTCGGTACATGTAGTGTCTGTGTTATTTTAATATTTTGAACTGAATGCTGTATAGATGTTGCTATATCATATGGGACCTGAATTACAAAACGAAGTCATAGGATTGGGAACTTGACTGTAGGGTAAATTGATTGTGGCTCATCATACGATTCATAACCTTGTGTTAAATTACGGTTATTTTTATTAATGGTACTATATGGAAGTGAGAAATCTGTGTGGCTGTGCAGTCGTTATGGAACTCCGGAGGAGCTAAAGGAATTGGTGGACGTTGCACACAGCTACGGTCTCGCTGTATATCTTGATCTTGTTCACAGTCATGCATCCAGCAACACAGCTGATGGACTTAACATGTTTGATGGAACGAATGGCTGCTATTTTCACTCGAGTGCACGTGGTGAACATAGTATGTGGGGCAGCAGATTGTTTAACTACACCGAGTTAGTGTACTCTGCTGCTCTTTTACAGTTGAAATAATAGTACTGTAATAATATACTTCATAATGTATGGCAGCAGCAAACATCTCCAACAGTCTACTGATTGACATGCGCTACACCGGCTGTTTGCCAAAATTTTAGAAGCCAGAGACTTACATACTCGTCGTCGTTGTCGTTAACGCATAGCCATTAGAGGTCACAGCATCGCCCCGCGGTGACCACGACTGATGGCACGCCTACAGAGGTCAGCGGGTGGAAGGTTGTTGTCCCGCCGAATCTGGTCAACTCATAATGCCATACTTGCACCTCTCTATCAGTGGTTAGATTTTGACATTAATGGTGCTGTACAATTATGCTTTTATTTATTATTATTATAAAAATATTAATATTTCTCTCATTTACTCTAACATCCATGAGGCTTTCATTCCTTTGCTTTGTGAGGTATATGCAGACTTTAGAGACAATAGGTTTTCAGGGTGACCATTCGTGAATGCAGTTACGTGTTTAGAAAAATTTGTCAGCGTGATGTCTTAGAACCCAGTGAAGGGAAGTTTGCCAAAGTTTGGTTGATTGCGTAGTTGAGACCAATGATGAAGTTTTGGGTTTTAAAGGTCAAAGGGTCAGGGTCAAGGTTGCTACAAAATTGATATACAGAACTTTGTGACCCAACTGATCATTTTGCATGTTTTGCAGCACACTGGTTAAATATCTGCCAGTGCCAAATTTATAATCAAGCTACAAAAGATCAGTACGAAACTTTTTTGCTATTGCCATGGTTGTTTCAGGTGGGAAGTGTTGAGGTTTCTGCTGTCCAATCTGCGATGGTGGGTTGAAGTTTATCACTTTGATGGATTTCGTTTTGATGGTGTGACATCAATGTTGTATTACTCGCATGGAATAGGTAACTAACTATTCAGTCTCATGCTTTTACTCAATGCTTGTAATGTGCACAAAATGTCAGCCATATCAGCAGACTCTGACGGTCACGTATTAGACATTGAAAAGCAGCAGCAAAGCAAAGGTTTTGAGATGGTATTTGAAAGAGCTGACTGATGTCAAATTATGGGTGTTCAAAGGAATGGCATTACATATTTTCTGAGCTGCATGACTGAAAGCATGACAAACTAGCCAGTAGGTTTTACTTGTGCATGTATTGTGCAGCAAGTTGATAAATATTACGTAGTTCATGAAAGTAATCAGCCAGATTGTCCGGTGTTCAAGGCTTTATAAGTGAGTACAGCTACAGCTATTTTGAAATTTATTCAATATCTGATCGGAAGCCAATATTAATTTAATAGAAGTGAACCGGAGAAATGCTTGGTCTGATGGTGAGGGTGACAAAGATGTTGCACTGTAATGCTGCAGTTTTACTCGTATTGCTCATTTTTTTGTCTTCATTTGGTCTTGTTTGTAAAATTTAAGACAAGTGGTGCATTATTGTGTACTGATGCTGTCATGTGTTATCGTGATAGAGCAAACATTTTCTGGGCGCTACAATGAGTACTTCGGCCTTGATACTGATGTCGAGTCTTTAACCTATTTGATGCTTGCCAACCATGTGCTTCGCAAGTTTTATCCATCATTTATGATGACCATCGCTGAGGTGCAGTTGCCATTTATTAACAGTCGACTGCAGAATTGCTGCTGCATGCTAGTATTGTAGCCGTTTCGTGCTTCAGTTAGAAATACTTCAATTTTTTCTTGGAGTTTATTCTTAAGTGAAGCTGAGACTTTGCAGCATCAAATTGATCGATTGTGACTGACTGAGGATGTGAGTGATTATAAGTAACACTTTTTTTGTCGAACGGTATTTAATGAAATGCATGAGGTCTAAAGTCAAAACATAACAAGTAGATAGAATATATTGAGACTGTGAAAGGTAAAGGTAAAGGTAGAGGTCAGAATGTAGCTCTTAAGAAGCGAAACCCTCACAGAGCTACGGAGCGTCACTTGTCATGTGGGATCACACAATGTTACCTGCCACCCGACAGAGGTGAACGTGCCTCGCCTTAACCCCAGCCAGATAGGCCGGTACTCGATTTACCTACCCTGCAGGGATGGAAGGCTGAGTTGACCTAGGCGGCTGGTTACGTACCGAGATAGTTTACCTGCCCACAGGCAATTACCCATCGCAGTACTAACCGGGCCCGGCATACAGTAACTTCGCTGATCGGATCAGACGCGTTACCACTACACCACGCCACCAACCCAATTGTATTGAGTACCTGTAATCGAGTAACTGTAATTAAGGCGGGGCGCGTTCACCTCTGTCGGGTGGCAGGTAACACTGTGTGATACCCAATTACCCATACCCATTTTTTGCCTTTGGCTGATTCTCTGCTAGTGGCAAAACATCCTTGCTTGTTTACTTAGTACTTCAAATGACCACTGTAATGTGTTTCTTCTTTGCAATTATACATTTTTCTGAAATCGTATGCTGTGATTGATTAACGACTTGCAGTGGACAGCTGGCAGGCAAACTACCAGCTTAATTTTGCACACAAACTAAAAAGAAGTGAAGCTGGTTTAAAGGGGAACTGAAATGAGAGAAATAATTTAGGTGCTGCTATGTAGAGGTAAAAAAATCAAGAAACAGACTGGTTGTGGTAGAAATATGATCCTCCTGAGTCCTGAGATCAAAAAGTAATGCTTACTGTTCAAAGCTGCGCATCCTTTGGAACTGTTTAATTTCTTAATAAGTCGATAAATTCATCAAATTACAATCTTCATATACATTGTTGTTGTTGACGTTTCGGCGACCGCTGCTGCCTTCGTAATTTGATGAATTTATCAACTTATAAGGTTACAGTTCAACCTATGAGTCTATTTAAAGACATGTTTAATTTCTTTTTTTGTAGAAACTGGTGATACATGAGAGTGTTGATCACTGTTCAGTGCTCAGTATTTAAATTGTTCTCTGTACATAGGAAGTGTCTGGAATGCCGGCACTTTGCAGACCCGTAATTGAGGGTGGCACTGGCTTTGACTACCGACTTGCCATGGCTCTGCCAGACATGTGGATACGGGTGAGGCTTATATCGATATCTTCGATGCGCTACGGCATGTGGTTTGCTGTTGGGCAAGTCCACCAAAAACTGGACATCGGTGGCAAAAACCTATTTGCTTTACTTACTTATAATATTGCTATTTTTAGATAGGTTATGGTATGGACCAATAGGAATTAAGTTGGAATTTGCTGTGCTGCTGATCTTGCATGGCGTGTAGGCCATGTTTGTTTATGACGTCTGCTAGTGAAATACAATTGGTATTTTGCGCTAATATTCATATTTGACATAATAAGAAGAATTTTGCTAGATACTATAGAAGTATATGTCCTGCGTGGAAGCCAACACTGCTTGGTATGTGTACATATTTTATCATTCTACATTACTTGCTTTCTGTTCTGAGCACATAGCTGTAAAGTTGTAGTCATTTTTCATGTTACGTCAGTTACGATTTGCAGCAAGTATGTTAATTTATGGATAAGCTTCTAGCTGCAGCTAATTTTGGTTGTGCCTACTTCTGACTCATTGAGTTTGTGTATCTTTCAGCTACACTTCACTTTCTGTTCCAGATGGATGTGAGTAGTATTGGTGTAACTGACGTAACCGTAACTGATGTAACCACATCCCAAGTTACCATTAACCCCAATTGGCGTTAATCCCATGTAGCCCAGTCAATCTGAGATTTTGAAAATAGTATGGAAACACATTTACATAATTTATGTGTGTGACATGTACTGTGTATTTAGGTCATGAAGCCTGCAGTTGACCGGATGCGTGATTATAGAGCACGAATGACAGAAACAAAAAGAAAGATCGTACAGAAGAGAAACAGGCAACAGCAGCAGGCCAGCAGACAGAAATGGAACATAGCAAGAAAGAAAGATGAAGCTGTGAAGGCCAAAGCCAGAATGAGACAAATGAGAAAAAGAAAGAAAGAAGCATTACTAGTTACCATGAATGAAGCAATAGTTAGTCCGCGGAAAGTGTTTTCATCTGCTCAAGCCCTTGGAAAAGCAATAAGCCGAGTAAGCAGGGTTTTGCCTAAGAGTCCAAGAAGAAAGGCTGCAGTTGTAAGAAAGCTGGCACGTGATTTTGGCATGGAAGGGGAAAAGAGCAAAGTAGTCGTAAAAGAGCCAACAGAAATGGAAAACATGGTGAAGGACTTCTACATGAGTGACTTAGTTTCGCGACAATTGCCTGGCAAGAAGGACTGTGTGACAGTGGTGTTGAACGGCCAGAAGCAGAAAGTTCAAAAACGTGTGCTAGTCATGACAGTAAGAGAGGCTCACAAGGTATTCCTTTCTGAGCATAACAGTGCCACCATCGGAAAGTCGAAATTTGCCACTCTTAGACCACAGAATGTTTTACCAGTGAGTGACAAGGATCAAACAGTGTGCTGCTGCCGCTACCACGAGAACTTACAGCTCTTGTTGGATGGACTTAAGAAGTGTTTTGGAGAATTTCCTAATTCGCAGCAGCTGATGGAGCAGTGTTCCTGCAGGTGGGACAAGGAATGCTATTTTGGAAAATGTACTGAATGCTGCAATGTGGATATGGTAGTGGACCGGTTGTTGGCAGAAAAAAGTCACATTGCAGGCACTAGTCATATGGATGACAGTGAGCACCAGGAAATGGAAGTGAGTTACTACCAGTGGTCAGCAACAAACAGCAAAGAACTTATTACAGACAGAATAACACAGGTCAGAAAGGAATTGACAAATCAGATAGAATCAGTAAAGAAGCACAGCTTTTTAGCTAAAGTGCAGCTGCAGCAAATCAGGGAACTGAAAGCAAAGCTGAGTAAAGATGAAGCTGTTATGCAAGAAGATTTTTCTGAGAATTTCTGCATTAAACAGCAGGATGAGATCATGTCAGCACACTGGGTCACTGAAAGTGTGACTGTGTTCACAGCAGTGATTTATCAGTCTGATGGTTCGACGTCATATGCAGTTGTGAGCGATGAGCTGCATCACGACAAGTACTCGGTGTTTTGTTACAACCAGGCTATTCTCCAGCACTATACATCTCAACATGGCAAAACAATAAAGAATCTTCACCTTTTCTCAGATGGAGCTGCCAGTCAGTTTAAAAACCGCTACACACTGTCGACTAT
>Ga0209454_1003024_pt1 | contig 11818 bp, 7 predicted proteins | sample WorMetHERISLAND1_2_FD_187400 | JGI IMG/M metagenome (GOLD analysis project Ga0209454, IMG submission 187400) | Marine gutless worms symbiont microbial communities from Max Planck institute for Marine Microbiology, Germany - Olavius geniculatus... | ecosystem: Host-associated > Annelida >...
ATATCGAAAATTACCTTATGATATCACTGATGATCACAGCTAGGATTACATTCTTCGTATTTATTTATTTATTTACTATACATCTGCACAGAAACTGAAATGTATTTCTATCACACCGCTCAGATTGCTGCTAAACATAGCTGATCACAGCTATAAGACAATGATAAGAAGACAATCACCCGAAGCGTCTGTTGTTCTGTAGTGAGAAGCCGGGCGAATGGCAGACAACAGCGAGGCAATGTATCGGTTAGTGGTGGTCTTGCATGTGTCAACAGTGGCTTCACAAATCTATTACGACGATGTTGAGATTAACACCAATAGCAGTATAGAGTGATATATAATCAGCAATAGTAACAGAAATACTATGCTCAACATGTGCATAAAACACAAAAGATAAACATCCGATTCAGCTCGGCACCTCAGATTCAGCTCGCTAACTTTGTGTGCCTTATAAATTTCTTATAAATTTCTAGATTATTATTAGCCAACCGTACTTAAGTAACGGTCAAGCTGTTGTCATGGTTGTCGTCCATCTGTCTGTTGTCCATCTGTCACGTATGTATTGTGGCTAAATGGTGCAAGACAGGGCATTTGACATATAAATCAGTAACCTTGGATGACCTTGAAAGCTGTTAAGCACTATTGTGGCTAAATGGTGCGAGATAGGACCTAGGATGCTATTGATCATTGATAGGAAGTCACTTTCAAATGACATGAAAATCATCGACTTTGGATAACCTTGAAGGTCAGTGACAACCAGTACAGTTGGCTATACTAGCGACAGCCGGGCTTCTTGTTATTATTATTATGGTGCTGTCATCACATGTGGATAAACAAGCAAGGAAATGTTTTATTGCATGAAACACAAAAGATAAACATCGGATAGCCACACAAACTTAATAAGACAATGGTTAACAAAGGAGCTAGGGGTGCTGGTTATATCAGAATATGCAATCGCATGTTTTGCCAAAACTCGCATATTGCACATTTTTCTGCATATAATGGCATTTTCAAAATCGCATATGTGAAAATTATGCTGCATATGCTGCATATCACAAAATTTGCATATGTTCGTACATATGCCGCATATTTCCGCAAGTAAACATATTTCCGCATATGCGATCGCATTTTTCTTGTCCAGCGTTGTTTAAGACCGTTAAATATTTTTGGCAGCTAACGATTACCGGTATTTACAATTAGTTGTTGAATAAATTAAGTCGAAAATGTCAAAACTGTGCTGAATAGGCCTATTAATGATCATGACTATGATTCTCCGTCACTTGAAGTTGCATATGCTGGAAATATTCGGAAAAATATGCCGCATATATGTGGCATATGCAGCATATATGTCGCATACATGTGCCACATATTTCACCAAATTCCACATATTTTTCTGCATATTTTGCCTCAAAAAGTTCCGCATATTCTAAGAAAATTTTCTGCTATAAACCAGCATCCCGAAGGAGCACTTGAGAATTTTATAAGCACAGCTGGGGAGCTGGAACTGATGTCCACAAAGACTTAACACTCGACCAGAGTTTTTATCCTCAGGTAGAAAGTACAACATCTATGCGATTGAATAAAAAATTTCAATGCCAGTTGCCATAATAGTCATCTCAGTCTCGAGACATAATGTCTAGTCTCAAGCTCGTCTTAGGTAAAATGCTCAATGACTCGGTCTCGTCTCAGACCCAAGACATCTTGTCTCAGTCTCGAACAAAATTCTCAATATCTTGATCTCGGTCACAAAGATATATCTCAGGTCTCATCTCAATCTCGGCTTAAAAGATCAAGCGCACACCAGTCAAGTGGTGAAATAGCAAAGCGTTCAAAGGATACTTTGTATCGAGTGTGTACCAGACACGAACAAGCCGAGCTTTCTCGGCTAGATGTGACTGGTGCAGCTCCTGGTCAATGTTCCTTGGTTCACTCGGACTCTGCTGCACGCAAACACACAATCATTCAAATCACCAACGAAACAATGTGCATCCAATGATTTTTCACTTAAAACAGCACTGCACGACTGATCTCACTAATGATTTATGTTGCTGTTGTTGTGGTAGCCAAACAGCATTTCTCTAATACGAAGAAGACTGACAGAGATAAGGGAAAACGGACTTGTTTGCTGCCAGCCATTGAAAAGACTGTCGTCGAATAGAGATACCGACATGTTTAAGTGTGTGGATGATCTTTTGACAACAGGTGAACAGGTAGGCTGTTGGTTCCACCAACAACAAGGCCAGTCCACCAGAACCAGAATTGTATATCGTACCAGTATATCGAATGGTCGCATACAAAAAAAACAATGCATATCAAATGAGTTTTCAATTAAATTAGCAAAACTTTAAAAAAAGCAAAAAGTAGCAAAAAGTAACATATATCACATGCACGTACAATGTCATAAGTAAAAGCAAGATAGTTTTGTTGCAAATACCCTCAGTAATTAAGTAAATACAAAAAGTGGGTGAAAACATCAATATCTCACCACTCTCTGTCCACATTCAAATCTATGACATCAGCTCTAACGTTGTGCTTGCTAAGATATCAGCTGACGATAGAAAGCATTACTTACAGTTGACCACCAGCATCACCCAGTCACCCGCATAGTTCAATCAGACATCAAACTAATAACTCATTACACAGTTTTCCACGGTAAATTTTGCCAAATTCCGAGGGCCAGTTTGCAAAATTCGGCGGCTTACTGCGGCAAAATTGTCCACATTCCGCGGCTCACCGCAGCCTTCCATTTGTGCATAAACTAAGCTTTATTCTGTTCAAAAAACTTCAGTTTTTGGATGCTGGCATGGCACTCAGTTATGCTAGCAACATACAAAGAAAATAATCAATGTTTTTTCAAAAGTGCAATTTGTCAATTAGTTGCATTGTGTTAATTTATGATTGTGCTGTACACGATGGTAGTTATTAGTGTGGACACAGTTTTACGCAGTTCAGTTTGATTTTTCCCCATGATATAGTCAGTTTAAAGCCAACGATCGTACTAATCATCGGTCATTTCTTAACTTCTGTAAAATTCCATGAAATTATGCGGCAATATCAAAATTCTGCGGCCCGCAAAGAACTGTGGGCCCTACTCATTACCAGTAACAATATTCACCATACAAACACGGGCTTATAATGGTTGTCACCACCTTAGCAATTTACTACAAAAACTCGACAGAACAATCAGTTACCATTCCAAGTGACTCAAAGCTCTGCATCTCTCTGTCTTCATCAACGCCGACTCTGTCAACAACATGTTTGCTGCTGCTGTTACTAAGCTATTACTACAAGGGTCTAAAACATGCAGCCTGTGAGCCCCCCTGTGGCCCGCTATGGTATTATGAATTATTATGGCATATATGAATTATATAAAATGCTAAAAATTAGATAAGCACTGCCAACTGAGTGTTCAAGTTCATAAGAGAGAATCTTAACTAGTTTATCATTCGTTTTTACGCGCAAAAGTCAGTTTGTCGACTTAGAATTTTAAAATAAAGATGAAGCAACAGATTTTCATTGATTCTGTGGTCTCAGTAATTTTCTAAGCTGACGCATGCACTGCCCAGTATGCATTCATTGTTGTCAATGGTCAAATGACGACTTCTGCATTTCACAAGGTAGTGTAGCAACAACCTTAAAGCAAGGTGGCCAAAACTACAGACACTCACGTCGTTTTCTTTTAATGTCGCATGCCAAAAATTATTAAAATCGGCCAATGTTTCACGGAGCTATTCATAAAATAATAGTGGCACGTTTTTATGGACCGCGGTGTCGAGGGTAATACTGTTTTTGCATTGTTCAATTGCCAGCGGCAGTAACAAAGAATATTTAACTGCGGTATTCAAATACTGACTTTAGTCATATAAAGAATTTATTTCGGAACATATTGCTGAAAACTACATGACTCTATGACGTATGGTTGCAAAATTATGGTGTCATGAACTTTGTGCCATTTTTTGGACCACCCTGCAGATAACAATAATAGTAAGATCGTTCAGCATTGCTCATGGCAAAGTACTGTCCGTCGGTAGCTGCAATATCATAAACACAAAAAACCGCTGTGACCTTGACCTATCACTACAACCTTGAAATTCAACATGCTTCTAAAGTCTGGCAAAATTTTGCCAACATCATCAGGATGTATGGCAGTACCTGATGTTAAGCCAAAGCAGCATCTGTGTGGTGAATCCTCCACAAAGCATCACCGTCGCTATGACAATGATGAGAGTTGTGGAAAAAATGGTCTGCTGCTGGACCGTCGATGTGTTGCGTATTGCCAGCGCAAACGCCATTGCGCCACGCAGACCTGCCAGCAAACAAATCAATCAATAAATCAATCAATCAGAGTTGCCTTAACTCTTTCGAGCCAGAATAAATTTTGTTCCACAAGCCTTCTAGGTGGAGTACTTGCCAGGTTAACGTCTGCTGACACTAGCTACTGTCAGCCTTCTACCTCCCAATGTTAACTTTTGTCGTCATCGGCTTCAAAACAGTCAGTTACTAGCAGGGCAACTTCAAAGCTAATGGTAAAATGAATTAATTAGGATGATTTTCCAAAACACTGGGGGTTTGGCAACGTTCACAAGTGATTGAAACTCGTTCTTACTTATCGGGCACTCTATAACTGTACAAAATTTCATCAAAATCCATTCCGAACTTGCGAGCAATCCTATGGAAAGACAAACACTGACAGAGATACAACAGCCAAGCTGAGTCACTGTAGATAGCTGTAAATGACACCAAGTCTAAGGATGTTATTGACAAATGCTTAGACAGACTCAGTATGTTTTACTTGCTTCAAATTACGAGGGCCATTCAATAAATAAGTTACAAAACAGCATCATTCTGTTAGTTTTCCAAATCTAAAAAACTCCGAAATATATGTTTTGTAGGAAATTTTATTCTGCACATGTGCGGAAATTTTTTTAATGATGACGTCATTATTGTGACGTCATCTGTATACAGAACACAGTCTACACATGTATTATTTTCCCCACCAGTAATCTGTTATAACTTACATGTGACAAACAGCATCGGAACACAAAAAAGAATAAACTTTACATGTTAACGCCATCTCTTTAACTGCCGAAGAATAATGTTTCATTTTTCAACAGTTTGCTCAAATATTTGTCCTATCTGTCAGCAAAGTTCAGAATGCCCGATGCAAAGAACAATGCTGGCTGCTGTTTATGCCACTGAAGAACAACTGAATGCACCTTGGTATATGATACAAATTTCTGCCCACCTGGCATTTTCTTACACCAAATGTGAATCATTTGCTTCGTTGAGCACTTGTCATATACTAGATGCATCTCAGAGCAAATCTGATTTGCAATAAGTCATTTTGGTGACAAAAAATACAATAACGGCATGCTATTCGTTATGGGAGAATTTCAATGGCAACGTCGCCATATGTAATGTTCATAAATGACGTCACAGTGATGTCATCATCATAAAACTCAAGGCTGCTTTTCAGAATTAATTCCCTACAAAACGTATATTTCGGATTTTTAATATTTGGAAAACTAACAGAATGAGGCTGTTTTGTAACTTATTTATCAAACGACCCTCGTATATTGCAAAAAAAAGCATAAGTTCTTGTTAAGGTTTAATAACAACTGAAAGCCTCTGCGCGGTTTGTTTTAGAAACTGCAGAAAAAAGCGTAAATGAGATGGCATCGATGGGACATTTCTAGCATTATTCATGACTTTACTTTATTCTGTTTAGAATTTTTCTCTACTGCAATTTTAGGGTCCAACAAAACACTGCACCAAACTGCACCGAACCGCACCGAACGTCCAATGCAGTCCGGTGAGGTCGTTCCGGTGCAGTCTGGTGCAGTTAACCCTAACTCTAACCCTAACCCTCATCGTCCGGTCTGGTGTTTCGTCGGACCACAATTTTGTGGTAAAGTAAAGACATATATAATTATATAGATATAGATATTCGTTTAGGAAAGGTTAATGTAATGCAGAACTGTTAAAGAGTGTATTTGTTAGAGTAACAGACAAACATGTGAAAGATGAATGGATTAGACACTGACCGCTGAACATCATAAGATGCTGGAAGTTGTAGCTGATTTTGTTGGACCGACCGACGTTCAGAAGAGCCGAAAGAGGATAGATGTTAATCGCACGTGCTGCAATGATGGCCAGCTGAGCAGTAAGATGCAGTCAAGTGAATATGTGTGATCACAGAACATTTATGGCACTATGAAAACATATAGAACAATACATCACATTCCACAGAACACTGATTTACTTAACATTCACAATTTGCTCACGGGACATCATATTCCATTACAGCATTACCTACCTGTGGTATGCCAATTACAACCAATTAAACAACTGTCCAGTAGTTCGTATATTACAAGTGTCACCAGACAGTAGGATTACATGAAATTAAACCATATCGTCCATTCAGCCAGTTGACCAAAGCTTAATGCTACTGTTTTGACAAATGGCTGGTCTCATTACAAGTTGAGTCGGTTTATTTTTAGTTAAGTCTAATCCAATGTATGGTTTGATGTAGCTTATAGCTTTGCTTAGTTTGGATTACAGTTCATTCTGTAGTTAAGTTTAGTATCATTGTGAATTAAAGGTTTCTATGTCATAGACAATGTTGTCTACGACATCGACACCTTTAATTCATACAACAAGCATCATCAACAGTTTAACACATTACTATGGCAGTTTCAAGCCTAGCTGAATTGTTGGGCCTGTATTGTAAAATAATATAAAATCCATCCCAAGCCATAAGACCCGCACAGCAGTGCTGATGTCTGTTTCCTTAGCCCTCAGCCAAACACCAACTTACACTGCTGGACCATGGATATGCTGGCTAGTAGGACCATGGATATGCTCAGCTGGCTAGTTGTTCATGCGATGTGCCTGCTGGTACTCATTGTGCCTACCCACAGAGGGATGGCCAGGCTGAGTTGACCTGTCACTGTATCACTATGCTGACAACAACACACTGGCATATATACAATGTGTCTCAAAAAAACTGTGCCACTTTTATGCTTTGAATAACTTAGTGAAACACTGGCAGATTTTGATAATTTTTAGCACGCAAACCTTAATACTGTCGTTACACTACCTTGTGAAATGCAGAAGTCACAGTTTGGATGTTTACAACAATGAATTCATACTGGATAGTGCATGTATTAGCTCAGAAAAATCATTAAAACCACAAAATCACTGAAAATTTGTAATTCATTTAACATTAATCGTACTGATTTTACGACTGTACATCGATGAACTGAAATGACACATTAACAGTGAGTGAGCCACTATGGGTCAGTGGTTACTGAATGCGCTGTTGGCAAGTGGCATCAACGTCCACAGGTTGTGTTTGTGCTGGAGGAAATCATTTGAGGACATGATGTAATACAGATGAAATGATGTAACACGTATGACTTTTGAGAGATAATAACTGTTACTCGTGTTCGTTGCTATTCAGTTAATTATTTTTCAAAGGATGCATGCGCTACCCAATATGAATTCATTTTTGTAAACGACCAAACTACAACTTCTAAATTTCACAAGGTAGTGTAGCGACTGTATTAAGGTGAGGTGATCAGAACTATAGCCATTTACGTTGAGTTGTTTCATAATGCTGCATGCCAAATATTGTCAGAATCGGCCAATGTTTCACAAAGTTATTCAAAAAAATAAAAGTGGCACAGTTTTTTTGAGACATGGTGTACATCTCAGGCTAGCACTGAGGCAAGGATACGAAAGCAAGGAGGATAAAGAGTGGATTCCAGTAATGTCGATGAAACGTGAAAGTTGAAACTCCGATGTACGCAAAGACAAAGTTCTCCATCAGGAAGTTGAGCAGTTCAAACAACTGGATGGCAAAATACCACAACCAGTTAACTCGGACACACAATGGAACAATGCTCACACAAACAACCAGACAGTCACCACTCAACATTAAACTCTCTATGCCTGCACCCGCTGGATCATCACAGGTTGAAATGATAGAGGACGACTTGCTTTAACAAAGGCCCACTATATCTAGTGTACTAAGTATAGTAAACAGGAAATATAATACTTCACTTAAAACAAAGTGAAATGACGAATCAAATCATCTCCACTGTATACAATAATATTAGGCCTGCAGCCAATTAGAAATTTTTAATCGCGATTAATCTCCAAAACTTAATAAAAAAAAGTAATCAATTGCTTTTTGTAGTCAATCAGAAGACCAAAAACTGAAGAATTCAATTGTACTGGATGCTGTTATCTTTCACAAATTGAAGCAGAAGTGATGATGATGCCGTACACAAACTGGGTAGTCAAAACTGACAAAGTGCAGACTGATAAACTAACACTATACAAGCACAAATCTTGATCACATGTCTTGCGTGAAATAAGCACCTGCCATTGTTGACTACTGTAGTTTACAATCAAGTGAAAATGCACAGATAGTGACATGATACCTCTTTCGTCCTGGCCTTAGATTCTGGCGACAAGTTGTTATATGTGTAATGAGCTTGGCAAATGCCACAGAACAGGACAGCAACAATCCCTGCAAAGAGACAGACTAATAGCTGCAATTATATGGCTTGCACTGGAACATTTTAACAGCCAATCTCACAAACTGTGCATGTGACTTGTGTTTCAGGAACACAGGGAATACAGCCATATGCTGCAGCAAACATGTTGCTACTGTCAAACTAAGGCTAAACTGATGCCAAAATTGAGTCTAACTGACGAATTAGAACAATGCCAAAAAAGTGCCAAACTGCTAAACTAGAACTTCTACAGCAAAGTTTCTCCAGAATGACAAATTTGACTTGTTTGGTATTATGAAATGCCAGTTGCCGACCCTGCCGATGCACCGGTGGAATCCACTGGTTAATTAAACAACACGATGATGATACATAGACACTAAGCAGCAATGTGTTTGAATAGACTCGTAGGTTGAAACAATATATAAGTATACTTAGAAACTCATCAAGACACAACCTTTATTTTATTGTTTTTGTTCACATTACGGCAACCGCTGCTGCTTTTGTCAGAATGACTGTCCACCAGGTGTTGCTGCGGTGGACAGAAAGTAATCATAAATATCTGAAAGTTGATAGGACCCCTCATCTGGATTCATCAACTTGTCTTGTTCTTTCCTGATGTGTAGCACTTCCCTGATAAACAAGTCCATCCTGTTATTTTCTCTGTTAATTACCTTGGTGTGGTCCCAAGCAAGACGAGGGTTCCTACCAACTTCCACACATCTGTGATTACTTACTGTCCACCGTGATGACACCTGGTGGACAGTTGTTCCGAAGAAGGCAGCAGCGGTTGCCAAAACGTCAACAAAAACAACAAAATATAGGTTGTATCCTCATAAATTTCTACACATGATTGTACTACATAGCAATGTAAATAATGTGAAGACTACGGACCAGTCATCTGTGCTGCTTCGGCCGCAAGGAACGTGCAGTAAGACATCGTGAAGAACAGTGACGTCTCCAGCAACGGATGATCTCGAATGTGAGTGTACTTTGTCATCTGAATCACATCACATCTTCATTGATGTGCATGCTTTACTACTGCATCTCTTCACTTCATCACTACTTCAATGTGCCACGGATGAAAAAACTCCAGTTTTTTAGAGCTGTCGAAGCGTTAATTTTTTTAATGCATTAATGCACTGCATTAATTTTTTCAACGCATTAATTAACACATTATTAACGCACCCAGGCCCGTCAAATGGGAGAGTAGGGCAGTGCTTGTCAACCTTTTTGTTGCAGCAGAACCCTGTATAAGTGTCAAAATCACTCACGGAACCCCATGGCATGTAATGATCCGTGAGTCCAATGGCCTAGGCAAAGTAAATTTTCAGGGTGTCTGGGGACCGATGTCCCCAGTAGAGTCGAGAGGCAGAAAACCTGTGGGAGTCTGGAGCAAAACCCTGAAATGCTGACAATAAAACAGCAGGCAAAAGACGTGTTTAATTTTACCGTATTAGATAATATTATTTAGCGTTTTTATTTCACCCGTAACCAAAAACAAGGCGGTCACCAACGGCCCAAAAATTATCATTGGATCTTTTACATTTTCAAACCCATGGACAGCTCAGGGGGTCTGAACCCCCAGCCAGTTGCGCTAATGGGTGAAGCTTTTATATTTTTCAAGCAGAATGTTTTAAGAAATGAAAATCTTTCAATAAATGGACACACAATTTCTTAACACTGACACTAATAAGTTAGTGTTCGGTGTTCAATGCAAATAATTCAACATTGCTGACAACAAGAAAAATATTCAACACTGTATGCAATAGTAGATGGTTAGAAGTGCTAATTTGGAACTGAGCATATTCGGTCCGTATTACTTCAATATATTTCTTGATCTGACGTAATTTTGCACGCTAGATTATTTTTATTTTTTTTTACTGACAAGCCGCGGAACCCTTGGCAGATGCTCGCGGAACCCTGGGGTTCCGCAGAACCCCGATTGAAAATCACTGGAATAGGGAGTAAGTTACCCCAGGCCATGCGATGCTTGGGTTGGCCCCACCAGGGGCCACCTGTAGAATATAAAAAAGTTAAAAACACATTTTAAACGTATAATCAACAATAACTGCAGTCATAGCTAGCACAGAAATCTATTAGCCTGTCGTCAAAATAATTATTTACTTATAGTAGCAATAAAACGGCAACTACAGTTTAGTTACTTGAATTCATTCGATAGTCAAATAACCCCAGTTTAACGGAATATTGGAACTTTGGCTTCACGGAATTTTGTAAATTAACATAAATTTACGTATATGCGTTAATTATTTTAATGCACACTAATTTTTTAATGCATGTTAATTTATTAATGCACTAATGCGTTTATTAATGCGTTAATTTTAAAGCTCTAGTTTTTTTGAAAAAGCTCAACCTGCTTGTTTTTAACCCATTTGGCAGACCCTTTTGGGTTCCTTTTTAATTTCGCCCAACTTGATGGGCTATGGGATTAGAATAATGAGCATTGGTAGATACTATCAACATCAAGTAGATTTCCAAAAATTTGCCAATTAAATTCATAAGTTTTAAAAATTTAACTGTGCAGTAAACCTTTTCATCATTAGTGAAACAAAAAACTAAAACCGAACTAGGTTTCAGTTGGGTTTTTTGGAGTGACCTATTTTAGGTAAGTTTACCTAATACGAATATAACCCATTGGGTTTTTTGGGCACATGCCCAGGTAACTTAACCCTGTACTGTGTGCGATTAAAAAACTAAGTGGGTGTGTGCTTCGCATCCCACCCAACACAATATCATTTATTTCAGTACATAAATTATTATATTAAAATAATAATATGATCAACAATACATACAAGAGCCGTGACGCAGCCCATTCCACAGCCGAGAGCAAACGCTCCGAAAAACACTGTCAGAAAGTGTCCGAAGGATGTCAGTGCAGCAATTCCATCAAAGCCGTGCTTGTCACTTTTGTAATTCTCAATTGTACTGTAATAGACAACACACTATCTAGAGCTGAATAAAATCGAGCAGTAGAATAACCACTACAACTGCTACCACAACTACTGCCACTCATATTTCTCCTTCGACTATAAGTAACTTTCACTTTACCATTACCATACTCTCCCCTTACCATAACCTACGTCACCCTTACTGTTACCGTAATCTTACGACTACACTACCACTAACTTGCCCCTATCCTTACTACTACCACTACTACGTATACCATGATGGGAGTCACATTTTTGACAAACCACAATAATAATTTAAAATGATCCAACACTAGCACCAACGTTGTCTGCTGGCGTCGTCATGGATACCAGGGATCAACAAATTTAACG
>Ga0209454_1003029_pt1 | contig 11812 bp, 9 predicted proteins | sample WorMetHERISLAND1_2_FD_187400 | JGI IMG/M metagenome (GOLD analysis project Ga0209454, IMG submission 187400) | Marine gutless worms symbiont microbial communities from Max Planck institute for Marine Microbiology, Germany - Olavius geniculatus... | ecosystem: Host-associated > Annelida >...
CTACTACTAATACTACAATACTACTACTTTGGACATGAAGAGCACGGTTGACCACAGAGAAAGCAGAAACTGAAATTTTGCTTAACAGCTAATCAAATCAAATATTCAGAATTAATGGGGAAAACAACACAACTTTAATTCAATCGATCAATCAAGTGGAATCAACTTCAGTGGCCAAATTAGTAACAACTAAGTAGAAAGAATGAGAAAATAATTTTGGGAAGAGATGCATCCTGATCCGCTGAAGGAAACTACTACTTCTATTACTACTACTATTATTACTACAACTAGTTCTAATTTTGTTTAAAAACTATTTTTGAGTTCACTGGTTAAAGCTAGACTCCACAAAAAAACGTCTGCCAAGACTTCTAAACAGGTGTATGACTTGTGTAAGCAGCATTATAGCAAGTACAAGTCCTTCACTTTTATTATTTCAGCACAAGCATAGATATGAGTATATGACATACCAATAACATAGAGTCCTTCCGTCTGAAAAATCTGCTGCAGCGGCGGAAAGTAAATGACGAGCATCTGACCAATCAGAGAGCCCGTAACGGCAAATAGGAACATCCGATTGGTCGTCAGACCGATCGTGAATATTGACTTGGTCTAAAAATAAACATGCACACAGACATCATTAGAGATGGGCTGAATATTCGTACTAATCATTCTGTCATACCAAGTACACAATCACGATACATGTACACATCTGGTCAAAATTCCAACACACAGTTTGCATAACTTCTATCTTGTCATTTTTTCATGCTTTACGTAGTTTATACATTTTTTTTCTTTTCTTTTCAATTGTATATTGTATTTTTCCTGTCTTCTAGCACAACAAAAGATACATAATACATAACACAACTGCACTTGTGAAATTGACACATTAAGGGATTAAGTGCAATTAAAAAATTAATGTCATTAAAAATAAAAACTCCATATTATTACTCTACAGCAGCTTGCAACTTTCTCTTGTACGGCTATCACACTGTGTTTAAACATTGACAAAAAACTAAAATCAGCAGCAGTAGTAGTAGTAGTAAAGTTGTAGTAGTTGTTGTCGTTGTTGTTATTACCTGCGACCGACAGCTGAGGGCATTAAACATGTCAAAAAATACGAAGCAAGTAAACGTCATGGTTGTGTCTCGCCGAGTGATTTTATCATCTGCAAGCTGAAATCAACGCATCACTACTCATAAGCCACTCAAACATGTACATCAAACACTATGTTCAAAATAATAAGCCATATCATTCATCATATAACAGCACTACCGATGAATATCAAAAAAAGTTCAGGTCAACAAAAGTAATGTCGGGGATTGCTGATGCTATGTAAAAGATCTCCGAAACTGTAGTAGACACACACTGAAAATAAAAAAAAAAACAGATTTTTAAAATAACGCAAAACCAGTGCTATTATATTATTATTTTCAACGAAATCAACACATCACTGTGTGTATTCAGTGAAGCACATCAAACACTACGTTGATAACAATGCACATATCATTCATTAAATTATAACATTACAAATGAATCTCTAAAGATGCAACTTAGGTTAACAAAAGTAATGTTGAGATTTCTGACACTCTGCAAAAGATCTCCGAAAGCATGTAGGAGACGCACATTATGAACAAAAAAAAAATTAATGATGTAAAACCAACGCTACTGAAGTAACAGTTCTAGGTTAGGTTGCAGTAAGGAAAGATGTCGTCATACCTCTCGCCAGAAAACCCAGAGAGTGCCGGAGACAATGATAGCTGCACTGATGATTACATTAGCAATGAGTTGTCTTGTGATGATGGGGTCCTTAGCCTTGCGTGGTGGTTGCTTCAGTACATCATGATCTACTGGCTCTACACCCAAACTGAATCAAAACAACACATAGCATCATCATCATCATCATCATCATCATCATCATCATCATCATCATCATCAGCAGCAGCAGCAGCAGCAAAATATCATATCACTAAACTGCAACTAGAAAGACAAAGCACTGAGCCTGTCAGTAAAAAACAGACTACAGAAGACTCTAATGTAAGGTTGCCAGACCTCCTGTATTTTACAGGAGATCCCATATTTCAGGCCAGGTCTCCCACTTCCTGGAAGAATACCAGATGGGAGATCAAATCTCCCATATGTTGTCATCTAACATCTGGCAACTCCACTGCAGTGTGGCCAGTTATGACCTACAGCAGTGAATCACAGTCACTGAAGGCAGCTGACAGAAATAGTGGAAATGTCAGAGAATCGTAAAATGATGAAAATCAGCTGCTAAACACAGAACAAATCTGTCAGTCTAACACCCAAGTCATTATAAACAGGCTACTGAAGACTAGTGTGACCCAAGAAGCTCTAAGATCCGGTTTTTCCATCACCAATCAAATCAAATTTGATCTCCGATTTATTGATCTTCGATGAACTTGATGTTCAGAATTAATCGTCGATCAACGGTGTTTCGTTTTTCCATGGATTTTCGATCTCCAATTACGTGATCGGCGATTAGCTGATCCGCCGTCAACTGAGCCTACTTTATGCCAATCTGATTGGCTGACAGTGACCTCAATTTGCGGTGTTGTGCCGTAGCCAGTAAACGTCGTCATAGCAATGATATCAACGATATCGTCTGCTGTCAGAAATACGTTCTATCGCAAATCTATACGGGAGCATCTATCCATTTTATTTCTTTATAAAACACCATGCACAGTATAAATGGATCAGTAGTGACTGATCGCCATGCCTGGAACTTCATTTTAATGCGTGAATTGCCGTTCTGACCGGCGACGTGAAGCGATGTTTCTGGTGTGAATAAGCAACAAACTGCAGATCGCCACGTTTAATCGTCAATTATCTGACTTGATCGGCCAATATTCGGCCATCAACTTGATGGGAGATTTGATGGATGATTAGTCGCTAATTGTCGATGGAAAAACGGTTATTGAGATGATCTCAGATCAAGTACCAAAGTTGATAGGAGATCAATTTGATCAGCCATCAAATGTGCATGGAAAAACCGGACCTAAACTGATCAATGATCAACTGTGTCTCGTTTTTCCATACGTTTTTGATCTCCAGTTACACGATCAAGGATTTGTTGATTCACCATCAGCTGAGCCCACATTATGTCAATCTGACTGCCTGGCAGTGACCTTGATTTGCAGTGTTGTGCTAAATTACCCAGCATGCACTGCGAGTGCACGGCGTAGCCAGTGAACGTTGTCATAGTAACGATATCAACGATATCGTCCATATTGTCTGCTGTCAAAAATAGGCCTACGTTCTATCGTAAATCAATACACGAGAGAATCTATCCATTTTATTTCTTCACAAAACGACTACACATAGCACAAATTGATCGGTAGTGATTGTTCGCCATGCCTGAAACTTCATTTTAATGCGTGAACTGCTGTTCTGACCGGCGAAGTGAAGCGATGTTTCTGGTGCTAATAAGCAATGAACTGCAGATTGCAGCGTTTAATTGTCAACTATCTGACTTGATCGGCCAATATTCGGCCATCAGCTTGATGGGAGATTTGATGGACGATTAGTCGCTAATTGGAGATGGAAAAATGGTCATTGAGATGATCTCCGATCAAGTCTCGAAGCTGGAGATCAATTTGATTGGCCATCAAATGTGCATGGAAAAACAGAACCTAAGACTATCTGTCAATCAATCAGTAATTAAATTCAATCAACACCGTGAACATATCAGAGGAGCATAGTGTTTGTTTTAATGTTGTCAAACTAGGGAAAAATTTCTATACAACCTGGTACAAAGGCAAATAGGTTTCAACAACTGACCCACAATTGTTACTTGTTAGTGGACCAGCAAGGAGTTGAACTCGCAACCTTTCGACTGCAAATCCAATGTCCTTAACACGGAGCCACCAATCCACCGTAAACCACGAAACCACCCACTGGCATATAAAACATAACAGTAAAGTATTGGCTATCGCATCACTGCATCACGAGGCCAGACAAATAAAACTCAAATCAGCATCAGAAGGCAAGTACTAGGGACCTACCTCTGTGCTGGAGGTCCATCCATGATGATGTTAATCCACAGAATCTGCATTGCGTTCAGTGGGTTCGGCAGCTGCATTACTGTCGACAGAGTGATCAGTGTCAACGCTGCTATACTCCTGCAATTCACCGTCACAGTATAAGAATATCAACATCAGTAATAACGAAGACTAAAGTAACTTGGTAAAAGAAGAAATTGCTCTGGCACTTCCATCCAACTCCTCATCTGTATTCACCAGGTGTCAGCACTAAATTTGTAACTGCATGTTTTTCTCAGGGGGTTTGACCTCCCAAGACGCCATGCAACACAATGTGTTGCTGGACCCCAAAGGTGTACCTGCAAAATGGCACCTAAATCCAAACAGTTTAAGCAGGGGCATGAATGTGACAGACAGACAGACTGACTGACTACACTACAAAACTATGTAGCAATAGGCAAAATCACTTGTACTGCAAGAAACGATTCTGCCTAATAACAATGATAATGACGCTAACAGTTGGTTGGAGTGGAATAGCAGTAACGCATTTCATCTGAACAATGAAGTTAACCTACACCGAGCCGGGTTAGTCCTTGGATGGGTGACTGCTTGCACGCAGGTAAACCATCTCGGTATGTAACCAGCCGCCTAGGTCAACTCAGCCTTCCATCCCTCTGGGGTAGGTAAATCAAGTACTGGCCTATCTGGCTAGGGTTAAGGTGAGGCATGTTTACCTGTGTAGGGTGGAAGGTAATACAGTGTGATCCTATATGGCAGGTGACACTCCGTAGCTCGGAGATGGGCTTCGCATAAAAAGCTATATCACCATTTTAACATTTAACCTTTAACAAGAAGAAAAATGGCGACGAGTGCAAACGATATAATATTGTCCGAATTATCATCACAATTCTCTATTGTAAGCATCAAACAGGCATTAACGGAAATACCAGCACTGAATTTCCAAAGTCTGTTACATGCTAGCCGTAACAGACAACTGCAGTTATTTTACACACAAAGTAAGAAAAAAGCAACAACATAATACTGAACACAGGAGATTTACGTGCTGAGCTGAAATCGAACAAAGTTGCGAATATTGTAAAAAATTGCTTTGCCTTCTTCTATTGCTGACCTACAACCATGCAATGAGTCAAAGTTAGATTTTTACGCGCGACAGCAGGTACTGCTATAGCTTGTCTTAGCCATCGCAATTCTGTTTGTCTGTCTGTCTCTCCGTCTGTCACACGAGTGGATCAGTCAAAAACGGTGCAAGCTAGGATCACAAAATCTTCACCGTCAGCTGCCCGGAAGACTCTAGTTTCAGGAACCGTAAAGCTTTTCCATAAATTCGAAGGGGGTCACCCTGAACAAAGGCGCTAAAGAAGAGGGGGTAAAAATTTTTGCAATTTTTAGCCAATAATGGTGGAATTCATGCATTGGACGTGGCACGCAATATTGAAATTCATGCACTGAATCTGGTCTAGGCGTCATCCGCCGTTGAGTCTAAATGAAGCATTGTTGTGAACTTAGATTTCGTTTGCACTGGTCAGGCCTTCACACATGCATTGCTGTTGCGTGTTCCCCTTTGTGTTAGTGAGGCTTTTCTTGTTAATAGTTATCAAGAAACAACAACAAGAAAAGCCCAGCTAATGCAAAGAGGAACGTGCAACAGCAGTGCATGTTTGAAAGCCCAGTAAAACAAAATATAAGTTCACCCATCCTAACAACCATGTTTTTTTACAGTCACCAGAGGTTGCCAGACGACCGGTGGCTAATCTAATAGTGCTAATCTATAGTGTTTTACTCGTACTCACCAGAGGGCGTGACCTGTCTCGCTCAGCAAACGCCGTATCGGCTGGTAATCACAAATTTTCCCTACCCCTCTGTCATTTAGCACCCTCGCTCGGAGTGACCCCTTTCGAATTTATTAAAAGCTTTACTGATCCTAAAACTAGAGTCTTCCATGCAGCCAACAGTGAAAATTTGGTGATTCTAGCTTGCACTGCTTTTGACTGATCCATCCGTGCGATGGACAGACGAACGGACAGACAGAATTGCGATGGCTAAGATGTGCTGAAAGCAGTAGCTGCTGTTGCGAGTAAAAACATAGGTAAACAGGTAGTGAAAAGCTCTTGTAGTATGGCTTCATGTCACAATGCTAAAAAACTAACAAATACTGAACAATTTTTAAAATTCCTACACTCAGCAGCAAATTTACAATAAAGCAATCATTAAAGATGGCACCAGAATTGAAACACTTAGCTACAGAATACTTTAGAATTTAAAACTATTAATATTTTACTATGCTTTCATCAGTGCTTTTTACAACTTATGTATATTTTTACTGCACTGCATATTATGTTTGTTATAAGCAACGTTTACACAATACAATAATTAAATACATAAAACAGCAGACATACAATATTGTCGTGAAGTTATCATCAACAAGTATCATATCAGCAGCTTCCTTCGATACGTCAGTCCCAGTTTTTCCCATGGTAATTCCAATGTCAGCACTACGCAGAGCGACTGCATCATTAACACCATCGCCTGTCATACCGACTATGTGTCCTGTGTTTTGTAGTGCCTGGAAACACCCACACACACACAGGGAAAATATAATGAAATACCAACGACGTGTCTGTGTTATGCCATGTCTAAAAATACCCATACATGTGGAAAAAACACCCACATACAAACACCAGTAAAATACATAAAATGGCACTTTTTATCCTCTTTGACACACTGTGCCGTTTAACAGGCCCATTTTTCAGGCTAGAGTTGGTGAAGCAAACCATTTGTAAACTGCCTATTTGTGGTTTTTTCCGGAAAAAGATTTCACCTCGAACATTTCCCAGACTTTCACCGGTCAACTGTCAAACTCCCCAATATTTCGAAATGTTCCGGCAATAGCTGATCAGCCAGAATACATAACAACAAACTGCAGTTGCAGAAACTGATTATTAATGACTCAATTAACTGCTAAAAAAATTTAATCATTAATAAATTTTTAATCATCAAATTTTCAATTGAAGACAAGCATTTGAAAAATGATAATCACTTTCTCCAAAGCATGTGACTGGATACAACAAAGAGTTAGGCCCTACGAATGACAACATAAACCTACTGTCAAGTCAATGCATTTGTGACAGCTATTAGCTGATTAGCTTACAACGTTGGCCAAAAAACAAGCTTTTTTCGTGCACAATAACCATGGCTAGTTTCCACCAGAAAAAAAACGATTAATTAATCGTTAATCTTCAGAAAGTTAACGAATAATTTTTTTACTGTTACCAGCTCCAAAAATTTTTTCTGCCCCTAGGTTGTAAAAGCATCAATGAACCTTGATGATGGTGTGTTTATGGCGAGGGCTGACGCGGTAGAATACTGAGATGTGGTTTATGAGCTTCTCTAGCTGAGAAATGTCCATAGAGTCGATGTGATCACCGGACAATGCACGGCTGCCCGTAGCATACAAACCAAGACGGCTTGCTGCAGACATAAACACACAAAAAGCCCTACTACGACAGTGTACATCGTATGATGTACTTTACTACTGCTATATAAATGCTTCGTAGAGTGAGAAATGTCCACAGTCAATGTGATCACCAAACAATGCACAACTACCCACAACTACCCGTAGCATAGAGACACAAATACACAGAGTGCTGAAAGACAAGGACACCGATGTCTCGTTCACAAAGCACCTACACTCATTTACGAGGCACGGTAGGCTGACATGACATAGCTCTAGCGGTCACCCATCTCAGAGCTATGGAGCGCCACCTGCCATATGACCATTGATGATCACACAGTGTTACCTGCCACTAGGCACAGGTGAATGCGACCCACTTTAACCCCAGCCAAGCAGGCCAGCCAGTACTCAATTTACATACCCTGGACGGATGGAAGGCTGAATTGATCTTAATGGTTTTAGTTACATACTGACATGGTTTACCTGCCCACAGATGGTCAATTATCCAAGCATTAGCCACTTGATAGCAACACAATCGGTTATCGAACCCACAAGCTCTCGATCATTATGTCAAACATATTTACATTATATATACTGCCTTAGAGTTACGTCAAAATTGTGCAGTTTCAGTCTTTCTAATCTCGACATATGCGTTTGTTTCTACAACAGTTTTAATTTTTCTTCTATCTGCCGTAACTATTATTAACCGATGGTATTGTAACTCTAGTTGCGGTCTGTCAACTATTGTTGATTAAACGAATATGATGATGACGATGACGATGTTATGCCACTGAGTCAATTAAAGCTATCTACCGATGGCCAGGGCAGTTTCCTCCGAGTCGCCGGTGACCATCTTGAGATGTGCTCCTGTACTGAGCAGTGTCAATACAGCATCCTGAATGCCGTCACGTGGTGGGTCCAGCAAACCAACCATTCCTACGAACGTCAGATCTTCCATGCTACGTCCGTAGGCCAACGCCAACACTGCAAACAAAAAAAACATAAAAACCACTTTCAAGTTAAACACGGTCAGCTGGCATCCCCAATAATTTTCAGTTTCTACCGATCCAGAAGTCTGATTTCACGTTGTTATGTGGCAGTCCTAAGTTCCTAACAGGCTGGAATGAGGGTTTAGTTCTTCAGTCCACCCAACCGTCCTGTACACAGAGACACTAGAGAATGCTCAAGTTCAAACTAGAGCTGCAGAAACTGATGATTAATCATTCGATTAATTGCTGAACATTTTTAATTACTGACAAAATGCTAATCATTCAATTTTCAATGAAATAAAAAAGCATTTGGTAAATGACAATTACTTTCTCCGAAGCATGTGAATGGATGAAACAAACACTTAAGCCAAAGGATCAAAAGTGAGGATCAAGGTTAATGTTATGCAATGCAATGCAGTGTAATGTTTAACTAGGCAAATGGCTGCATATTGTACAATGTCTTAAATTTAAACAAGTTTGTTGCATGCTACCAATGTATATATCAGTAATAGAACAAACCTCTAAGGCCTGAAGTGCCCATCAATGCCGCTCTGTCAATGTAAACCTGTTCTTGCTTGGAAGACATTGGACTGATTGAGCCATAGTAGTAGTAGGTCCGACACAGCTTCAGTATGCGCTCCAAGGCTCCTTTCACGAAATAGATCTCACCAACCTAGCACCAGGGTTATATCATTAACTGAAGTCTGGTATACAGCACATTACCAATGTATACATTGGTAAAAAAACAAAGTTAGATTATGTTAGACATGGCTTCCTCATATACTCCAAAGCTCCCTTTACGTAATAGAGATCAACAACTGGATAGCAGAATTATACCAATAATTGAAGCTGTCTTAAACTAAAGCAAAAGAAGATTTTGCACTGAAGCCATCCACGCTATAACTGGAATTCTCCATTATGAGCATTAAAACATAAATAAAGTCACGGATAAAATCCCAGCAATGCATTTCTGTAGTCTATCACCTGCTAGTCTTAGCGTGTGGCTATCACAATGCACGCATGCATTCTTCTCATGACATTTCAGACATACGATGACCATGACCTTTGACCCGCTGTGACTAAAAACCATGAGTATTCGCTTACCAAGAAACATTTGAAAAACTGAAGCCTATATTTCTAGTTTTCAAGTTTTTTTTCTACACCTTTTGCAATTTATTAAGAGCCCATACAAGACAGATGGACAGACAGACGGACAGACGGGCAAGATGCATAATGCAGGCACAGACAGGCACAGTAGCAGCAGCACAAAAACAACAGTGTTATCAACCTATGTTCTTCTCAGCCATTCACATACAACAAAGAATGTATAATTTAATTCTATTATATTCTACAACTCCTTAAACCCTCCACATATAATGCACTGGAGGGTGGAGGCCTAAAAATGGCCACAACGTTCACCTGAGTCCTCCGAGGAGTAACGTTGACAGCCATGTACTTAGTGTCGGAGTTGAACGGCCATTCATGCTGACGGACGTACTCATAGCGAGCCGATTCCACAGACATCTGACAACAACAATATCAACTGCTACTACTACAACAAATACTACTACTACTACAACTAACGCCCCATTATCACTACAACTGCTACTAACATCGGAGTTGAATAGCCATTCATGCTGGCAGACATACTCAGAGCGACCCGATTTCATGAACATCTGATAACAACAACATATACTACTACTACTACTACAAAAACTACTGGTATGACTACTAGAACTATTGCTGCTAGTGTCAGAGTTGAAAAGCCATTCATGTTGTCGGACATACCCAAATCAAGCTGATTCAATGAACATCTGACAACAACAACAACTACTACTACTACAACTACAACAACTATCACTAGTAACAACTACTACTACTATTACACTGTGAGTCAAAACTCTTGTTCCTGTCTTGGACATTGACCAATTTTCGAATCCTTTCACTGGCAGATTTGGCAGACAATTTGCAACAAAGCGATCAGCACAAAACGCCAACAGCCATCAAGGTGAGATTTTTAAAAATCAATTTTAATCCTACACCTGATAAAACCTATTGGGTTGGGCTTTTAAAATGGTTTTTTGTAAATTCTGTTTCCAAAAAAAAACACATATCTTTCCTGTTAAGTGTAATTACAGCATCAGATACGATAAATCACGTTCCGTATTCACAAGTCTGAAGTTCACGAGGAATGTACCCAACACACTAATACAAAATATCAGCGAAAAGAATATGTAAGCAAAAATTCTACAGAGAAAACAGGCAACGCTTCCGACCTTCATGGCACAAGCGAGCAAAGCGCCCTCTGTTGGCTGTCCTTGTAACATGCCCTCCACAATCTGAGCATTGTTACAGATTACCGCCGCCTGCAAAAGAACAGCATAAACTATTTCATCTAACTACGAATTGATTATTAAAAACTATATAGCAGTTAGCTCTGATAAAAACATACGTTAAGCTTACAACACAGTAATAATAATAATAACAATACCAATGCCAATGTTCATAGTGCTGTCATCATGGCAAAGCCATTGCGAGAGTTCACTCAGTTCATTTGACTGAATGTAGCTCGAGTGCCAGGTGCCTGCCGACCTTTGGACCAAGCCAATCAGCTTAAGCCAATAGATCCACCGGTAAGCAGCTACGCTGACTACATTCACCATTGCCATTTATTATTACTCAGCTAGCCAGCTGACACTCATTTTAGTCAACCTAGCTGGCTGGCTGCGCACCGAGACGGTTTACCTGCCCATAAACAGCCACCCGTCAGTCACAGCACAAACCAGGCCCGTGGTAGAGTAACTTCGTTGATTTAATCAAACGTGTTACCGCTATGCCACGCTACCAATCCAAAGATATTTTTCCAACTTGACCTTTAAAATGCTCTCAGCAAATTCTGAATTGTCGTTTTTCGATTAGCTCTCGCTCGGAAAAAGCTCTTATCAATCAATCAATGACAATAAAAAGGCAAATTGCAAACCAGATACTGCACACGAAAACAAAACAACAAAAGAATGCACACAACCATAATGATATCTGTCATCTGCCCACTGCTGACATGCCAATACTGCAAACTAAAACAATTAAGAAAATCTTTTAACATAAGCCAAAAACAGTAAAAAATGTGTGCAGAGCATAACTGCAGATATATGATAAACTAAAAACGCTGCAAAGTGAATGGACCGACAAGCAAAAAACGAAAAATTATACACAGGGCGACTTCACTTTTTGACTAAGACTTTCGCTGAGATTTTCGCTGAGCCTAAACTTCGGTCTAAGTACCTACTTAAGTCAAAAAGTGAAGTGATTTCGCTGAGCGAAAACATGGCGACTAACACGGATAGTTTAGTAAA
>Ga0209454_1003030_pt1 | contig 11810 bp, 3 predicted proteins | sample WorMetHERISLAND1_2_FD_187400 | JGI IMG/M metagenome (GOLD analysis project Ga0209454, IMG submission 187400) | Marine gutless worms symbiont microbial communities from Max Planck institute for Marine Microbiology, Germany - Olavius geniculatus... | ecosystem: Host-associated > Annelida >...
AGATAGACATAGACAAGCTGCACATGAAATTTTTAACATTGAACGTAGATTTCGACGGTCCAAATCTCGATTTTTTAGGTTCAAGGAAACCTGCGCACGAGGGCATCAATGAGTGGTACCCCCGTAAAAGTCGTTATTTTACCGTTGTTGGCCAGTCTTTCGTGAAAACAGCTGGAGATAGACTGACAGTTTGCGAACAGGAACTGCTATGGGCTTTCGCGCGTCTTGTGAGCCTTAGCTCAAATTTCTTGTTACATTGCGATTTGTGCTGTTTTATATCTACAACCACGATGTCACCCTTACACTGTATATGAAATGAACAGTTTTTTACATACATTGTAGTAAAGATGCTAGTATAGGCCTAATCCTACACAAAATAAATGCACAAAACACAAAAGGTGATATTGCCCGCATCACACTGACTGTGTGTCAATGTGCTGCTGAATAATATCACATTTTGTAGTCCTAATTTTTGCTGTTTTCGACGTGCAAACCCTTAAATAAGTGTATAAACTTTGTTCATAGTCTTTCGTGAAAACAGCTGGAGATAGACTGACAGTTTGCGAACAGGAACTGCTATGGGCTTTCGCGTGTCTCGTGAGCCTTAGCTCAAATTTTTTGTTACATTGCGATTTGTGCTGTTTTATATCTACAACCACGATGATAGTTTGTGCATTTATATTTGCTGTTTTATCACTAAAATACCGTTTCCTACTGGTGATCAGTTACAAAGATATTGCGCATCAGATATTTCTTACAGTAGCTAAGCCGCTTATAACTGTCTGTTAGGCTACTCACTACCTAATGGCGTGACTAAACAAAGCAGACGACACGCGTCAGGCATATGACGTCACCGCTGGCCTGCACTGCTGAAAATACTGGACAAAATTCGTTTTATATCCACAAAATGGCCACATAAATAAACGAACTAATATTGCACGCATCACCCGCTTAATATAGGCCCGGAAAACACGTCAATAATGCTAATTTTACTAATCGTATTATTGCAGTTATTGGATCGTTACGTAAAATGGCCGACCGCAAAAGTCTATAAAGTCATGTCAAACTAAAGTCTGAGCCCATCTCGTAGTTAACCCAGTTCCAGCCAATTTTCGGCACAAATTCTACAAATTTCGTTGCCAAGGCTACGATGAGAGTCAACCATGGGAGACTTACTAAAATTTTTTATTTGCTCCACCCTCAAAACCCCTTGTAAGATGCAAGAATCTGGGAGATATCTTTGTAAGCAAGCCGATGGAGACTGGTTACTGGAAGTTCGAGGGAATTAGCGACAGCTAGAAGAGCTCCGCGCAGACCGATCTCTGAAGCTCAACTCTACCCAACTGAGTAGATAGAGGACCTGCGCTGCTGCTAACGCTTTCGTGTCAGACAGAAATATTCTAGCTATAGCACTAGTAGGCCTAAGCCTACAGCCAAATGTGCCTAGTTTCCCCTAGCTACGCTTTCAGCCAACACGAACTGATTCTATTCTATACCTAGCTCGCTTCCTAACACTGCTTCCTGCCCCTACAGCGTAAGATAAATATCTCTAGCCAAGCCAAGCTACCAACAAGCTTATTTATTAACCCGCATAAGGCACATCCTTGCGCGAGACCGCGTCGTTTGAGCCATTGCGTAACAAAATCCGCCGAGGGCTCTGACTTCTAGGTGAGTTTCTGAAAAAAGTAGAAAAAATGTTTGCGTATATTTCACCTATTTGCCGAAAAGCCCCTTTGGTCAGATTTACATAGAATTTTGCATGAGGGGTCATCTTGCCGACGTAGTCAACCATGCCAAATTTTACCTCAATAGATCACGGGTTTTGATTCTGTGGGGGTCGAATTTTGGGCTTTCCCATAGGAAAGAGAAGTCGCCGTTAACACATCGCTTGAACTACCGTTCAGCCTGTGATTTGAGAACCAAAGACGTTCCAATAAGTATCTATTTTTATTATAACTTTTTTATAACTTTTTTTATTATAATTTTTTTCTGAGTTCTATTCTGGTCATTTAGTACACTTTATTTTTTACCTTTAGCTCGCTAAAGTATAATATTTATATGTATTTTATGCACATCTATAAAAGAGATGGTTGAAGTACGTTGGTGTAAATTGTAGGCCTATAACCTTTTGTTAAGGCTTTAATATCAATATTTTGTCTGCAAGTTTATATCATAATTAGCCTAATTTGTTTGGTTAAATACCTTTTTAATTTTACCACTTTTGGTTTATTTTAAAGGTGGTGACGTAGTTAATCGCATCAGCAAAGTTAATCGACGCTGAACCCGGCTGGTACTATATGGATGGGTGACTGTCGCCAGGCGGGTAATTCATCTATATGCAACCACTGTCCACCCAGAATAACTTAGCCAGGCCATCTGTCCGTGGGTGGACGCGATGAGTAGCAGCGAAAGCTGGGACGTAAGGTGTCGTAAAGAAACGTAAAATTGCACGTCACGCTTGTAGCTGAAACTTTTTTTCGCACTAATACCGGGCGCTAGATTGTTCGTCGACTACGTCACGTTGTGTTGACATCGCTGAGTGACTAAATAAGCCTAGGGGGCCTATATACACTTGACTTTGACTTGAGCCCAGTATGCATGATAGGCCATACCGAATTTACGTCTACGACCGATCAACTCTTAAGGTGCGTTCTCACCTCTCGCGTTAACGCGCGTCACGCGCCTTAACGCGCGCTAAATGCGGGAACCATCTCAGTTGACTGTTCAATTAAGTCCTACCCCACCCTAGAAAAGCGGATACATAACCAATTCAATTGAGATGGTATCCGCGTTTAGCGCGAGTTAAAAAAAATCTCTCCTTCGCGTGGTAAAGAGAAACCTTTAATGTACACATTGTTATTCGGCGTCATGTCATGAGTTTTCTTGCCGAAAGGCATCTTCCGTCCAGATGTTTCAGCACGAGTCCGTCAGACGGTCAGACAGACCACCCACGCTACATAAACGTCCGTCGCAACAGCCGGTATGCATCACTGGTGTTTTTAGCGATGCCGCCTAAAAACCTCTAGGTATCATTAGCGTCAAAGTTTGTACGTAGAACTTTCGTAAGCCAAACGCAATTTTTTGCATTTTTTTGATAAGCGGAACACGTTTTACGGCAAAAAGGTCTTTCATTCGTATTAACGAGCAGAAAGATAAACAAATGACATTATATTTTCGAGCCGATAGGCTGTAGTTTGTCCTGACAATTCTCTTAGGTCTGATAGGTGTTCGAGCAATCAAACACCACCCTTTTATTCGTGCATAGTAATGAACGAAAAATTAACTGTCTGACAAAATGACTTGCTTCTGCAATTTGTGCCAGTGATGGAGAGAATTTTCGTATCGGTCAATATTCGATGAAGGTCGAAAGTTAGCCTACGAAATCTGTTGGCTTGATTTCTTTGTGGACCACCTGGTTACAATGTTTCCGTCATTAATTTGGGGTCAACTAACTAAAGGTTTATTTTTTAAAAAACTCAGAAAAAGAAGATAACTAAAGGCGAAACTCCATTATTGAGATTGATGTGGACTTATTGTTCGACAGCAAGACGTACAACAGACTGAACAACAGCGTGACATGCTTTTACAACCAGAGTATTGATTTTGTGATTGACCTTTTACTGTTGTAGATTTGCTGTAGTCTTTTAATTCGTAGTTGATCTGTTGTACAACTTGTTGTACGGAATGTTGTAGTAAAAATTTCCTACAAATCGAAATAGGCTAAGTGGAGTTACGACATAATCGAACTCGCACTAAATGGATGCATTTATACATGTACCGTGTTTCTACATGAGAATAATGGATTACAGTGACCAACGGACGTCGTTTGTCGGGTAAGATAATGACGTCGTATAGGCTAACAACATGACGTCTGTACATCGTGATCACCGCGACGGAGATTAACAAATTTCAATTTCGTTCATGTTTTATCCTGCACTATTGCAGGCACATCGTTTTGATGTCTTAATCCGTTGGTGCTAAACGGCGCCCGTCCGCAATATGAGACCGGTAATATCGTACGGTCTCCGTTCAAAACAAACGGCCGTGTAGGCTACGAACGTATTTATAGCGGTCTTTGTATGGCTTTCTGATGGAAAGCGCTATATAAGCTTAGACCTACGCCCGACTTCGCTGATACCAACAGTACAGGCCTATACACGTGCAACGACAAGAAACTGGACTCAAACCAAGTAAGGTGTAAATTCTGTATTTTACGTCCACGGAATTTATGAGTTTTATAATGCGTAATATCACTAAAAGATACAAAATGAGATTTGTGCTTGAAAACCGGCAGACAAATCACTACCTTTATCTATAGCTTGTAGCACTTTGAACACTCACTTAAAAACGGAACTGCAATGAGAGAAATGCGAAATAAGTGCTGAAATATAAATAATTACATACTAAGAAACAGTCTATTTGTGACAAGTGTGGGAAACTGTGATAAAAAAAAACAAATAAATAAGACAAGAAAACCCGGCTGTCGTTAGGGAAAACGGGCCACAGCCTATACAGTTTTTCTGTCAGTACTGACTTTCAGGGACTCAAGGTCATCCAAAGTCGATGATTTTTATCTCATCCAAAAGGGCGTATGCCAGTTCCTATTTGTGATTAATAGTAACTTTTGTTTTATCTTTTACCGTTATCGAGATGTGGCCAGATTTCCGTTGAAAACGCACATTTTTTCTACTCCTTTTTATTTAACCCCAAATTTGAGAATGTTGCCTTTGCACTGCATTGCCCAAATTTTGTACCCATAGAGTCTCATCACAAGCCTAATTATTTGTGTAAAAAGTTTTTTTCTTAAGATTTAACGCTTAGGCAGAATACGTCCGTTACATACAAACAGACAGACAAACATAGCCTACAGACGACAACTGTACCGTAGACGCCTACAGCATAGCTGTAGCGCGTCAAAAAATGATCAATCGACTAAGGCTGATATTTGTCATAGACGATAGAGAATAACTTTTATATATTAAACAAAATTACTGATTACGAAAAAATATTGTGCTAGGACGATTATTTGAAATGTCATAAACGTCGTGCTGGTTTTGTGTCAGTAATCTTTTCTTAAGGTAGTGAAAAGGTAGTGTAGCGACGCTTTTAAGATGCGAATGGAGCTTTAATGACCACTTTGTTGCATAGGCTTATTTCCTCAAAAGTGTGTCTAATAAAAATTTAATTAGTTTAGCAGAGAATCAGACATAAAACGCATTATGCTCTTTGTTCGTCCGTCAGTTCGTCTGTTTCGTACGGGCTTCTAATGTGAAATAAACAAGCGTTAAATCAATGTAAACGTTTTTCAGACCATGACCAAACATTGTGTTTCGTATAAAGGTTAAAGGTCATGAACCAAACGTCCAAAATCTCACGAAAATAATGCATATTTTGCTTAATCGAATTTTTTCTGGTGACCGGAAATTTATTGTTAACACCTAAGACTCTCGGCTGCTGGACGGATGGCTGCATATTATGACGGCACTTGGCGCCGATATTGTTTTTTTTAATTTATGGTGTATGGTAAGTGATTAGAGCCCAACTTAATTCGTGAAAAAATGCAAATTACATAAATATTTTAAGGGAAAACACAAATTACACGGAAATTACACAAAGACTAAAATGATTGTTGTAATTTTCCTTTCCACACAAGCGTAAAGTGAAGTTTCAACGGCAGTATCCATGCATATTGTAATGCAAATTTAGCAGCGGCTTAGTTAACTAAGCAAAAAGTCAATCAGCTGAAGATACTATGCAAATGTTTCGCGTGAATAATTAAAAAATGTTCTTTAAACATCCAGAAATAAGTCAGAAAATAATACAAAAATGTCGCGAACATTTTTAATTAATTACACGGAAGCCTGCCAATTGCACTTATCGTGTCACGTCCGTGTAATCGTGAATTAGGTTGGGCCTTATACTGTGTGTGACGTTTCAGAATGTCGCGGCGACATTTCTGCATTGTTCTGTTAGCGTCACTGGTTCCCTTGCCGTTGGTCAGTGGTCGATGCTTGCGGATGTTCGGTGCAGCCTGCTCAGAACGAACAGCCTCTGACGCCGACGATCCACGCTCCACTAGGCTGATCCAGTCACCACCCGTGATAGCGACGCTTAAGCGGTCGCCGGTCGACGGCTCAGGCCCAATTCTCACTTGCTGCGAATTTGTTGTACAACAAATTATACAACAAACCCATAACAACAAGTTATTGGGTCTATCAGCTCGAAACTCGTACAGCAAATACACATGTCGTTGTACGTCCTGTTACAACGACCTGTTGACCATAAATACTGCGACGACAAATAAACGTAGTAATGGAGTTTGCGCCTGAAGCGGACGTCGGTCGACGGTCACATCGGGCGTCTGTGGCTTAGTCGCGGTTCGACGTCGGCGATCATAATAAAACTCCAGAAAAAAACGCAGCATCTTTAGCGTAGGCTATATACAAATCGCGGCGACTATTGCGAATGTGACCTAATTTACTGTCGACGCCTGTGACGCTCGGCGGCTCATCAGGTTCGACGTCAGCGATTATGAACAACCAACACCAGCGTCATCTTCTCGAAACAACGAACATCGAAAAAAAACTCGTGGAACAGACGCACATGTATCGTGCAAATCACGGCTTTTGTGGCGACCTAATTTGCTATCAACGCCTGAGAGGCTCGGTTCGACGTCGGCAATCATGAACAACCAGCAACTGCGTCAGCTGCTGGACTCTGGAGATTTGGGCGACGTCAACCTGCTGAGGCAGAACAATGCGGGTGATGATGATGACGTGGACAAATCTCGCTCTATGAGATACGGACGCTGACGCCTCACTGTAGCGTCTTGACAGAGGGAGGGCATAGGGCAACTGCTCCCACCTTCTAAATATTTAGCCTGTCTGGAAATTTTTTTGTTGTCCAAAAATGTTCTCATTTTTATTTTACTTTGCTTGATTGATCCGACTTTTTGAATGCAAAATGACTTGCAATTTCTGTGCAGACAAATGTACAAATGTATCGTATAAGTAAAGTTCTGATTACATTTTTGCAATAAAAATTTTAAAGCGTTTTCCTGGCCCATGGCTGGATAATAAGACGACAAGAAAAAAAAAGAAACTGATAAAAAACAGGAAAAAAGGAGAAAAAAGAAACAAATAGATAAGACGACGTGAGCAGTGTTAAAAGTTGAAGGTTAAATTAAAGTGGTGCATAGCTTTTTATTGGAACACATCGTAGAGCTACAGAGCGTCACCTGACATATGGTATCACAATAAACGCGCCCCGCCTAAACCCTGCCAGACAGGACGGTACTCGATTTACCTATCTTGGAGGGATGGAAGGCTGAGTTGACCGCGGTGTTGGTTATATATCGAAATGAGCCACCTGTCGGTAGTTGCCCATTTTAGTAATGACCATTTGACCGGAAGTCAAACTCACTACCAGTTCGAGCATTATTTTATCATTGCCATGCCCGTTATGGGTCTATTGCATCTAATTGTCGTTGCTTGTTCGGCTTAAAATTAATTCGCTAATTGATTATGAAAAAATGGATGAATGAATAATAAAACATTTTATTGTGTCTTGATGTAAAAAATGTAAACGAATTTAAAAAGTAATTGTACCCGGGACACGTGAACTCGAACCAGCAGCCTTTCGTTTAACAGCCGAACGCGCTAACGGAATGCGCCACAAAAGCAAGATTTAAGAATGTAACGAAGGCGACTAACGTGTGTAGAAAGAGGGGGCTTAGCGTATTTTCTCGGCGCACTCTGTATCTAGCGACGGGTTCAACGTGCAGTTTTCATAGCACTCGTACAAGTACTAAACCAGCAGAGAGTCTGATTGTTTCTTTTCTCTGCAAATGACTGACCTATGAACTATGAACTGAAAACATGCCCGAGCTATATTATCGTGTTCATGTGTTGATCTGTAGTCGCTATGCCATAACTCTACTACCGGTACTTCCATTTGTCTTAGACGTGTCGGGCAACAAGTTGTAGGCCTACAACATGATATCAAAATACAAATAACGAATTCGCAAAATCCGAATATTATTTTCGCGTATTAAAACACTGCGAAGCGTGCAGCTTGTTGTACAACTTGTTTAGGGTAATGTTAATGCGCAGCAAATCAAAGTAGACTAAGTGGACTTTGAGCTTGCTTTCGGACAGAATGTAATGGCCGTGCACATACCGGGTAATTACCAGTTCAAGCAGCGACATACGGGCGACTTGACTGCAGAAAACCGTGCGAGCGAATCGGCGAGTTAGTTACCGCGAGAAGATCTGAGCAGGTAATCTCTAGGACACATCACACGTCTTGCCGTTTGTCTGTTCGTCTGTTCCGCATAGGCTCAAAACTCACTGTTGTTTGGGCCTTACTGCTCCTGCGAATCCAGTTTGATTTACGACTCCAGGGCAATTTATAGGCCTAACTGCAAATAGTAAGCCTATCGCTATTCTTATACCATTAAAAACATTCCTGAAGTAAAAAAAATTGCGCGAAAATCGAAAAATGGGTCATCACATCCTTAGCGAAAAAAATTGTTATAAAAATCCGCAGAAGAATATAGACTGTTTGTTGATCGTTGAGATCAAAATGTATTGCGAATGAATGACCTGCAAGCCATGAGTCTATTATTGATCAATTTTCATCACTTAGTTTTATTTTACCTATTAAACCTATATGATATTACTTGTGGTAGCAGCTACGTTCATACTGTAAAAAAATCCATCAGCGTGAATTAGGATATACTGTTTTCATCGACAGGAAACTCTAGTGAACTTGAAACTTCTGAAAGATTGAGCCTTGAGCGAAGAAGAAAACCAACATGTCAAACGTGACGCACAGAAATAAGCGTGTCGCTATTGTTGGCGGCGGACTGGTAAGTATATACCGGCACTCTAATCATATTTGTATTAATTGTTAGGCGGTATCGCTCTAGCGCAAGCGATTCCACCTATAGTTACATTTTTCCGTAGCGCAGTCTCTCTGTTGTCTGTTGTACTCATAATACCGTTGCGACGGATTTAGATAACCTACCATTTGGCAGGCGCATGCGTGGAGTCTAGTGGCATCCGGTGCTAGATAGGGTTCCTGAACGGCGGAGGAAAGGAAGATTTAATTAGATAACTGAAGCCTCAGTCAAAACATGCACTTGCAACTAATTTACCAAATAAATTACCGGTACTTATAGTGTGTCAGGTAGCTTTAGCAGCATCGATTAGCGATGCCGCTTTTTCCCAGATTACTTTGATGCTTGTGAATACTGATATTTTTCACCCGAGTCGAAGCTCGCTTATGCTAAGCCGGTACCATAGGCTGCTCTACGATAAACGTGCATTAAACTGAAAACACATTATAGCTTATGCAGAAACAGTGGAGTTTCTGTTTTGCTACGGCTATCGCAGATAAAATGTATATGAAACGTTTAAATATCATTTAAAAATAATCGGTATTATTGACGACGGACGATGTGTGACTGACGTGCGTCACAGGTCGGAAGTCTGCAAGCGTGTTTTCTCGCCAAGCGAGGTTATGCTGTCGACGTGTATGAGATGAGACCAGGTAAGTTATAGTTATTATGCTGACATGGTTATGGGCTTCTAAGTAAGTCAGTAACAGAAACGATTACAGTGTCTATACTATAGTAACATGAGCGTCACTTCGCCGACACTGTACCAACACAAGGGGCGATATACGAGACGTGGAAAATGGGTTTTTAAAAGCAATAAAAGGGGACCGAAAGACGACCACGGAAGGTGCGGAGGTGACTTGTTCAGGAAGACTGTTCCAGACACGAGCAGTGACATGTAGACCTATGCTAGCTTAAGTGTGTTTAACGGCTTAACTGTCGCCGGCTCAAAGCGCCGAAAAGATGATAATCATCTACCCAGCAGAACTCGCTCGTATGCGCGAATTTTCTTTATCATCATTATCGTGATTCACGGTTGGAAATGTTTTATGTCAGAAAAACCTTAGTTATTAAACTTTGAAAAAAATATTTAAAAATCAATTTTTTAGAGAATTGGGTTTTTATAGTAAAGCAATAGCCTTACGCATGATACACGTGCTACAAATCATATCTATAGGGTGGTCCAAAAAACGGCACAAAGTTAATGACACCATAATTTTGTAACCATACGTCATGTGGTTTTCAGCAAAATGTTCCGAAAGAAATTCTTTACGTGACTAAAATCAATGTTTAAATACAGGAGTTGAATATTCCTTGTTATTGCTGCTGGCAATTGAACTATGGAAAAACAGTATAACCCTCGACATCACGCTCCATAAAAACGTGCCACTATTTGTTCAATAACTTCGTGAAACATTGGTTGATTTGAATAATTTTTGGCATGTGACATTAAAAAACGCGATGCAAACGTCTGTAGTTTTGGCCACCTCGCCCTAATGTCGTTACATTACCTTGTGAAATGCAGAAGTTCGTAGTTTGACCATTGACAACAATGAATTCACACTGGGTAGTGCATGCGTTAGCTCAGAAAATTACTGAGACCGCAAAGTTATTAAAAATCTGTTACTTCGTTTTCATTTTAAAATTGCAAATCGACAAATTGAAATGATACATCAACAGGGAGTGGGCCGCTTGAGTCATGCAGTTCCTGAACGTGCTGTTGGCAAATGATGTCAATGTCTACCTCTTGCGTTTGTGCTGCAGGAAAACATTTTGAGCACATGCTGAAATGAAAATGATGTGATGTGACACGTGCGACTTTTTGGGAGATAATAATTGCTAAACGTGTTTGTCGCTATTCGATTAATAATTTCTGAACCAATGCATGCGCTACGCGGTAGTAATTCAGCGTTGTCAATGGCAAAACTGCGACTCCTGCATTTTACATGGTAGTGTAACAACAACATTAAGAGGAACTGGCCAAAACTACAGACATGTGTGTCAAGTTTTTTTCCTAATGTAGCGTGCTAAAAACTATTCAAATCGGCCAATGTTTCACAGAGTTATTAAACAAATAATAGTGGCACATTTTTATGGACCGTGGTGTCGAGGGTAATACTGTTTTGCGTGGTTTGATTGCTATCGGCAATAATAAAAAATATTTAACTTTTGTATTCAAACACTAACTTTAATAGTAAACAATTTTTTTCGGAACATTTTGCTAAAAACCGCATAACTCTGTGATGTACGGTTGCAAAATTATGGTGCCATAGACTTTGTGTCGTTTTTGGACCACCCTGTATATTAAAATGTTAATTTATACGTACTGATGTCACGTCATTCATGAAACAATAACGACTTGACACAAAAATGGTTTATAAAATCATAGATGCAAGCCTTTCGAGAGCCACAGCGGATCCCGGGAAAACAGTTTTGCTGGGTGCCTCTGAGAAAAACTTTTTTGAACTTTTTTCTTAAAATGGCGCATTCTGATGTACTTTTTATATTCTGATCGACAGCGGGGCTCCCAAACGTCGCGGGGTTTGGGGTAACTTACCCTCTTACCCCACTTTCTCGACGGGCCTTTCCATGTTCAAAATTTATGTCTGGTTCTAGTTATAAACTAGAACAAAAAATTTTTTAAAGTCTTAAAAAGTAAAAACTTTAAAAAGCCTAAGTCTATTGGTTTTCTATGCCTGTCGCTGTAGATATTCGTCAGCAGGAGGTGGTACACGGTCGCAGCATCAACTTGGCTCTGTCTTGTCGCGGTCGTGATGCGTTACGTTATATCGGACTGGAGACGGAAATCATTAACAACGGTATTGCTATGTACGCCAGAATGATCCACGATGTCAACGGACGGCAACGACAAATACCGTACGGAACGAAAGAGCAGGTTAATACCATAGAT
>Ga0209454_1003032_pt1 | contig 11807 bp, 6 predicted proteins | sample WorMetHERISLAND1_2_FD_187400 | JGI IMG/M metagenome (GOLD analysis project Ga0209454, IMG submission 187400) | Marine gutless worms symbiont microbial communities from Max Planck institute for Marine Microbiology, Germany - Olavius geniculatus... | ecosystem: Host-associated > Annelida >...
CACTAGTTGTAATGACCTCCATAGACAACTGTAGGATAGGCAAAGCAACTTGTCTTTATTAGTCATAATAAAAGCAAAAAATGCAAGTTCATTGTAGGCTAATTGACATCAAAAACACAAAAAATTGCCGCTGTGAGCAGCACGCCTGCTGAGCAGCAACGGCGGTAATTGTTCACTTGCTCGCCGATGGCGCCGATTGAGTATTTACAGTAACCGCCTGTGGCCAATGGTAAAAAGCGGATGTGCGGATATGCGGATGTTACGCCAGAGTTAAGGTTAGCGATAACGATAGGGTTAGGAATAGGGTGAGGGGATGGTTAATAAATTGCAGCTTACTTTCAGGGAAGGTGTACTTTGCGGAATGCGGAATTTCGAAAGGTGTATTTTGCGGAATTTCCGTTACAGAAAAACATGCATAATGAAACTCATTCCACCGATACACACCAATGTCATATATGTACACAACTGTTTAAGGTGGCATGGCTATTCTAAGCATTAACCCTCAGATAAAATTTAAAAAAAACTTCCCACTAAGCTTGTGACTTGGAGCAGTTTTTGTCGGTGTGGTCTCGAATAACTATATTATATCAACTGGCATTTTAACGTGCAATGCAAAACGCAAGTACTGTACGTTTGTCATTGTGATGAGTGGCCTTAATATATACTGTCTCTGTCTGCTCAGGTATAATCCTAACTATCCATGAACCATTCACAGCAGTGGCAATCGGCTTTGATCTTGTGACACAATGCAAGACTTACTTACTTATCTAATCCGATGACTTGGCCCTCGCCGTGCCGTGCCGGCAACCCTTTTGTCAGTAGTTCCACTTCTTAAGCTGATTTCTAAGGCCGTCTGATCGTGCCTTCATGGCAGTCGGTCGGTCAGATGAAACAACACAGTAGGCTACCTAATTACCTGAGCAAGCGACTCGGTCTTTGCGCTGCATTTGAAATCATTTGTGGATTAGGCCTAGACTACCTGAGGCCACTTCTAGGCATTTCAAGAGTTAAGTTGAATACGTCAATATGTGATTACTTTGCCGACTGTGTGACTGTGCCTGATGTGCTGATGTCGATTCGAGACTTAAAATATGAGCCTGTGCATATGCTAAGTTGATTATTTGATTCTATTTGAATTTTGCGGATTGCGGAATGCAAAAAAAATCTAAGGTGTAATTTGCAGAATGTCACGCAGGCGAAATTTTGCAAAATACACCGTTTAGAAATTTTGCATTCCACAATGCACACCTTCCCTAATTACAGCATTACCCGTTGCGATATCCTCACATCCGCAGTTCGCTTTTTACCCGTAGCTTGTGCCTGCTTCCCCTGCTTCTACAGATTCATTCATGATGGAAATATAATTGGTTATGAGCAAAGTGATAAAGTTGGTTTTAGTCATTTGCCTTGAGATTTTGATTTGTTTGTGTCTGCAGTGTTACTAACTCATGCCAGTTGCCTTGTCTCTTCCTACGCGTGTCCTTAATGCCGGGCAACTTTTAGTGTTCTTGCCGTGTTGTAATGTTGCTACATGTTGCAGTGTAGTAAGCAAAGAAATTGATTAAACGTATCACGTTTGTTGTGATGTCAGTTACAGAAATGTCAGGAGTCGAACTGTATGCTCCATCGGTGTACAAGGCTCTCAATGGAGTCTTTTGTGTGTACAAACCTACCGGCCAGTCTGTCTTTAAATTGGTTCACACTTTACAGCTCAACTTGGCACGAGGTAGTACCTTATTCTGTATAGACTTTAACATTGTTTGTGTCAACCTCTAGCCATTTCTAGTGCCCCACTTCAGCCTTCACCCCAGCTCCTCAGATTTGGCGACTTCTCGCTGACATCGTGCACTTTATAAATTAAATTTGGTTACTTATTATTTATTTGTATTTGTCATTCAAGTTCAGTGAATGTAGAAGAATAGTGCATAAATTTGTCATCTTTGCAAGCTTTTGTTGATATCATGTATTCGTGAAGCCAGTGTCATAAAGCTAGCAGTGATGAAATCGTAATTCACTGATTTTGTTGGTCATGTAAACCATTCCCACATAAGTTGCTGATTTGTTGAAAATCTATCATTTTAGCATCGAGTTTGATTTTCTTGCTATTGTTGATGTTACTGAATAGAGCCATGAGTGTAAGCCTGGATGTTTGTCAAGCACTGTGTGGTGTCGCTTGGATTGGAGCATTATTACAGTTAACTAGAACTTTGGGAATCATGATTGATTAGTCATGCAATTAGTCGTAACATTTTTTGGAACAATCAGTGAAAGTTGTAATCACTAAAGTTTGGATTAAAGTTACATGTCTAAGAATACATTATGAAATAGAAACAGTAATCACTATTCGGAGAAAGTGATTTGATAACACAAAATGTTTAGTATTGACCTGTGCTGTCTCAGTGCATTTGTGACAGTTGTTAGCTTAATAGCTTATGAAGTTGATGAAACATGCACTTTACCCGGGCAACAACCACTGTTAGTTTTGGTGGATTTTTTTGTTAGGATTTTCATCATCAAATTTGTGTCAAGTTCTTGTTCTAGACTACACTTACATTAGGGTGGAGCTTAGTGCAGGACAGAAAACAGTTCTGTTGATGGCTACAGTGTTAGCATGACAGTGACTGATTTGTTTACGTTTATTAACTTTATTTTGTTATTGTATTGTACGTGATTAACTGATTATAATAAAGAATAATTTTACATTGCACAAAAATTTCTGTGCTTTGATATTAGTTAATCACCAGTTTTTGAGGAAACAAGAAATCTGAGCTAATGCTCATGAGATGCGTGAGAGCTAATGGCAGTTCCTGTTTGCCATAACTGCCAGGTCAATCCAAACTAGGCTGCTATGGGCCTGTAGGCTTAATGATCAATATTCTATATACTGGACTTGGACCAGACATATTACATAAGCCTAATACAACGTTTTAAGGTCACATAATCAAAAACAAGAAGCTGAGATTTGAATTGGAAGTGTTGATTTAAGAGCACTCACTGCATTGTGTTCCTATTCCTAACAATTGACATTGATCACGTTTGGATGAATTTTTTACGTTTTTTTCCAGGGTCGTCGATCCCCCCAATGCCAGTGGTGTTCGCGGTGGAGCCCTGGCAACTGAGACATTTTTTGTCGATTTTTAGCTTACCGGTAATTTGAACCCGGTAAAAACAATATTTCTTATCTCTTATTACCAGCTCTGTATCTGTAGATCTGAATAAAATGCCGTGTCGGCCGCCCAGACAACGAGTTCTCATTGGAGCTAGTGGTAACACTGCTCAGACTGACATTACTGCTGTGACTGGTGCTGTTGATTCAACTGGTGCTACTGCTGCTGATACTGCGGATCCTGTTAATGGTGCTGTTTCTGATGATTATGAGAGCTTGTGTCTTCCTTCCATCACTACCGACATTGATCTATCTGATCACCCGCTCGGTATGTCAACATTGTTGTCGTAGATCCCTCGTTGTCTTAATATCTGACGTTTTGAAGTGAATTTATTATGTTCACTGCCTGGAAAAGTCGTCCCCGAAATGACGTATGATACTGCATTGGGCCGGATGATAAACCCACTCACTCACTAACTTTGAAGTAAATTTTGATGTTGTTTAATGATGCGTATAGTTTTTTCTGAGTCAGCATAGGGTAGCACTTAGTCTTAGCTCTCGGCTGGACAGACACCAGTTTACACTGTCAGGGTGCAGATTATTTACTTATTTGTTATACGGTTTATAATGCATGTTAAGTCAGTCACATGTCACTGCGGGAAAGCAGTGCGTCACGTGATGTGCCTGTTTAAACCCCAGTTTTCACCGATATTCAAGGTGTCTACCATTGCATGGATGCAAGGCTGAGTTGACCTGGTTGGCTGACTACTGTACTGATGGTTTGCTTTTTACCTATTGTCACCTGTCCACGTACCAACTGCGTTCAGCATACGGGTTATTTTGTTGACCGACGCCAGTCTGTTTTAGCCAAATTTCAAGGAAGTTTTGGTAAAAGTCGCAGATGCAGACTTTGAAAGTCGCGGAACGCGGACCGTGAAAGTCGTGGACACAAACCATGAAATGGGGATGTTACAGGTAACTTTTGGGCTTCCAAACCATCTTGACATGTTGAAGTGGTTGCGGCAAAGTTTGTGACAAGTTAGTTTGTGTCACTTCGATTGAATTTAGTCTGTGGCGAGACATGGGGAAAGTTTGAGACAGAGTCCTTGAGTCCGCACACTTTGTCGCAGAGTCGGTGTAATGGAATTTGGTATAAAACTGCACTGTCGGGCTCAGCTGATGACGAGTGATGTTTGTCAAACAGTGTCTTGAGGCTACAACAATCTGAAGTTGAAACTTTGCTGGTAGGTAGAGCATTGTGGCAGCTTGATGTTTAATGTATTTTGATATCTGATGATTTAGGGGATGAATAACAGTTGACAATTTTTTTCTGCTGATAGCAGGTTCAGGTGTCTGGTGTGCAGCTGTGTGTTGTAGTGGTTTCTGTGGTAGCCGGCTAGGTGTTGTGGTAGTTGTTGTAGTTGTTGGATGGCTGCGTTGTAGTGGTGGGACCTCGATACGTGGAGGAAGACTTTAGGCTCAGCTGGGTGAATCCATTGTCCTCAATGGCATCTGGTGTTCAGGGTGAGTAGTGGTCTAATAATACTCAACGGTACTGCTGCTCTTGTCTACATGTACTTGTCTTTTATGTCTGGTTGCATGCCGTAATTATCTCTGCCAAAAGTGAATATAGTGAACTGGCAGAGGTTAAGTAATCACTGTCTGTTTGTACAAATCACTCACTCACAGTGCATGACGTCATTGCTATTGTGACGTCAGTAGTTTTGCAATTCTACTTTACCAGTAAACCGTGTAATTGTCTGAGATATCACCAGTAGCAGAGTGCTATGGTATAGCTGTTAGGAAATTAAGAATTTTAGTTGGTTATCCGGTTTTTCAACTAACAAATTCAGAAAATGTGTTGAAATTGCTATTCGGTAAAAAAACTTACTTGGCGAATATATGCACTCTCATGAACACCTTCTGGCTGTTATTTATTACAGGTTGCCTGTTTGGCTGTTTGTCTGTCGGCTTGCGATGGTGCAGGCTCTAGGCCTATGCAACCCTTATTGTCAGGCAATGTCTGTGGCTGTGTCTGTCTCTCTGTATCTCTGCAGCATGGCTTGTGCCGTATAGGGCAAACCTCGGCCATGTGGTGAACAAGATGGGAAGAAATGGGTTCAATGAAACACAGCACTCGACCAGACGGACCGCACCAGATGTCTGTTTAGAGCGATCTGGTGTAGTGTTTCACCGGACTGGAAAAAATGAAATAGTGTTGGCAGAGGTTTGGCTGTCTGAGTGCTCGTCTAGTTAGTGCTGTGTTGTTATTGTATGTTTGTTGTCAGTGATGGCTGTGGGTCGAGGCTGTTCGCTGCTACCTCATCTCAAGAAAGCCAGACTGCTGCGAGTATGTCGTCGTTTGTCTACTTCAGTTCAGTTCAGTAAGAGCATTTGTATAGCGCAGTTGGAAAAAGTGTCACATTGCGCCCTGGTCAGAAACGTTAAAACAAGCGTGTTTTAAGTTCACGCCTAAATGTTCTGTAAACTCTGTCTTAGTCGCGTAAGTGTACTCGGAGGCTGGTCCAAACATGTGGCTCGGCGGCAGCAAAACTTCTGTCGCCGAATGTGCTGTGAGTGTGTGGAACAGCACACGATCTGTCAATAGATGAACGCAGCCGACGTTAAGAACCTTTCGAGACCAGGTGTATGTCGTCAGCCAGGTACGGAGGCGCCTGGCCGAACAAAGACGAAACGACAAAGCAGGCCAGTTTAAAGTCAACTCGTCTCTGGACTGGAAGCCAGTGCACTGGTGAGATGTGGTCCCCACGTCTGGTTCCGGTGAGAAGCCGAACGACGGCGTTCTGGACGGACTGGACTTTCCGAATCAGGCTGTGAGACACGCTGTACAGCAGTGAATTACAATAGTCCAAGCGGCTGGCTATGAACGCCTGGACTAGTGTTCCGTCTGCTTCCTGTGTCAATGACCTGAGCACTGGGTGGAGTTGGTGCAGGTAGTAAAACCCAGATCGGCAGAAGGCCACCTCATGTGCTGACAGTGACAACTTTGAGTCAATGACAACACCAAGGTAGGTCACGTGCTGACTCGCTGACTTTAATCGTTGTCGACTGAAGTGGAATGTCGGTGATGCTGATCTGATTTAGTTGTTGACTGGACCCATATCACAAGACCTCTGTTTTCATCAGATTGAGTTTCATCAGCCTACTGGCTGACATCCAGTCACGAATGACCCTGACACATGGTGTGAATTTCTGAACTGCTTGCACTGCATCATTAACTGTAGTGCCGATGTATATCTGGCTGTCATCATCGTACTGATGGAAACACAGACCATGCTGGGCAATCACATGACCCAGTTCGGTTGTCTACAAAACTCAACGGGCCCAACTTGGAACCTTGCGGGATGCCGAATGACAGCTGCTGAACCGTAGATGCCAGACTATTGTAGGGGACCTTGTTACAAACCTAGCGTGTAACTAGGGGTATGCAAATAAGTTTGAAATAACAACACAGATCTATAGTATCAAGCAGAAAAATAAAAAGTGATTATTAACAATAACACACATATGTGGTAGCAAGCAAATAACAACAGTTATAATAAGAAAACCACATGCACATGAAAATTTCAGAGTCACGCAGGAAGTCAAGCAGCGATGATGCGGAGGGTAGCAGGTAGCAGTAGCAGAGCGCCGACGGTAGTCTGGTGGCGTTTAGACGTTGAGGACGAGAAGTGGGTCGTACGCTCTCTGGAACCGGCTGTCTAGAGCCGCGACATGGTCTGGAAAACTGGACACGACCGTCCAACACCGGTTGTCCGGTAATGTCAATATCAACACCCGGAGCCACGCACAAAACCCTGGTGCGTAGACGCCACAAGTTCTGACCAGGAGCAGCAATGCATCTTCAGCTGATACCCTGAAGGACCCTGGCGTAATAGCCAGAAACTTGTGATAACGTAGCTCACAAAAACTACTAAACTGGTCAGTATAATGTTATTTTACACTGCCGTAGTCTAGCACCAGTCTACCAAACAGAACTGGTTTCAGCAAAGCATGCAAGTCAGTTGACTAAACACGCGTATGTACAACAAAGGCAAGCGATCACCGCCCACGAGGAGCAGTCGTGTGTATCAACCATTTACAACAAACACTAAGACACTAAACTAAATATAGCGACAGCCTAAACCAGTCATAGAGAGTGAACTAGCCGCCCATATGCAAATTGTTATAAACTAGAAAACACTTGGAGAGCGCAGACCTCCGCCAAGCATATTGATTCGACACAACATTGTAGTCCCATTTAAAGCAATGTTAACGAAAATTTCAGAGTGATCCAGAATTCAGGATTCTTTCCGGATCACCTCCAAAATTGAATCACTTGTAGTTTTTGCCATTTCTGACATTCCCTGAATATTTCAGAAAGATCCTTTCATAACTTTTTGAGTTATCTTGCTAACACACAGACAGACAAACAAACTTTGGCACAAACATAACCTCCTTGGTGGAGGTAACAACAGGTACATAGGACACACCTACAGTAAGTAATGCAATCTATTAACGTAGAGCACATAACAACCTGCTGCTTGCAACTCTGTAAAAAAACTGCAAACCCACTCGAGAACAGCTCCAGTCAAGCTGAATCCAAGCTGCAGTCTTTGTAGCAGAAGGTCGTGGTCAACACAGTCATATGGAGCATACATGTCCAGTAGACCCAGTAATGCTACATGTCGTCTGTCTGCTGCCATCAGAATGTCTGACTAAACTCGCAACATTGCTGTCTTGGTTGAGTGCCTCTTCCGGTAGCCGGACTGAAAACGAGGCAGATGGCCATTGGCAGCCGAGTAGTCGCCAAGTCGTATCGCCACAGCACATTCCATCACCTTTGACATGAAACTCAGATTCGATATGGGCCATTAGTTCAACATATCAGATGCATCGTGTTTTATCAGTAGGTGTCGTTATTTCAGTTACTGGATGCAGCAATTGTATAACCTGGGCTCAAAGTGGGAAAAAGTGTCGGCATGGTAGCTTTTTTTTCTCCGACCCTTTCCTTTCTTTCCTTTTCCCCTCTTTTCTATGCGTCTCTCCCCTCCTTTCAGCTTTCCTCGCTTTAGAAGGAGGGCCCTATTAAATCCAGCTAGGAGGTCTGCAGAAGCACTTTTCGCTTCCCCAGTCGGGTCTCGGAGGAGGTCTAGGCAAAATCAAATTTTGTGCATTTTAGCAAAAATGTTAATTTTTTTCACAAGAATCATTTGACCAGATTTAGTGAATTGTCAACAGTAGCCAAAGCGGTTGCTTCGGGAACAAGCTGGCATTAATTTTGTCACTGATAGTTGCAAATGGTTGCCTAAATCTCAGCCAACTGCAGAGCACATCAGTATTTTTTCACTTGGAAAAGAAGTGTCGTTATGCTTTCCAGGTGGCCAAGGAAGTGTTGGTATGCCGTACCGGTCCATACCGTTCTACTTCGAGCACTGAATGTAACAACTGCATTGTATAGGATTTAAATAACACAAGAGATACAATAAAGTTGATGTGGTGAAGTTGTCTGGAGAGAAGATGTGTTGAATGTTGTATCTGCTGGTTGATGTCTTGGTTTCTGTAGGCGTACCATGTCAAGGGAGAGTTTGGTACTGCTACTCACGACTTCACATCAGCTGGCAGGATTATTGAAAAGACCACTTACAGTCAGTAGTAGTATATATACACTATACACTAGTCTGTTGTAGTCGTAGTTGTAGTAGTAGGTGTTGGGTTGGTGGCATGGTGTAGTTGTAAGGCATTTCCTTACCTTACCTTACCTTACCTCCGCGGTGGGCTGAGCTCAGGCCGTATCAGTTCGGCCCAATGCGCATCCTCGAATGTAACCACAAGGTTACAGATAATGGCTATAAAGCCGTAGACGACTGCAAAGCCGTAAATAGATGGCTGTAAAGCCATAGTCGGCTGTGAAGCCGAAACCAGCACAAAAGCACTGGTAATGTGTAGCAAATCTGCTCTCATGGGTTTGGTCAGCTCTTGGTTAGCTCCTCGCCTCCAGATTTTAGAAATCTTTCGGGTCATCAGTGCAAAGCCCCACCACCACGACAAGGTGGCTGACCACAGTGGGGTAATGCGTTTCATTTGATTAACAAAGTTACCCTACACCGGGCCAGATTAGTTATTGGATGGGTGACTGTTTGTGGGCAGGTAAACCATCTTGGTGTGTAACCAGCCATCTAGGTCAACTCAGCCTTCTGTCCCTCTGGGGTAGATAAATCGAGTACCAGCCTATCTGGCTGGGGTTAAGGCATGGTGCTTTCACCTGTGTCGAGTGGCAAGTAAGTCTGTGTGATCCCATATGGCGGGTGACGCTTGGTTGCTCTGACATGGGCTTCCCATAAAGAGCTGTATCACCACTTTTAACCTTTGACCTTTTGTAGCTGTAGTTGTAATGGTATGCTTAGCAGAATTTAACTTTGTGATTGGCAACATGTGACTTTACGGCCATTGGTCGAACTATTCAATAATGGGTTATTCATCAAAGTAGTTTTGCTTGGTTAATCTACTTAACTAGAAGTTTTTACTTTTCATTTTTTCTTAAATAGCCAGTTAAATTTTTACGTCTACTCGAGTAGTGTTATTTTGGGCTATTGGTACTGTTGCTTTTACTCCGGTGGAATTTCTGGCTACTTTGTCCAACACTGTCTGTATGTGCGCAGAGCATGTGACCCGGGCGTTGCTGGATCGTGTGGTTGCAGCTATGCAGGCTGGACACCAAAAGCATATGTACACGTCAGTGCCTCTTTTTGTCTGTCTTTTTGTTTGCCTTTGTCTATCTGTCTGTCTGTTTAGCCACACGGTGGATGGCCGTTATGCACTGTATGCAGACTGGACACCAGATGGCAGAAGCAGTGAGTGTTCTCGTCTCTGTTTGTCTGTCTGTTAGGGCACTGGATGCCCTATTTTGTGCTGATGTGCCACTAATACCGTGTTTACACAATCGAGCAAACATCCAGCAAATGCATTCAAAATACATGTGCATGACGTGTGGTCCAGTTGCTTAATGTTTGCTTGATGATTGCTCGATCGTGTAAATGGTGCATAAGAAACTGTTCACTCACTCACTGTGTCTGCCTGTCTTAAAGTATTAGCATTAATAGTAGTAGTAACAATAGCAGCAGCAGTAGTTGTAGTCGTACAGTGTGATGCAGTATGATAGACCATTTGCACTGGTAAAGTGTCAGACAAGCTGCCAGTTTAATTTAGCACATAAACTAAGTGAAGTTAGACCATTTTAATCTGAAATGAAATGAGGGAAATGGAGCAAGTAAGCAAAAACAGACCGGTTATGTGAGAGATGATAAGAGCCTTCGATCAAAAGGCTGAAAAGGAAGGAAATAGCAAGAACTGAAAGCAGAAAAACTAAATACAAAAGCCGTTACGTAGCAAAATGTGTTCCACCAGTCCAGAGTTGTGTGGTGTCTTTTGTTCACACGCCACCCATCATTGCTAGTTTTTCATACATTTCCAATCTACAATGCAGTGTGGCAATGCAGTTAGTTAATGGTTGGATATTCAATAATTGTATTGTTGCTTTTGGTCCAGAGAGTGTGTCGGTAAAAGCGTTTGAAAATCATTCAATATTTGTCGAAGATATGCACAATGACATAAGTGGGAAGTTGTTTTGCAGCATAATGTAGTTGTTTTAGTCGAAGGTAAAAAAGGTTAAAGGTGGTGTTATACCTCTTTATGGGAAGCTCACCTCAGAGCAACGGAGCATCACCTGCCATATGGGATCACACAGTGTTACCTGCCACCCGACACAGGTGAATGCACCTCACCTCAACTCCAGCCAGACCGGCCGGTACTCGATTTACCTACCTGGAGGGATGGAAGGCTGAGTTGACCTAGGCAGGTGGTTACATAATGAGGTGCTTTACCTGCCCGCAGACAGTCACCCATCTAAGTACTCACCCGGCCTGGTGTAGAACAACTTTGTTGACTGTGGACGCATGGCATTATCGTTACGTAGTAGGCGTAATAGTTGTTGTTGTATATGTCTAACAGTGCTGCTGGGGTGGACATACAGTCACAGGCGGCCTATGAGTTGGCGTGTCAAGGACTACTTCGTCCTGCAGCTGTCAATCAACCAGCCTTCTCAGGACCGGTCCTGTATGACATTCGATGTATCCAGTTTAAACCGCCCGTTTTTACCCTCGGTCGGTCATTCATTCATCGGTTTATGTATTTCGCTGTTTTCCCTATGTTTTTATTTACCTGCGGTGTCACAGTAGACGTGAATTGGGCATACAATCAAGAGGCCGCCGGTTCTGTGAATTTGTGTAATGCTCTGATCATTTCAGCTGTCCTGTCATCATAATTTGTCATCCAAACAGAAGTGCTTTTTGGTGGAGGGGTACTAAGAGTTTCATAATCTTGTACATTAATGTTTTGAAGTTAATTTTCTGTGCATTAATTAATTGCAATAGCAGTAAATTTGCAAGCTGATAGGTAGGCTGTTAGTAGTAGTTTTTGTTGTAGTTGTTATTGTAGTAGTTCCTGATGTACTTGTAGCGGCTGCTGTAGCTGTAGTTGTGGTTGTTGTGCTTGTAGTTGTGGTAGTAATAGTTTAATAGTTGTAGTAGTAATACTTGTTTGTCATTGTAGTTGTAGTACTTAGTGGTTGTAGTACAACATGTAGTAGTTGTGTGGTACTGTTTCTGTAGAGATTCACGCAGCCAATGAAATCTGTGTATAT
>Ga0209454_1003033_pt1 | contig 11806 bp, 10 predicted proteins | sample WorMetHERISLAND1_2_FD_187400 | JGI IMG/M metagenome (GOLD analysis project Ga0209454, IMG submission 187400) | Marine gutless worms symbiont microbial communities from Max Planck institute for Marine Microbiology, Germany - Olavius geniculatus... | ecosystem: Host-associated > Annelida >...
CTCCTAAACTCTGCACAGATCATGATATTAAGCCCTTTATATGTGGCTTAGTTATGTGTATATTGCTTGTGGTTGTTTATCATGTAATATCCGTTCTATTGAGCTATTATCAGTTTATATCTGATCTTCGATAGGTTGATGTGATATCTCATTTTAAACGGTGAAACTGAACAGTCTGATGATTTGATTGAGATACCTACTAGCAGCTGCAACTGCTTGATTGTTTAACTGTTTATTTGTATTTCTGTTCTAGTTTCGTTTATTGGCATTGCACTTACATGATAATTCGCACGCTATAAATATTCTGCTTATCAAATCACGTTATCGTTTTATTTTCAATTTTGTATCTAGTTACTTTAGCATTAGGCTTAGGTTAACTCTAAATTAAGTTTAGTGGTAGGCCTAGGATCAAACCCACCAAAACAACCTCACAGGCTGCCTGAAAGACTAAGTTATAAAACTATCGTGTGTAATAATTACATGCTAACAATAGGGTTGTTAAACGAAATTCGGATTTGCGAACTTCGAATTTCAAGTTCAAATTCATATTGGTTTTTCAGCCCTTCGATATTCAAATCCAAGCATCACTAATTAGACGCAGACAGTTTTGCCTTGAAAGTGGAGCGCTGTTACTTCAGCGGTGCACTGTGACGGCCCCGTGTTTGCTTACCCCTTCCTTCCCCTCCCCTCCCTGCATACCGCCACGGCGTTCAGTTACTCACCGTGCTGCCTGCGCCCCTGGCGCATGTTGTATACTGATGCAAGCTATCAAAGTGACAAATCTTGCTGGCCCAAACACACAGCAGACATCAATGGACCGCAATAGAGCGCAACATGGCTTGATGTCCTGGCTGACTGCACTGTTGATAGACTGCTTCCCGGCATGTGGCGTGCATGCTGTGACCTTCATCTCCCCCACAGTGCAGAGATCAAACGCAAATTGCTTAAGCTTCTCCACAAATATATAAACAAAGTTCGAATTTAATCCAAATTTTAGCGGTCAAAATTCAAATTTAAAAAAAATGGATTTAACATCCCTAGCTAAAAATCACTGGATTTATGCAACACCCTAACAATAAAGCTGTGGAGTTTACAGATTGTTAACAAGTTACAATATTTTACAAAAACATCAATGTCAATATCACCAAAACTTTTCTCAAAGTATCTGCATGGGCAATATTTTTCTTCAGTTAATTAACAACAATGGAATACACCAACGTCAGACTTTGTCAGCTGATATGAGGTCTCAAAAATACTGAGATTTACACACAGTATTTGTACAATTATTTACCATCTCACTTTAACATTTGCCATTGCACCGTATAAATGTAACTGAAGAAAAACAATATTTACCTTCATTAGCTTTCTTTACGGGACTTTCCCCTGTAGTATGCTGCTTGAATGAATCCGACCCTTTAGTCTCCGACATCTGTGCACAATGCAGCCAACAAAATATTCACACATTATCTATCTTGATGCAGAAACAATGGAACACAATAAAGATATTCATAAAAGACTTAAATTTAGGCAAAAATACTGCAACTGATTGCCAAAATACTTTCAGCTTCAGGGGAGACTTCTCCTCCCTGACTCCTTCTGCCCCTGGACACCAATAGGATCTACCAATGGATCAATAATAATTAAATTAAAATATATGACTTAAAACAGTAGTTTGATTTAACAACTAACTAGTTTAATTTACAAAAATAGTTAATTTGTAGTTACTGTAGCCTACACTGCAGCATCAGCACATTTGTAACAGATAAAACCCCAGTATAAACATATTAGGGCAAATCTTTCCTCAAAATGTGAAATTTCACGTGGTCAACATATTAGTCCACAATTTACCCACTTGTCTGCAGCTGCAGTCCACAAGTTTTTAGTCTGCAAATTAAACGTACACCAATGTGCCAAGTCCACAGACTGCAGATCTGCATTCTACTACTGCCCCCGGCTGCAGGTACAGTCAACAAGTTTGAAGAATGACTACTGACCATGTGCATTTTTTGTCTGACACATCTCCCTGCTCAGCTGGCATATCTAAACTGGAATTATTTGCCACAAATCACTCAAGCATGAAGGCATATCGAAAGTTTAACACACAGCTGCAGTATAAGTGAAATTTTTACTGCAAAATTGCATTATTAAACCTACTAAATGGCAGCAAACTCTACATTGTGACCACACAAACATCATTCATGCACTACTGGTATCAAAACTTTAAATAGTGAAATGACCAATACTGTCTTGTCCATTTGACCCTGCACCAATAGTAATGTGGTCACTGCGACCTGAAACCTGGGCGCATACGATAAATAGCAGTCAGACTCGTTTGTGACCACTGCGCTGTGTGACGTGCGAGTGCATGGCAATAACATTATGCACCAGAAGAAGAATGCTACGCACATGGCTAGCAGTACAGATAGTTACAGCCGTATCTCGCAGGGTGTAGGTAAAATGCATCTGGTGCATCTAGTGCAATGAAGGTTAGAATAAACGTTGAACACAGGATCGGGGATAGGGTTATGTTTAATATCAGCGTCAGGGCTAAGGTTTGGGCTGGTGAGCATTAGTGTTAGTAATGCTATTTTGTGTAAGAACAACAGACGCAGAACCGGAGCCATATCTGCTACGTTTAGGGCAGGTATGTTTTGTTCGGTTTAAAATAAAAAAATAATGCAAATAGACTCAAAAATTTCAGGATCTGCACATCTCTGCCGGATAAGGTATCTTTAAAATAGGCATGTTTAAGTTTGGACTACGATCGGCTGTAACGTCGTCACCATGGTGACTCATCATCATCTTCATAGCTAGCAATAACGCTGCAGCGTAGTACGCTGCATGCATGCAGCACTGTGCATCGAGGCCGCAGGCCGAGATGAGGCCAAAGGGCCAAAAAAGAGGCCGAAGGGCCAAAAAAAAAGAGGCCGAAGGGCCGGACCGAAAATGGAGACTGCAGGCCGATATGGCAAAAGATCAAGCGGACAGAGAGCGACCTTAATTGTAGCCTAATATTTAAGCCTTTCAATCTACGAAAAAGTATCTGAAATCTGAGCCGTGTATAACAAGGCTACCTTAATTGCTTAAATCATGGTATCCTATTTTGGACTGCCGCCCAAATAAAATAAAATAAAGTAAATAAAAAAATGTTCGTATCAAACATAATCTGATTTATATTTCCGTATTATTTCGTTATTTGTTACGTAAAATAAGCCAGATAAAATCTGAACGGAAATACAGGTGTAAACACTGTGTGTCAGTGTGTGAAGCGCATAAGAGTAAAAGCTGACTTGCGATAAAAATCAAACAATACAGTTCAACATAACGTACTGCATGTACTTGCAGGCAGTGCCAGGAATGATCATTGCCAGGTATGAATAAGTAATTTGAGCAAAGCTCCTTTTAGCGGTATTAGAACCTTCTCTTCTTCTTCTCATTAAAATGCATTACAGGGATAAAAATTCAGATATAAATTGGAGCAAAATAACAAAAAAGATGATTAATATTTATACCAAACAATAAACTCGATCTTACTTTTTGGGTTCACTCATCACCCGAAGATCTATGCACTTTAAAAAATGCCAAGGTCGCATATAAATAATAAATAGAAAGTCGTACACGCGCTTTCCGTTAACGCCAAAATCAACGACATTGAACTACCTTGATTCCCAAAATAGAAGTTTTGTTTATTTTTTGCGATTTTAGGCTGTGGCTAATTAGACCTACATTTCAATACTAAATTGTGCCGAAATGGCTGGAGATAGACTAGGCTAAGACAACATGCGTAAAAAATTTTCGGAGTTAAACGTAGATTTTAGCAGTTCAAGTTTAGACCCCTTAGGCTCAAGAAGTCTTATAGCTCCGTATACGATGACTTCAAATTTGTGTAGGGCCTATGCCTATTCCTTCAAAATCCGCGATTCACTAAATTATAGGTTAAACAGTCGGAGATAGACACAGACTTGCTACATATAGTAACAAGCACTACTAACGAGCTTTCAGCTGGGTAGTAGGCCTACCTACATTAATGACCTTAAATAACCTTGAAATCTAGAAAGCATATTTTAGTGATTTTCTGCGATTTCAGGCTTTGACTCACATGACAGTGGATTGCGCCGAAATTTACTGGAGATAGACTAGGACAACCTGCATATGAAATTTGTCGCATGAAACGTACATTTTAATCGCCTGGGTTTCGACCTTATAATGTTAAAGCAGTCTTCCGTATGGAGGTCGCAAAATTCTGGTAACCTCTTAAACACATTGTTATTTTATTGCACGTTGTACATTGATTCCCCGGGTGGTAGCATTGATGCTGTCGCACGTCACATAACTTGTTCAAATAACTTGTATAATTTGTCTTATGTTATGCTATAGCAATGGGACAAATGACAAATTACAGTCACGTGTTTCAGTTAGCCTAAGTCACAACTGACATGGGCGGCCAGCATTGGTAAGCGTTGGCAGACCGCTCCACGCACTTTCGACAATAACTGTTTTTTTGTATGGCGAATAAATCTTCTTTTGCTCCCTCCTTGAATCGTGCGGAAACCTAGCAAACGTGAGTAACCTCCTTAATGGAAATAACATTGCCACATTGCTGGCGGCGTATATTGTGATGAGATATAAAACCAGTAGTGACAGAAGCGACCGGCAATTATGACAGAGAGAGAGGGGGAGGGAGGAAGGGAGAGACGGTGCATGGGGGCTGCAGTCGTTGGCGACCACAGAGCTCCTTGTCGCCGTCAGCTGCTGCTGCTGCTGCTGCTGCGGATTGCATTGAGGAGAGAGGAGAGAGAAATGATGTCACTGGCGAGTCCAAGCCATATCCGCAGCACATTCCGCTGCAGCCCGCCAGCTGCTGCAGCAGACGACAGACCAGCTGCCAGGAGGTTGGCGGAACGCGGACTGGCAAACGCAACAGATTTGTGCACGATCTGCTAACTCAGACTACAGGAACAACACCTAGGTACTGCATTAATACTAAGCAAGTAAGAAAACTCAAGAAGCACGAGTTCAACATTTCAGTGGTCGTTCACAACACGCCGCGTTCGTAGCAGCTAATCAAAAATGTCGCCAGTAACGGTAATTAACCGCTTAACATTTTCTATTCGCCTAAATGTTCGCCGGTCTAGTCATTTGCAGGTGTGAATTTGTTTCAACGTTCTGTAATGCGTGTTGTTTTAGGCCTGTTTTAGGTCCAAATTGTATCTTTTTACTGTAAGTTGCTGCATGCCTTATTATCTGGACAGCTGTCTGACGTACTACTTGCAGTTCTGGTTAGTGTCGTTTTTACCGGTATAAGCCTACTTTATGTGCGTTTCAAAAACTATGGTTGCATCGTGCAACAATGTAAATCGTGCACAAATCTTAAATTTCTAGCAGAATTGCACATATGATAAAGAGCGACTGTACTTGCATGCAAGACCGTGCTAAGAGTGTAAATAAAATATTGCAAAATATTATTCATTCGTTTAAAATATTAATCATACAGTACAAAAGTGGAAAAATAGCGATGCGAAGGATTAAGATTAGACTTATCCGTGCCTCTCAGTCGTCAAATACAACACGACATCATTAGCATCATCAGAGATTTTTCAGCGTTTTATTCTACATGCAACTACGTCTAAAATGTTTTGAAATGTTATGCGCTAATCGTGATTGCACGTCAAATAAAATGCCAAAACACACTGAAATCTGCAACATCTTTATCGGCGGTGGCTCTGTCATCGGAATTGCGGCCGGTCGGCGGATCATAGTGTGTATGCGATCCACACCCCTCTGCATACGCAGTCAGCGGGCGATGGTGGTCCGGCGGCTATCGGTCCAGTTGCCCGGTGGTCAGTATGGACTAAGGACGGACGGACGGACGGACGGACGGACGGATGTCTTGCTGCAGCAGCCAGCAGTCTGCGACGCACGAGGGCAGAGAAGCGATAGAGACGGCGCACGGCGGGCGCAGGGACAATGTCATTGTGAGGCTGTGTGGCTGGGTGGGTGGCTGGTGGCGCAGCGGTGCCAGGCACAGCTGCTTGCAGCCGCCATCTGCTGCCAGCGCCGCATTGTTCGGCGTCAGTCTGTCGCTAGCGAGCTGCTCTTTCGTCGTCGTCGTCGTCGTTGTGTTTGCTTTCTCCCCAGCCGTTTTAGACTCGAACTTCATTCGCTTCGATTTGTTGTGCTCTAGCTGCACGACAAATCCACGAGAAGTCGAAATAATAGAGTTCGAGTTTTAAGTTGCGTACAGAACGACCGAAACGAAACGCAACGAGATGAACTTAAATGAAAGCCAGAGCGTGCGGCTTTCATTTTGAGTGCATTTCATTTCGTTTCATTTCTATCGCTTTGTACGTGCCTTTCGTCGTCGTTGTAGTACATGCAGTGATAGTCGTTTTAATCGTCGTTTTAGTAATTTACGTCGACGCTTCGACTGTTGCAGGGGTTTTCTCGGCGCGATCGGCTTTTTCCGTTCGACTTTTTTTCGCTTTTTCGTATGCCGAAATTTTAGTTACGTTTGGTCGGCGAATTTTTCTTACGACTGATCGGCGCAGTGGAATATCTGCGTGCGGCACCGTGGGCGCAGTGGTTCGTTCGTTCTGCTTTCTTAGCCCGGCGTCGTAACGCGGCACAGCAGATAGGCCTATTGACGGTAGTTTTAACGCCGCGCAACCGGATAGGTCGTTTCCGCTAGCTGCACTAAACCGACGATGTAGGCCTACCTAATACTTGCCGGAGTTCGACTTGCACGTTAGGCTAAGTCTTCGCGTCGCATTGTAGCCTATCTCATCGTAGAAAAGTTAAAAATACAATAAAGCATAGAGCACTGGTGTAAAACACACCGGAGTCATAGCGCACTGACGTATGTTCAAGAGGGTGAATAATTGTTTTTTTACGAAGCAGACTCTCTTCGCGGTCTTTTGGACATCGCATTAATCCTAACCGGTTTTTATTTTCGGCTTGTCATTTCGTTAACTTTTCGTTCTGGCCGCGAGCAATAGACTGCGCTGGCTAATGACGAGTTTTCTTAGCGTACTGCACGCATTTTCGTATCGTAGCGTATCATGTTGCGGCTGATTGGAGAGCGGTGGTATGGCTGCGTGCTGCACCGCGTGTCGTGAAAGCGCGGAGCGTGAATGAACGAAGGCTTCGCTCTGGGTGTGCACGGCGTTGCCTTGGTGTGCTGAGAGTGAGACTATTAAGGCACGCGGTGAATACCAAGAGACGGCCAGTGGGCGACTTCGTAGAACTTCGGACACATCGACACACGTCGAGGAATAAAGGTGTTTGCGACTGCCGCGCCGGACGCAAAGGACCGGGTGTCGTGCTCTCGAACCGCGTCTCCGTCCGTCAGCGCGGGCTGCTCATCTCCCATCGTAGACTACTGTAGACATACATTTTTGCGAAATATTGATGACAAAATGTATTAAGTGCATTAGACATCTTTTTGAGTATGCGCTATATAAATTTACACTTTACTTACTTACTTACTTACTTACTACTGAGTCCGGTGGCGGATAGACAAATAAGAGCGCTCGAGCATACGCGATAAAATTAATTAAAATTAAATAAAACACACTTCGTTTACTAATTAGGCCTATCGCAGATCGAAACGTGGCGAAATTGCGTTTTATCACAGCGATTCGCATGTACTACTGCATTCAAGCAAAAAATTGTTTTACAATTTTATTGTTTTAGCTTACTTTGTTATATCGCACATGTGATCGACGATCGACATAGAAAAGGCATGCATCAGCAGCGCCGGTAATTCGCGAAACTGCGTTGTTGATAACTGCTAGAAAATAGAAAATAAAAACGCTGTAAAGAAATCGCTAAATAATTTGGCATCGCTGTAAATATGCTTTTTTGTGAAATAAAAGTTGTACTTGGTCAGCTCTGGTATCGTTGGATGAAATATTCCCGTAAGTTTTCTCAAATAACCGTTCTACTATTCCTGACGGTTTCACAGCAATTACATTTTAATGCAAATTTTGAGTAAAAATTCCGACCTACAAATCTCCTCTTCTTCAGACTTCTCGTGGAGTGATTGGCACAGTGTTACGTAACTGCCTGTGCCAAATAGCATCTCATTCGTTCCAACAACTTCGGCAGGGTGCACTAGTGTGACAGACGAAAAGACAGACGGACAGACCGCGCTGCCGTAGTATCCGTCTCAATAGGCGTAATCGCTGTGAGTCAAACAGAACACATTTCTATGGCAACGCAGGGCGCAGATGGCCGAGAAGTTCTAGCTGCAGAACGCTAATTACTAATTTCGCTGTCTAAGCCAATCTCGCGTTATTAACGAGGCGATCGGTCGGGTGTCGCAGCGATGACCCGCAGGATGTGATACGATTTCTCTGCGGACGAAAACGTATAAGTTCTGTTCTGATAAATCATCATCGCTCCTCGGCATATCACATCGATCGGTCGAGCGGACCACCCAGCACAGCAGCTCTGCGCGCGCCGGTAGCACGCAGACATTCAGTGCCTCCGTTTACAGCTGCAAATATAACTGCTGCCGCAACTGCCGACGCTGCTGCTGCTGCTGTTTTTCCTTTCTTGGCTGTACTCCCAGCACGGCCTGCCGAAGATGGCTTTTCATAATATACAACATATACTCGATCTCCTTTAGCAAATGCGCTACGGTGCACGGCTTACTCATATAATCATCATCAAAATGATAAACTAAAAGATACGGACAAAAGTTGTGTGCTAATCTCGTGACATATTTTTGAGCCACGGTGTACAAGCTGCCGAATACAACACCGGACTGGCGACGATCTACAGCGCACGGCTTTCATTGTCCGACGCATGGCGACGGTGTCGGCCGTATCTGCATGTGCGTCTTGGCCATCACACAGCAATTATTAATGTGCGAATAATTTGCTAGCATCGCGTTATAGATAACGGTTGCATCCGATCCGATCCATCAGATGCGCGGCCTGCACGCGACAAAGCAGTCGATGCATTATAGAAAGACTCTGCGATGCCTCTAACAGAATTAGGCGCAGTAACTGACCCGGAATGCAGCTGACTGCAAACGTCGAACGGGGCTGCTATAGCGCGAGTTTTGCGCACGGCATTTTATTACTATCTGACCACACCGTCATAAACCTACTTATCGTCCTCGATTTTCTACACAAAGGAAGATCAGATTTGTTGTAGCGAAAAAAAACCGTGCATCGCTAGTTTAAAATGTTTAATAAGATGGTTTTGCATATCTACGCTGTAAAAAAATTGCTCAGCGCCGCAAAAATTATTTTAGTGCACAAAGCTTAGACAGACTGGTAGCCTACTCAAATCTAGGCATGACGGTTTTAGTCTTGGCGTAGATATGCGTTTTTCCAGTGGTTTACGGATGACAACAAGAGAAGTTAGAAAACATGTCGGCATCAGAGGTCAACATTATAATTATACAGCCATCAGTTCAGCTGTTGAGCGCCTCAGTAAATTAGGTCACGACCGCACAAGCTGTGCGTCATTTTCTTCATCTTTTTGACCTTTGAAACCAAATACTAGCACTCTGGTTATTCTTGCTAAGTGGAACGTTCGAACCATTTATTGCGGGCTTTTTTTTGTTTTTCAGTCAAGAGCAAAAATGACTCACGCAGATCCGTTTGTTGATGTAGCAAACACACATAAAAAGCAGATAAACTCGGGACTTACTGAGCAGTGACAACAATTTGTACGTCGGGTGAATACTAAAATTACGCAATGCAAAATGACAAACATTACAGAGCAATCGACAAATTCACGGAGACAGAGTTCTGGCGATGAACGAACGTTTATAAATTATTCTTTTACAGTTCGTAGGACTTTGCACCCACTGCAAAAGCCGAGGACTGTTGGCTGATACGGACTAAGACGGTAGCGTATGTATGTAGACTTCAGCACGTTGTCACCATCGCCACATGTCTCACGCAACAGCAGCAGCAGCAGCAGCAGCGACAGCTGCACGAGTAGAGACCTAGTTCTTGTCGCCACCTCCGCAATTAACCCTTCCAAGCCGCGGTTAAATGTGACATAAAACATTAAAAAAAACATTTGCAGAAACATTTCTAAAACTGTTTTTTGCTTTACATGTAATCAGCCCTTTATCTTTTTGAGGAAGTCTATTTTTTGGTATTTATATTACTATGATTTATTTATCGTTATTAGTAACCGAAAGTCTTACACTCAATGGTCGCTGGCTGGGCGGTTCTGTTCGGGAAAACTGTCATGCAGCAAGACAGCATTCTTGTAACGCTGAAACACACAATATTAGCCGCTCTCACGATCGTCGCCACTACTATTATTATCATTCGTTTACGAAAACTGTAGTATTGCGTTGAGTGCTTATTTGACGAAATAAAAATAGATGTACAATTACAAGATTTTCACAGTCAACTTTTCAAAAATTAAAGTTTAGTTAACCATTAATTTCGGTTAAAAATAATAGTGGTTATTAATTTTTAAAAAAAATGCATGTTACTATCAACTTTATATTAACTATACTGTTATTATGCATATGGCTATTTTATTATTCGTAAAAAGACTCGAGTGTTTGTTTTATCCAATTACTTTCTCCGCTGAAATTGCTCATGATTATTGCTTATCAAATGTTGTAATTTTATAATACGTTCACTTAGTAATGTGGCTTTAATCAAAGATTCAACCATTAAAATTTTATTTTCAGATATGTTAACGATTATCAGCGTAATTAGACGTTAATTTTTGCAATTCTAAAAAATATATAGACTTATTCACAGCAACAGTTAATCGAGTTAATCAGCATTTATTTACACAGAGATACAATGTTGTCGTTCGGGTCTGAGAAAGCGTTAAAATCGTCGTCGTCGGCTTCAGCAGCTGACTGCGTGAACGCAAACCCTGCCGCTTCCTTCACTTCGTCTACAGCAGCTTCACTCCATCTCCTGCACCTCCCTCTCTTCGTGTTTTCACTCTTCTTGGCCGCATTGCTGTATTATTTCAGTCGGCTATACGTGTAGCATAGCATCTTCTTGAGACTGCTCCTCGTCTTTAGGCTGTCCGCACGTGTGTGTGAAATAGAATGCCAGCGGAACAAAAAAACAAAACCGAAAGAAATCGTTCAATTTCTGTTACATTTCAGTCGGTTATATCTCTTGCACCTCCCTCCCTCTGTCCGGGGCGGCACGGGAAGGGGGAAAAGCCGCCGCGGGGCGCGGAACGCAGTCGATCGATGGATGAAAAGCAATCTCGCGCCGACGCAGCGCAGCGTAAAAGCAATCAGTTAGGCCGGCGCATGATTCCGCCGCCAGCGACCGACCGACCGACCAGCGGAGAAATTGGCGACGCTCTCTCTCGTCTGTGCGTCGGTCCTCTGCCGGAGCCACCCGCCGCCGCCACAGCGACGTTTTCAATTACAGACGACGACGACGAGCCATGCAGAGATGACGCTCAGTCGGCCAGAGCAGCATCTTCTTGGCAGACCGACTGCTGCTGCTGCTGAGACTGCTGCGTGTGTCTCGCCGTCTGCACGGCCACTGTGGCTCACGCGACTCAGCCATCCATACCCGACAACATGACGACCGGCAGCCGCGACCCTAGCCACGACATAGGCTACTCGGCAGGAAGTCGACAGCCTGCCTGCCACGTCGTTATGAGAGGAAAATGGTCGAAGATAATAAGCGAGCACACACGTCTTAACGGCCATCATGATCATGATCATCATCATCATCATCATCGTTTATTTGCCAAATTGCAAGTACTTAAAAATTCATATCCCAAAACACTGCAGCTGGCAAAATGCTCAAACAACGCTTACGGTAGTCTCAACTCGTACATGACC
>Ga0209454_1003034_pt1 | contig 11800 bp, 9 predicted proteins | sample WorMetHERISLAND1_2_FD_187400 | JGI IMG/M metagenome (GOLD analysis project Ga0209454, IMG submission 187400) | Marine gutless worms symbiont microbial communities from Max Planck institute for Marine Microbiology, Germany - Olavius geniculatus... | ecosystem: Host-associated > Annelida >...
CAAAAAGTATAAGCATGAACATTATGCATTAGCTTAGACATTTATATCTGGCTACTGAGAACAGATTAAATGTCTAAGCTAATACATTAGTTCGTGCTTATACTTTTTGATTTTTGTCGTTTTACATCAGCGCTTATACAACATTAAATGAATTGCTTGCCGTTTTTTATATATAATATGTATGTATAAGAGTTACGAATCTACATCATTTCTGAAATTTGCATGAAGAAAAACTGCAGATAGATGTGTACAGAGTCGCAGTGAGTGAACAGTTGAGCATCCAGAATATGGCTGTATGGAATAACGAACTAGTCAACATTGCAAGACTTAAGGAGATGTCAGACGAACGCAGTTTTTTATATATAATCTAAAAAGTGACTGTTTTGAGCTTTACCCTTCCGCTTTAACAGACCACCCATCAAGAGCAAATGAAATCTGCTGATGAAATTTCTCAGTGTTAGTCTGTCAGTGCCATAATTTATGTGTCCACAGACAGGTTAAGTGATGACTGGCATATATTGCTGGTGCATTGCCAGACGTAGTGTACTGTTGAGAAGCGAGTTGTGTTGTAAATAAGTAAGTGTGCTTATAGCCAGTACGGAAAAGTCACAGTGCGCTGCAGCCTCAAACGAGCAGAAAAGTCTTCGGTTTAGTTTTTATTGGTTGACTTTGTCGGACTGCAGGGCTACGGTGCAAACAGCATCAAAACATCAACAACACCGCAGGAAGTGAAGCCGCTTGATGGAATCTACATCCACCGAGTGGCGACTGGCTGGGGTCACACATTGCTGCTGGCTCGCAGTGATACAGATGAAGACCGTGCAAAGCTTGACGATCTGCCTGACTATGTCCCATAGCCTTCAGGCTTCATTCACACTGACATGGGTGTGAGTCCAAGCACTTGTTCACGAGTTACAGTAAACATGAGTTTGCAAGTAGTTGAGCGATTTCCATCAACAGTCGTTCTCACTCATCCGAGCATTTTTGGGCAGCCTCAAACGAGCAGAAACATTTTAATAGTATTAACCATTGTGAGTAGAAAAAAAGAATACTGAATTAGCTTAATTTCTATTGCTACAGTCCATTTTTGGCTTTAAAACTCATGTCATTGCTGATTATTAGTCGGGCACAACTTGACACATAGTCAAACAGTAGATAATGTAGCGGGATGTATTTTTTCAAAAGGCATTTGCTCATTTTCACTGAGATTGATCGTCAATAGACATGCATTGCTCAGCAGTCAAACGATGATGATGAGTTATGTGCTCGTATGGGTGAAGCTTGTTTAAGTAACTGTTAACTCGTAAATGGAAACTCAGACTTGTACTCACACTCGTGTCAATGTGAACGTAGCCTCATACTGGGCAGCACTGTATTGCCATGGCAACTGCTTGTGACATGCAGCATTGTGTGACGATGTGTACTGTATCGTTGTGCCAAGTATGGTTTTGAAATTTTGACTTCAGCTTCGTTGGATCTCTCGTTGAAAGGATGTGTTTTGGATCGTACTTATTGCCATACGATGATACGTAGTTGTATTAAACGTTTCACTTCCTTTTGTAGACTGTAAACATTTCAGCAATATTTTGAAAGCAAAAAGCTGATTTATGCAGATGGAATTAAGTGAAAAATTGATGCCAGAGGATTGCAAATAATTGCTGAAGTGTGCATTTTTATAGTCAACTGTGTTCACACTCTATCCAAGTTTTAAGAGTATTATTTAGCATATTATTTAGCATTTTATTATAAAGTAATGTGTGACAATTGGATGCACTCATTGTAAAAAATTTTGTTCTTTTTCAGTCTTATACTATTAAACTTTTGTGAATTTTTCCTCTGATGGCCACTTTAGTGAAAAGAGCTTGCTTGGTTAGGTGCTTGATGGTGGCTTGATGTAACACTATTTGCTGCTGATCTCGGAAACATGTTCTTCCAGATTCTGCTATTGGTCATATTGTAACGTTAAACAGTCCCTGAGACTTGTCGTTCATCTGTCTCGTGCATCCTGGCCCATCGGTACACATGAACACTTATCAATCAGTCATCCATGACATAATGAAGGATGTGGTCTTGTCACAATTTTGAGTTATTTTAATTGACGTCTTTGTCTTTGCCTCCCGTTGTCCAATAGAGAGCATTATGAGATTGATGAATCTCTGGAGGATAACAGGGAAGATTATTAGAACTGCCATTATCATTGCACATGCACAATTGTAATTGGCAGTTCTTACAATTTTAGGTTTAGGTTGTTTTTTATGTTTTGTGTTTCATAAAGGTTAAACTTTCAGTAAAGGTTAAACTGTGTTTCGTTATAATGTGTATGTGCAATTCTGCCTGGAATGGCTGTCCCCGAAATGACCTATACTGTGTTGGGCGGGACGTTAAACCCTACTCACTCTTTCACTTACTCCGTGAGTGTAATCAGCTGGTTGTCACGCGTGGCACTATCGTCTCTCATCCTCACAGTCTTAACTTATCTTCACAGTACAAATTTTACTTCTGTGATGCATGCATAGGCTGTTTGGAGAGAGGGCAGGGTTTATTATCGAGTACATTGTACATGCAGTTTCATCGCAAATAGGAGAGTGGCCATCAGTGCTCGCTACCGATAGCAGTAGCAGCTACAAATTGCATAACTGTGTCTGGTTGTTGTGCCATTGTATCAAATTTCTACTGCATTTTGAGTTGTGTCAGTTGGTCTTTGCGCCCACTGTTCCATTAAGCATTGGTCCGCAGGTGGATTATAGGCCTGTCCCGTGCCTACAAAATGCTGTTGTCACCGTCAGTTATTATGCTCAACAAAAGTTGATGGAGATTCCATCTTACTGTGAAGAGTAGGAGGCTGAGTTGACTGGAGACACGAAGAAAACTCTAGTATATAGAGTACAAATGATACTCCTGGTCGATTGCTTGCATTATCATTCCTGTTGATGTCAGACGTGTTCCACTGGCAGTTTGTGTTATCGAAGCATTCGCCCCCTGTCCTTCAATAGATAGCGTTATCGCATTGATGACTGACTGGAGGATAACAGGGAAGATTATTAGAACTATCAATATGTTAATTACATATGCACGCATATAATGGGGTTCTTACAATTTCAGGTTAAGCTAATTTTTGTGTTTTTGCAGAGGTTAAACTTTTTGTTTATTGTAAAGGTTAAACTTACTGTTCCATTATTATGTGTTTGTATGCATTCTGCCTGGCCATCCCTGAAATGACCTATACTGTGTCAGGTGGGACGTTAAACGCTACTCACTCACTCACTATCGAAGTATTCATTGTCATCATGCATTCTTGGCAGTTGGGTTTAAACCTTGTTGTGTTCCGACAATGGACAACTTCTGTTTGTTGCAATTGTTGGAGTGTCATTTCTGAGCACTGCCGATTGTGTGACGTTAATGATAGTTGTGCTAGAGGCACATGCGATACCTCTACTAGAAGCTATTGTCCGTCTGTTTTCTGTGTTTGTGTGTTTTTCATGACATAGCAGGGATAAGTCTTGAGAAGTGGCATTCAGTTTGATTTAACTTACTGTGGTAGATAATAGCGTTTTTATTTGCTCATCATATTACCTGGAAAATTCTGGATTATTATCACCGTTACATTGTAGGTGAGACTATTGTTATTATTAATCAAGTCCACATATAGTTAAAAAGTGTATTGTACCCGCACAATGCTCAAAAATATTTGTTTTCTGCATTATCGTTGGTTACATAAGCGATGGATTGCATTGATGCACCATGACGTCAAAAAATTCAATGCTTTGACACGTATTTCATGAATATTTATGTGCATCCATGCAATGAATCGATGAATTTAACAACGCAAGGATGGTGTACGGCAAAACTCTGATAAGGTCTAGCTTCTTCCTATTTCTACATAATCAGTAAGCTTATATTGCGGTTATCTATCGTACGTCTGCTGTAATGAAGTACACCAACGGGGTGGACATTGTATGCATTATGATAGTTTTTTATTAGTTTATCATATTGTCTTCACATATACTTCTATGAAAAATATCTCATAGAGAATTTTTGTTGCATGATAGTGCCGAAACAGACAAGACTTATGGAACAGTTGGTTGTAGTCTGACGGTGAGATTTTTATCAAGTTTTTTTTCCAGCTGTTTGTGACTGTTGTATCGACGATGTTGTTTGGTCTGTTTTTGTCTATTTTCGTAGTCATTCAGCATACGAGGGGCATTCAAAAAAGTTTTGTAAGTTGATATGTTAAACTGAAAAACTTTTCGAAATCTATACACCAATAAAACGCTTATTTCTCCCCAACTCATGTGAGCTTAAAGCGGATGTGACATCATTGTAACTTATGACGTCATAAAGTGTTTTATGTCTGTCCTTCCAGCCAGGCTTTCACCACAGGCTAGAGTCATTCATTGTTTGAATTGCCAACACCGTCGAGAAAATTTTTCAAATTTAGAAACGGATGATAGTTACTGCAAGTAATGTCTCCCTGCTGTATGCAAGGTGGTCTGATTGTACAAAGCCAGGGTCACCAACAGTTTGCTGGGGAATTGGGATTGGACTGCAGTGCCGGGCACTGCTAGATTGAGGGGAAATATGCGGGGGGGCTTGCTTCCATGCCCCCACGCATCAGGGCTACCCAGTTCGACATTGTAAAAGTTGTTTAATCAACGGATATCACTAACGGTTAACTTTTCGGTAAAGTTCACTGACAACGTCAAATCTTAATATGACGTCATAGTTGACATAAGCATTGTTATTTATGTCCAGTGCATATTTCGGCTACTCTGTATTCATATTGCAAATAAGAAATTCATGAACGTATTTGTCAGGGCTTCCACAAAATCACATATCCCGGGGTCTCACATTTGTAAATCCAGCTGCAGACTGCAGAATTGTCTGGCGTATATTTGAGCTGTTTGCATTAGCACTCCAAATCGTACCTGTTTAACAATTTATGTAGTCATAAATTACAATGATGTCACATCCGCTTTAAGCTCATGCGAGTATGGGAGAAATATAACTTTTACTGGTGTATATACTGTATAGATTTTGAAATTCTTCTTAGTCTAATATATGGCGGCCTATCGAGTTGCAAAATTTGTCTAACTTTTCTCGTACGTATAGTTTTTTATGGCTGGCATAGATTTTGGCTTTTAAATATTTATAATCGCAAATGAGAAATTCACGGACATACTTGTCAGGGTTCTCATAAAATCACACGTCCCAGGGCCTCATATTAAAAAATCTGGCTGTAGACTGGAGAATTGTCATGCAACAGTGAGCCCAATTTTACACTGTTTGCGCTGGTACTCCAGATCATTCCTGTTGAACGCTTTATGACATCATAAATTACAGTGACGACACATTCGCTTTAAGCTCATATGGGTTAAGGAGAAATGTACGTTTTATTGGTGTATGTATTTTGAAAAAATTTTTTGTCTAACGTATCGACTTGCAAAACTTTTGGAACGCCCCTCGTATTATTCTGCTGTGTCACAAGTTGTGTGAAACAGTCTTTGTTGTACAGTTAATGTAGAACTGTTTGTGAGAACTTTCGTTGGGCCTTTAGATTTTGTTCATTAAAATAATTCTTACGTTCTGTGTTTACTTTAATTCGATGAATATTTTTCATGACGATATATTGGATGGTTGTGTGCAGAAATTTTGAAGAGTTCATATCATAGTTAGACTGTGTTTCCTGCCATGAGCATTTTATACCGCAGTTTTCACTGAAGCAGTTAAACAGTGAAAACTATTTGGCAGTTACTATATTAGCAGCTGGGTCATTCTCAAAATGGTGGACAGGCATATTTATTTGCTGGAATATACCACATCTAAAATCTATAGACAGGTTGATTTGTGATTAAGAGTTTTTAGTTGGTTGGTATTTGTGAACATCGTGACATTAAGTAATGACTGTATTAAAATTTGCAGCTTTACATTTAATTCTAAACTGACTGCTGTTTATTTTTTTGGTGTTGTAGTTTACGTTGAGAGACTGTTTGATAGTATTGTGTCATTTATGGCCAGTTCACACCTACGACGTCATAGATGTGAACTCGAACTGCCGACGCAACTCAGCTCAACTCAACGGCTTAGCCAGGCTAGCAAATAATGCGTCGTCTGTGCACAGCAGCGTGACGTCACAATGCTAATGACGTCATTGCATTGTCGTCCAGAGATAGTAATACGTCACGACAGTTGAGTTGAGTTGAGTTTCGTCGTAAGTGTTAATTGGTCGTTAGTCATAGGTAGTTTGAGTTACGGAGTATTCAGGCGTCTAGTGTACAGCTAGCATGTGATTGCATTGACATAATGCATGTTATGCAGTATAACGTGCGCTGCTTTGTGACCATTTCATGTGCCACATCGACAGAAAAAAGAAGTTCGTTATGTGTGTTTATGTTGTTTAATGTTACTTATTTGCTGCTTAAAGTAATTTAAGACTATTGCAACCAGTTGTTAAGTCAGTTCTGACTGTCACGGTGCAGTTCATGTGATTCAGATAGACTTTGTGGCATAATTTAAGAAACACTCTGATGTGCAGTGTGGAATTGAAGCTCATACTTAAGATTACAATTTTTATGTAGAATTAGGAGATTTCTGGTAATATATTAATTTTGTTGTTCGTTAAAGCACATGGTGTTATTATTTTTTTCCATTTTAGCCCATATCAAGTCAGTGTGTTCTAATTTTGTTCATATATGTGGAAAATGCAAAGAGCCAGCTAAGAAGCAATAAGAACGAAGCCTGGAAAATTTATGACTGAACATGAAGGACCAAATTAAAAAAAGCCTGTTGAATATGCTGGATTGAAAATGCAGGAGTAGACACATCCAAGAGTACTATAAAATGTGGACAGTACAATTAGTTCACTGTGTTTGTTCAGACTTTTGAAAATAATTGGAAAATTACTTCTCATGTAAGTATCACATTACTTAGCAAACCTATTAAGGTCAAGAGATTTAGAACTAATGTGGTATCTGGTATGGTCCACGTTTAATGTGCCATTTTGCAGCTGCTAAACGTGTTAAATACGTGGTTACGGCTAACGTAAAAAGGTTGCATACATTGAGTTGTTGAGCCTACCATTAAAACAGCTGACTGTATTGTCATCTGGTTGTCCGCTGCGCACGCTTCAGACAGCTGCTGTAGGTAGTTCTGGTTGCGTTGTAAGCCTACCTCAATGCGGTGACAGTTGCAAGTTGTTAAACACGCATCTAAGTATTCTCTGTTCATAGCAATGTTGGCCGTTGCATGTTTGCCTTTTGGTCCGAGGTCACATGCGTAACTAGAGTGAGAGTCAGAAACCGCAAACCTCGGCCGACGCTATGTCGGACTCCGAGGGGTTTAATTAGTGTTGAGATGAGGTGTCCCCTTCCCATGACATGTGTCGTCAGAAGGACCTGCAGCAGCTATGGAGACAGATGCTTTGCTGCTGCAGGTCAGAGGCTGTGGAACAGTCTGCCAGCTCATCTGAGACAAACTGACATTAACTTTGAACAGTTTAAACGGCAGTTTAGGACATTTTTGTTCGGGCGTTGAGAGCGCGGCGCATGGTGGCTATTGTTAAATTGCGCCTTCTAAATAATCTTACTTACTTACTTACCAGGACGGTCTGGGAAGGGGTTGTCATTTCTCGCTCAATTTTGATTAGGCGTAATCTAAAAGGCGTACTTTGGTGGAGTTGGGTGCGCTACATTCAAAGTCCAGGTTGACCGATTGTCTGAAAAACCTGGACTGTCAGGAATTCTGGCAGCTCTCGGAAATTTGATCAAATCGTGTTAGTATGCGTGACATAAATAATGTGGTCATGCAGTAGAGTAGCGTGCCGCGAAGAGTCAGGGATATTCACAGGGTTGGGGATTGCGGAGTGAACAAAAATTTTTCATTGTGACTTTAAAATGATTCGGACGTAAGAGGGTGATGGGCCCAAGTGAGGCATGGGCTTATGGGGGAAGAAATTGAATGGCTTTATTGTTGGAGCAGGCTGTCATCGAAAAGCGTATCGTTCTACACTGGTAAAGAAAAGTACCGTAGATACTTCTCTAATAGGCCTAGTGAAGGTGGCATAGGCTGTTCCTGCAGTCGAGATGCCGTGGTTTATTATCGGTACACAATGCAAATGAAGACACCTGTGGTGCAGTTGGCCCACCGAGCGTTTGTCGCTGACCTGCGACTAATCGACCTGATCGTGACGCTTACTCGATGGCATGCGGGGACTGCACACTTTTTAGGATAGTGACGTTTCGGGTCTTCCTTCTGTAATAGGTCATGGTGAAACGTCATGCATGTGACTACAGTACCTATATGGTTGTGACATCATATCTGGTTGAGTACACTAGGCTACAAGTCACCGTTCTTTTACTGAGAAACTGCAAAATTGTGACGCCAGTTCCAGGAGTTGAGGTCAATAAAACCTGTTAGGCCTATTGCCTGCCATAAGACATGGCCTAGCATACAGTGTATGGTGTTTTAGGGAAGATTTTCCAAAGTAGTGTAGCAACACATGATCATTAGGCCATAGAGCCTACTTGCTGCTTTATTTTTAATTTCCTGCTGAATGTATCCGTGAAAAGCGAAAATCGATCAATTTTTGACAAAGATACGGCCACGGGGAGTCTTTTACGACCACGCGTTGCAGTCCCCGGTGCAGCATGTGTCGCCCTAGCCGCTCGTGATGAAGTGCATAGGTAAACGCAGCCAGCGACGTTCGTCCCAAGTTCAGCAGCCGACAACCAGCTGACACAGAAGAGAGTTAGCTGTCTGGTTGTCGGTCGTTCGGTCGTGTGACAAACCTACAGCGATGGCGAGTGACGACAGTGAGACGCCACCGACAGCCGATCTTGCACCATCGTCGTCAAAGACCGCGTCCAACGTCGCAGTTGCTAACGAGGCCGCTCTGCTGACGCTGCTCGAGCGCACCGGATACCCACTGGTACAGGAGAATGGACAGCGCAAGTACGGTCCGCCGCCGGACTGGCCGGCTGACAAGCCGCCACCTGCACGAGGCTGTGAGGTCTTCGTCGGCAAGATACCGCGAGACTGCTTCGAGGTACTGTGAACACACCAACTTAACTACACTACACTCCTCCAGCCTTTAGTTAGCTTATAGATATTCTCCTAATTTCGTAAAAACAGCACTTGCTCTGCCTGCGCTAGCTGTTCCTCGTGGACTGATAGGCTTATATTTGTGAAGACATTCACGCGTTTTTCGGCTATTTGTAACTTTTCTATTATCTGTCAACGTTTCAGGAAAATATCTCCAGTAAAACACCTGAGGTTTGAATTTGAACTTTTGACTTTTCAATCAATTCCCAGCGAAAGACTGTTGTCGAGCAAAAACCAACCGGTAGATCTTCTAACCAACCACGAGTGCCAGTTTTAGTTTTGCAAAAGATTCTTAGCGCATAATAGTTGTTTTGTGACAATTCGGCAGTGTCATTGTTTGCTATGATCAAGGACGAGTTGGTGCCGGCGCTGGAACGGTTCGGCGAGCTGTACGAGCTTCGACTGATGATGGACTTCAACGGCGTCAACCGCGGCTACTGCTTCGCCACGTACCTGACTCGTGCTGACGCCAAGCGAGCGGCGCGCGAACTGAATGACTACGAGATACGCAGCAGACGCTTCCTCGGCGCCTGTTTGTCAGTCGACAACTGTCGGCTCTTTGTCGGCGGAATTCCACGCAACAAGCAGAAAGAGGTACGAGTATATTTTCAAAAATGTTTAATCCAGGCTTCAGCAATTGGCTGCAACACAGAGTAAAGCTGTTTCGTTCATTCGCGAGGATGGCAGGGTGGCGCAAAAAGTGGAACATTTCATTTTTTGCTGTGCACTTTGGGCTACATCACACAGCCTGTTGCTATTTTTGCTAAGAACTGCCTCCAGTGAGCAGTGGCAAATAAACTTTGCTTGTTAAAAATTTGGCTTTAAATTGTTCACATGTACGGCAAAGTGCAATGTGGTTCTGAATTTAGGCTTAATCTTTCGTACATACTCGTACGCGTACGTTGATTTACGATACGACCTACAGTCGACGTACCGGTACTCGTAATCTCGTATCAGTCGTGTCATGTAATGTACGTATTGTATATTGTATTATATAGTGTAGCTTTTTCATGTAGCGTATTGTCTCATTCCAGCCTTTTGGCTGCAACACGAATAAAAATTTTATTCATTCGTTCGTTCATTTAGTCGTATAGACTACGTGGTAGTTTGTCGATGAACGTTGTCCACACTCTACCACAGGAAGTACTGGCCGAGATAAAGACGACCGTTGACGGCGTCGTCGATGCAATCGTCTACCCGAGCGTCACCGACAAGACCAAGAACCGCGGCTTCGCCTTCGTCGAGTTCGAGAGCCACCGATCGGCGGCCATCGCACGACGTAAACTCATTCCTGGACACGTGTTGCTGTGGGGACAACCGATCGCCGTCGACTGGGCCGAGCCGGAACACGAGGTCGACGAAGACATCATGTCAAAAGTGAGATTAGTTCGCATTGATTTCACGATTGCAGTACACTGTATCCCCAGAATAATATACTGGTATACAACTGTGCATTGGTTATCTAGCTCAAAGCATGAAACACATTTTCTGATACTGAATAGAGAATGTAGAGCCTCAGACCATGGAAAGGCGAATGTCCAAGATGTGGTAAAATCAGTCAGTATGTCAGAGTTATCGTCTAAGGTTTGATACAGCGGTCAGTGACATAACAAGTGTACGGGAAATGAAAAAAGAAGCTGAACTTCTATGGGAGGAGGGCCAGACCTCTGCATATTACTGCCGTAACCTTCCCGGCAGTGAAACCGGTACCAATTTGTACTGCCTGGTGACAGAGGCACATGTGTGTGAACAACTTGCCCAAGGTTGTTACCCGGCAGTGTCCCGGTGCGCAGTCGAATTTGCGACCTGAGCGATCTCAGGATTACAAGTTCGGCACGTTATCGTTAGACTACCAAGCCACGCAAACTTAATGAGCTATCGTGAACTAAAACAATGAAATGTGTCCATTTAGGCCTACGCAGATAGATAAAAAATAGTAGGCCTAATCGTATAAAATTAGCTTTAAAACTTGGCTGTAAAAATGTCGCAGTTAGACACCGTGAAGCAGTTTGCTGCAGATAACAGATCGGTTCATGAATAAGCTTAATATCCGTTTGTATCGATATGCTAATTAAACAGACGGTATATGCGCCAGCAAGTTGCACTTATACGAATCACATTACGCAGACTACCTAACTGTTGTTAGAGAGGCTTGGTGTCACGAATCGAATAGACCATCACTATAATACTTTGTTTACACGAAGAATCATACATGAAGCAAACATGAAGTGCACAATGTCATGAAACACACTTAGAGCTGGCTTGATAACGGTGTATATTGTAAACATTCACGAAGTTAGCTCTACAAGTGCTTCATGTTTGCTTCATGTATGCTTCCTCGTGTAAACGGGATGTAAGACATACAGGGCATAAAAGAAACGATTTATGCAATTGCAAAGACTTGATGCACGTTGCATCCGTCCTTTTCTCGATTCCAGAACAGCCAGCCTCATTGCAACTTCCATCGTTCACTCAAAACTTGACTACTGTAACTCTCTATACTATAATCTTCCTAAGTCTCAATTAAACCGTCTTCAACAACACATCCAAAACTCCCTTGCTCGTGCTGTCGTCAAAGCTCCTAAATTTAGTCATACTACTCCTATTCTTAAATCTCTTCACTGGCTCAAAATAAATGAACGTATTGAATATAAAATTCTCTCTCTTACCTTTAAACTTCTCTATACTGCTCAATCTCCTTACC
>Ga0209454_1003035_pt1 | contig 11799 bp, 10 predicted proteins | sample WorMetHERISLAND1_2_FD_187400 | JGI IMG/M metagenome (GOLD analysis project Ga0209454, IMG submission 187400) | Marine gutless worms symbiont microbial communities from Max Planck institute for Marine Microbiology, Germany - Olavius geniculatus... | ecosystem: Host-associated > Annelida >...
ACAGTGTCCACTGCGTATTCTGCCGAGTTATTTTAACGTGTAATTAAACATAATGTAGGTCAAAATTCAAACCCGAAAACCCCGGTTTGCAAGGTCTCCAAACCCGGGTTTTCGGGTTTGAAAAAACTCCGGGTTTTCGGGTTCGGGTTAATCCGGGTTGGAAACCCTACCAGAGACTGTTGTTTAGAAAACACCAAAACTTAACAATGATTTAGAGCTAAATGCTTTTCGTTTCTGATTTTGTGTTGGGCATACATGGTAGAGACTACAGACTTCAGTTTGAGTATAAGTATACCATAAAAAATGTATTTATTAATACTATCCATTTACTTACCTAGAAGCAGTCAAGTATGCATATTATGTGTAGAATGAAAGCGTACGAGTAAACCAGTTGTAAAATCACAAGACTGCTAAAAGCAGGGGTGATATATTTGAAGTGACTACAGTGCTTTCAGAATCAGACGTAAAACAACAGTGTGCAACTTACTGATTCATAACACGCTGCTCGACGTGTTTCACCACTAATGTTGAGCTCAACAAGTTTTAACGAAAATTTCGTTCTCGCACGCAACTTGTAACACACAACAACAATGTGTACCATGCAAGTAATTTCCCTGACTTAGTGCACACCAATGTTATACTTAATTACATAGTACCCAGTACAAAAATCAAATATAGCAGTAACACTATTGCAGGTTTCCTAGTCACCTTTTATGTCAGAAAGTGAGTATGCATCATACACTGCAACGATGAAACAACTCCAGCTGCTACTATTTGTACTGCATTCTATGAAGACTGTACAGACATTGATCAAAGCTGACCAAACCGTGTGTCAGCTACTAGTTTGCTCTAGTTTATTCAGGTTCATTCAGTAAAATGATGTAACAAAGTACTCACTGGTATTTGGTCAGTGTTTCTCAAAAGTTATTCGTTTATAAAGAATTCTGCGACTATCAGAGTGGGACGCTACTTCTGATGACTGTAGTCAGACTGTCAACAGGCTTTGTCCAAACTCCAGGTCAGCTAATGCAGTGGCAGAGCAGTTTGGAGAAATAATAAGAATAAGAATAATAACACTGCACATATAATAATGCAATGCTGCTGTGCTACTAAACACTTGTGCTGTCCAATAAGTAGTACTCTGTTGGCAACAGTTAATGTTAATTCTCAGTCACTTTCGCTGCCGCTGTCACCTTCATGCACTTCGATCGAGAACTTGTACTCCTGGTCGCAGCCCATGTACGCGTCGCTCATGAAGAACAGCGTATAGCTGTGTTTGCCAGCGGATGGTGCAATGAACTCGAGCCGAACTTTGGCTTTCTGCTGCAGCGTCAGGCGCTTTATCGACACAAAGTTGTTCACCTTCACGTCGCCAATAACCACCCACCATCCTTCTTCACGTTTCTGCACAGTTCAGCAAACCGAAATATCAGTGTCCAGTATTCAGTGTTGAATAATCTGGCCAGTACTAATGCTAGAAACTAGAGCTGTCGAAGCGTTAATTTTTTTTAGTGCATTGATGCATTATTAACGAACTCAGGCCTGTGGAGAGGGAGTAGGGGGTGAGTTACCCCGGGTCCTGTGACGTTTGAGGGGCCCCACCAGCCCCCGCCTGTAGAATATAAAAAGTAAAAAACACATTTTAAACATGTAATCAACAATAACTGCCATTATAGGCTAGCTAGTATAGAAATCTATTAACCTGTCATCAAAATAATTATTTATGTACAATAGTGACAGAATGGCAACTACAGTTCATTGAATACATTCGATTGTCGAATAACCGCAGTTTAACGAAATAGTGGATCTTTTGCTTCACGGAATTTAGTAAATCAACATAAATTTACGTATGTGTGTTAATTATTTTAACATGCGTTAATTTTTTTAACGCGTGTTAATTTATTAATGCATTAATGCGTTAATTAATGCATTAACTTGACAGCTCTACTAGAAACCAGTTTAATGGCACAGTATAGCAAAACAACATGTATCTGTTTTTCATCGATGTTGGAAAATGCAGGGTGGGCCAAACATGGCACCATTTTTATATGCCTTAACTTCATCAAATATTAACCAATTATCAAAATTCTTTTACTGTCAGAATCAAGAGAAAATTTGTAATAACACCATCACTGAAGACCCCACAACACCTCTAACATGTCACTAACTACCTTGTGAAATATCAGCATTTTACACAGATTCCTAATCAGACTACGATCTTCAGAAGTTAAGCATCCCACTCTGATAGTCACAAAATTCTTTATAAATAAATAAAACTTTCTAAAAACACTGACCAAATGCCAATGAATACTCTGTTACATTACTTTACTCAACATTATAACAAAGAAAAAGTGTATCTTGGTTTTTTACTACAATGAAATGATGTTATAAAGTTAAATATGGAAAAAACATCAGCATGTGTGGGCTCAAATAAATGAATAACTGGCATAGTATGTGAGCATATCTTCACAATCTGAGGTAATCTCTTAACACACATGATACTGCAAGGAAAAGAATGGATAAGGTTACCTGTGGGAAGAATGGGGCCAGGATCGGTCCAGCAATTTCATCTTCTCGTTCCAATGTAACGTTCACGACCACTGTTGCACCGCTGCAAATAATAACAATCACCAATGCACCTCTGTTTGGGAACAATTATTTTTATTATCAAGCGCCATATGGAGTAGAAATGCAGTCAGCTGTCAACTGCATCTTTACAACAGTAACTTAGCTTGAATAATTTCAGTTCGTAAAATCAATCAATCGTTATTAACCCATTATAATATTTTACACACATGTCAGAAAAAAGGAGAACAGAAGTAAGAAAGGACAGTAAGGCAACACTCAATATCCTCATTACAAAAAAGAATTACAACTGCCCACAAAGACCTAACAGGGCAACATTACATATAAAACAGCATTTAATTGTAAATCTTAAGAAGAGCAGTCATGTGAACGAGATATATCAATACCAAGATGAAGCATTTTGAGACCAAGACCACAGAACTTGATCAGAATATATCTCAACAACATTCACAATGTCAATCACTAACAGGAAAAGGAAAAATAACTGCAGAACAAGCCGTGCAAATCCGATACGGAGAGCAAGATTACATTTTCATTCTACTGAGACCACAACGGTAAGCTGGCAGAAAGCTGGAGTCGAAAAAATGTTGATCCGACAGGTGAATAAGAACAGATCAGACCTCTTGAGTTTGTCTTTGTCCTGTACTTCATATGTTAACTCGATGTTAGGATAACGGTTGCAAAAGCGAGCCACATCAGCCATATCAGACTCCGTCAGTTGTAGCAGGGCATTGCGTTCATCATCATCCATCTCCATTATATCAAATATACTCTCTATTTTCTACACACCACCAGTCTATGCGGTGCACATGACGCGAACGCGGAACAATCGTGCCTTGGCTTACACGCAAGTTCAGATAAACACGTGAATCAACAAAACTAGGCTATATGGCACATATAATGTTACTAGACAACTAATACTTCATATTCAGTGATTACTACTGACCGTGACAAGTTTTACCATAGCCACAATGAAAACAATATACTAAACAAAGACCGACACATCACCACAAGTCTGTCAAAATGATTGGAATTCTGACTGAAATTTCCAAATTGCAAACCTGCCATTAACATGGGAAGACAGGGGCCCTATCAAATAAAAGAACTAAACTGCAAAATAATTGTGCCTGCACTGGGAAAAAACAAAATCGCATAAAAATCACGTTTCACCACACCAAAAACTGCACTAAAATACAACTGCATGTAAACTGCACGCGATTCGGTTTAGGTGACGTCTACATGAGCTATAAAACTAAAATAAAATTCGTATTTACAGACACTGATAATGATACTGAGTGGTAGTAGAAACCTTGTCCGCACAGCGTTTAATAACGTCAGCGTTGAAATGCGGCAGCTGTTTAAGATAGGAGTCTTTCTTCCACATTGCCTGCGTCACCATCTGTGCCAGCTCCATGGCGGCAAGACCAGGCGACAGAAAGCCTTTGCTGCTGAGCACGTCAACGCAGGCTTGAATGAGTCGGATGGCTTTGCCAAGGATTTCCTCGGTGTCGGACTGAAGCTCGGCCGACAGCTGCATGCGAGACATATGAGCCTGAAGCAGCAGGTTCGTCTTCACATGAGGGTCGTTGTACTTGGCTCCTGGCTGCAGTTTGTTGGGCAGACGCTGCGCCAACTGATTGGTCAACAGAACAACATGCAAGTACGTGTCATGAGTGAAGCAAACTGAAATGCAAATCTCTTTCAATAAACTTAAATGCAGAAACAGTGACTGATTAACAAGCTGCAAAAAATCACTAGCAAGCGGTTGCCAAAGTGACAACAATTTAACTAAATGTCTAAACGGGGGTTGCAATTTGATGAATGTATGCAGCAGCTTAACAACTTCATCACGACACAACGTACAACATGTTACTGCTGGTTCACAGCCATGCCTAAAACGCTGAAGAAGCTTCTGATATGCATTTACACATCCAATGAAAACAGGACTTGTTAATGTCATAGCTAAACCAGCGGCATGACATGAACGAGTATTCACTGTAACTGCATTCAGCTTAGAGCTTACAACATATATCAGATTCATGCAGTAACTGAATAAATATGCCACATGGCTGCAACCTAAAACTGTTACCAGACCATACACCCAACATGGTTTGCAGACAATGAACTAGGTAATCAACATATGATATACACCATGAGTCAAAATACACCTATGCATACTCTATGTGCTAATCTTCACAAATTTGAGACAATTTTAATAATTCAGCCGTGCATTCTGAGAAGGGATATCTGTTCTGAGTCGCAGTGTTTATTATGGACGGCCACTAAGCGGCCAGCAGCTGTCACAGACCTGTCGCAAGATGGAGTCCTCATTGTGTCTGATTGGGATGGTTTCGTACTCAGCTGCGCTGGAGATAATTTCAATCAGCCCCCGAATCTTGGTCTTGATGTTGAGTGACATGCTGAACAGCTCTACACTCACACACACAAACCAGCAGTGATCAAACATCTCAGACCTCAAATGAGAACAGTGCTGCCACCTGGCAAATCTTAAGGTTTAATATAGATGCTATCTCCCAATGGTACCACACAAAATAATGGATAACAATCAAGAATCCAGAAAAGAATCCACATTGCTAGCAAAATCTTATCACTTTCTCCTTGGACCATGCCCAACCCCTCCACAAAATTTCATTGGAATCCGTACACAATTTTGTGAGTAAACCAGCTGACAAACACTGATTGACTCAAAAACATAATCTCCTTTATGGACAAATCTGCTCCATAGAAACGTCATCATTGATGTTAATAACAACAGCAGCAACAACAATATCTGGTTTTAACATATGTTTTGAACCCCTGGGATCTTCGATACTGTGGGTATAAAAAAATTAACAAAAAATAATGATGATGATTCCTGACGTGACTGACTCAAATGACTTGTGTTGCATACAAATGTGAAAAAAACGATAGGAAATAAAACCCATAACTACTGCGCAAAAGAAGATCAAAGAGATGAACTCGAAAGCCTATAAAAGCAGTTTGATATCTGCTATGACAAGCTGCGGGTGAAGCAAATACACGAACAGCACCTTCTCCATCTGCGGTTCAAAGATTTGGAACCAGGGGCCAAATTTTCTAAACTTCTTTGGAAACTTCTTAGGAAGAATTTAGGCAAATATATAGGAAAGCACTAACCTTGTCCTACACGGAGAAAGCTGTGTAATACAACAAAATTTGCAAAAAAGTACATGATGTTGACACTTAGCTTAGACGTCATATGTGACGTCATAGATCATTTGCGTAACGCTGCGGTAAAATCACCAATGAGTAAGTAACAGAAATTGACATATGGTCAACTTAAAAAACGAAGCAGTGTGTAAAATGCGTTTCCCATGGACGTGCTAAGATAAGAAGTTTTCCTAAGAAGTTTTGATTACGTCACATGGTCGGTATAAGCGCATCTGATTGGTTGAACTAGTTTAGGAAGATAAGAAAAGAAGTTCTTTGAAAATGCAAAGAAAGCCGTCGAAAATTCGGATAAGGAAACTTCTTTGGAATTCCTAAATCATCTGACATGATCTTTGGAAAATGTCTTAGGAAAGTTTCGAAAATTTGACCCCAGATTCATCCATACACCATAAACACTGATTCTGCTCCAGAGCCCTCAAGACTCATCTGTTTCCAACTGATATTGTAATGCACTGTTGCAGATAGGGCATTATAACTGACTATTATGATTATGATAATGATTATGAAGACAACTGACCGATGGTGGTGTAGTTGATGTAGTAGTAAGCAGCAATCATGCCGAGGTTCAATGGCGTTATGTCCATCTCATCCTCAATGCTGATGCACTGCAGTAGCATCCAGACACAGACACACATTTACATCAGTTACCAACCAGCAGAATGCATTGCAAACACAGACCTAACATCCACTGAAACTGCAAACTAAACATAATAGCCTATGTCGTCAACGCTTATCGGTTATCAACAAATAAATGAATGGATCTACTGATCAACATACAACTTTTTTCACTGTAAACTGGCAATATGTTATCTGCTGGTACTGTGAACGCTCCAGTTATGATTGTTTTTTTGATCTATCAAAGTCTTCCTTGTAAAGGTAATAGGCCATGAGGTGTGAAATAATAAGACCAAATCCAGTTGTTCACAATCTGTCACCTGGCGAAGCTTGTACAAGCCGTAAACCGAAACACGGTCTCATACGTCTACGTAAATGCAGCCTGACTGTGCCAATAATCATGACAGCAACTGCAGTAAACTACAGTGGGATGAACGCTACGTTAATGCATTAGAGGTTATTTTTTTCATGCTGCTGCTGTTACCACTATGACTACTACCACTGACCTTGGAATGTTCAAGGTCACTCAGAGTGTTCTCAACGAGCTCAGACAAATGATCAGACAGGTGGCGATGGGACACACCTGACAGACAACAGGCAATATACTACCTTCCTTCACAATTTCTCACTAATTACACAAATTGCTCGCAATAACAATACTCAATAACACATACTGTTAATTTGTAAAAGTAAGAAAATTCTACTCTGCAGTGACGTTTTCATTAAGGGAAACGAAAACCTGAAGTACAAATATTCGATTTCTGTTAATATAAACTTGAAAAAAACAAAAAATATAAGAATTTGAATGAAAATTAGTCTTATAACAAAAAAGCACACAACATGAGAGACAAATGAGTTACTGCTCTAAGTATAGCACTCCCTATTAATGATTATCGATAACGTTGGCCCTATCTCTCACCATTTCCGAGATACGGCCATTTAAAGATTAAAACTTTCCATAGAAAACTGCAGCCAAACCGCTGCAGATGGAGACATGGTTACTATTGACAGCCTATAGGAAGTTGCCAGCGATACTGTGGTACGATGCTACTATCGCCGACCCCCTATGACTTACCATTTAGCCACAATACCACACGAATGGTATACCATAGTGCATTATGACCCTTCAAGGTCATCCAAGGTTAATGATTTCTATCTCATCTAAAACGGCATATGCCATTTCCTATTAATGATTAATAGTAACCTGGCCCTATCTCTCACCGTTTCCAAGATATGGCCAGTTTTCCCAATGAAAAATTTCCTACCCCCCATTCATTCAACCTCCTATTTGAGAATGTTCCCCTTGCACCACATCGCTGAAATTTTGCATGCCCGAGTTTCACACACATGGTTAATTATTCGTGCAAAATGTTTTTTCCTATAACCTAAAGCTTAGTCACAATACATCCGTTACAGACAGACAGATGATGGCAACCAAGCCAATAGCTTGAGCGTTACTTAAGTGTAAGGTAAAGGTAAAGTGTGCCATGCCCCTCCAGGGGGTAGGCGGGGTGCTCATCTCCCTTTCCATAGCCACTGAGCCCGTACATGGATAAACCACTGAGTTTGTGATGCATGGCCAGTGCAACGCCAGACCCACAGTTACCTTCCAAGCCGCAAAGCATCACCACTCTTTGGCCGGTACCAAATTATACTGCTTGGTGAACAGAGGTGCACGTGTGTGAACAACTTGCCTAAGGTCATTACTGGCTGTGCATCGGCTCAGAGTCGATCCTAGAACCTTTCGGTCACCAGTCTGGCCCGTTACTATCACACTATCAAGCCCACACTTAAGTGAGATCGGCTACAAATCAAGTTCAGCAAACATCCAGGCAAGAGAAGTCACTACAGTATTGATATTGCACAAGAATGAGCAGAAGGCAGGAAGGAGAATAACCTTGCAGGTTGTAGTAGTTAGGATTCTGAGTCATGCGTCGGTAGAGAAACGTCCACGTCAAGTAGTCAACTGCATCCTGCTTGTTCTCAATGGTCCGAGTCACAATCTCGGCGTTGAAATGATCATGCAGAAAGTGATCCAGATGAGACTGCACACAACGACCACAACACACAATACCTTCTCTGCAGATGCTACAAACCCTGCTACAATTACTACTACAACACTATACCACAATACATCTTCTGATGGCAGCTGGTGCACTGCCACATATCAACACTGAAGACATGGTCCTGTTATCACACAGCTATCAGAGAGTTTAAATGCTTCAAGTGATAAATACATGTACAGAACAGCAGCACACAACAAAATACAAACCAACTTGAGCCACAAGACTGCTTCTTTCAATTAATTAATAATTTTCTTTCGTTTATTATAGCAAAAAGCCACTCAATTAATGCCATTTATTACAACAGATAAACCAAACTGTGAAAAATCAATGAAGATTAAAAGGAAAACATTTGCTGACCTCAACAGGCAGTGGTTCGTAAAGGAACTTCTTGTAAAATTCCTTCTTCGAGCTCTGACACAACAGCACCGCTTTGCCTGCACAAAAAACACCGGATATTTAGGCTTGATTTTCTACCGCAGTTCCTAGAACAATTAACTACTAAAATACGATATCACTGCAAAACTACAACAAATAAGTACAGCTCTGGAAAATAATGCTAGATAGTTTAACAATGAAATTTCAGTTGTTAAAATTTCAGTCAAAACACATATCACTCACAAAGCACTAATATACGATGACAAGCAACTAAAAAATAAAAATACAATTTTTTTCCCAGAAAAAAGTTAACTTTTTAGTATGTCTTGACGCATATGTGAGAATGTTTTGCCGAACAAAAACTTTCTTGGACAATAGATACTGTTAGCTTTCAATAAAAATCAATTGATAATTAATGATTAATACTCACAAAGTAAACTACTGAAATTTTTTATTCATTACCAGACCAATAAACAGATTCAGTAGACAAACCTTCATCGTCGATCTGCGGCCGATTGGCACGGCCGAGCATCTGAAGCACGTCTGGTATTGGGTAGTCTTCATAAGCATGTATCTTGCCATTGTAGTACTGCGTGTCCATGATGACAACAAGATGAGATGACAAACTAAGACCCCAGGCCAGACTGCGAGACACTACAATCACTTGGACGTCACCGCGGGCAAACAAGTGCTCGACGAGTCGACGTTCCAGTTCTGTGAGCCCCTCGTGCAGGTATGCCACGCCATTACTTACTGTCTCACGCAGAGTCTACAACGATCACACCAACAGACTACAGTTCACCTCACAGTCAAATGCAAACATATCTCAACATTACAGCCAGATGCCAGTTATTAATATTGTTAATCAGACAATACTCATAATTTCTTCTTATTCGAGGAAACTAATTTAGCAGGTAAAAATTACTGGGGGAAATGACTTCCACGTTCCCCAAGCTTGTCTATTCAACAATTCATGACATGTTCAACCACTCTCGCTGCTCAACATATGTGACCTCTTTTTTCCTCTTCTTTGTTACCTACTGATCATTCTTCCTTCTAATATGTCTGGTGGTAACACGTCAAGGTGGACAGCGTAAGGTGTTTGTGGCTTCTATGACTCTACGCAATATTCCATGCACTGTCACTCAATAACTAATGAATGCATAAACCCCAGCATTTAGGAACAAAATATTGCCATTTGGGACAAGTTTCTCATGACATTTACTCAAGCAGCAATCAGACAATCAAATAAGGCAACATGTACAATTGTACATGCATCAGTGACATAAACAGCAGCACATCGAAGGCACAGGATATATCACACCACACTTTACCTTGTCAGTCATCTTGTCCAGCACCGGAACCAGCTTGGACTCCGAGGTGTGAAGGAATCTGTCTGGCTTCATGTCGGCAGCACAGAATGTCAGAATGTCAATGGCTGTGAGCCGCGTCTGCTTGCGTGACGGAACGAACACGATCACTGGCCTCTTGTCAGCATGCTTCAGGATCGCATGGTACGTCGGCTTGGCCATTGCGATGATACGTGATGCATTGTGTGTTACATTCAAGCCCTGCATCATCATCATCATCAACATTTCACACACACAACATTAACTACTACTACCGCTGAACATGCCATCAATGGCAGTAACAACTGGAAGCAAAACTGCAAAACAGAATGCAGGATAGATAAAACAATTACAACACATGAACTCAGAACAAGAGAAAACAACCAGACATATGCAACACAATCTACCGGTAAATACAATCGTCCAGAGCTTGCTGAATACAATTACTGTTATCCACAAAATCACTGCCCCAACAAATGGCACTAAGTATAAAATCATGCAATCATGTTCACATTTTGCAATCACACATATCCTACTGAGATGGCTGTACAATAACAGGCCTAATATTTCAGAACAAAATATTTCAGACTGAATGGCGACCTGAATGTGCATCTCAAGTGGCACCGGGCGTACGTTCGGATGGAAGTTGAAGAAGGTGGTGGCACTGCATCCAAGCCACGTCGAGACATCCTTCGCATTGGATAGAGACGAGCTCAGTGCCACGATGCGAATCGTCTGTCCAATCTGTGATGATATGTACCTCATACGAGAGCAGATCACCTCCAGCACCGGCTGAACACGATCATCCAGCAACACACAGCCACATCAGTATGGCACCAGATAATCAAGATGCAGAAATGAACCACAAATGGTTCAACAGTTACAAAACAGCAGACAGAACAAATAAGCTAGCCTATATAAATTAATCACATTACAACATTTACATGCTAATTTAAAAAAAAACAGATAGAATAATCAGTCACTAGCAGTCAATCGTGCACTAATTAACACAAAATCAAAGACAAATATTCTAAACTTTACAAAGCTCTGCAAACTAAACAATCAACCTGTGTTTACATAACACCATCTGTTGAGAGCAGTGCTGCATACTACAAAAATCTTTTTTCAAGCACAAAAAGTGGTTTTTCATTCTTGGTTTGACTTGCACCTTTTTTCTGGAGTTACTTCTAATCAGATCAGCCTAGAAAGTTTTGTCACGGTACTTTTTAAAGGCTGAATGCCTTCCAGTAACACAACAAACAAAAATCAAATAGAAAGATGAAAAAAAAACAAAAAACTCAACTACTGTCATCGCTGATTAATGAATGACAAGACATTTTAAATTTGGTCATACAAACTGGAATCAGCTGAGAGCAGGTTATCGCAGGTGTGTGATAATCTGATTACAGGGTGCGGCAGAAAAAAGTGGACCCCTAAATTTTTTCGCCATTTTCTCAGCAACCGTTTGGGATTTTAATACAAAATTTTACAGCTTTATTTACTGAAACCTTCTACATCTAACAGCCAAGTAAAATGTGATTCTGTTGAAAAACGACGAAGTTATAGATTTTTTAACATGACCGCCTACCGATTTTTTG
>Ga0209454_1003037_pt1 | contig 11795 bp, 11 predicted proteins | sample WorMetHERISLAND1_2_FD_187400 | JGI IMG/M metagenome (GOLD analysis project Ga0209454, IMG submission 187400) | Marine gutless worms symbiont microbial communities from Max Planck institute for Marine Microbiology, Germany - Olavius geniculatus... | ecosystem: Host-associated > Annelida >...
GTTGACCGCTACCTTTATGCCTGGGTGAGGACTGGTGAAGGACTAGCGCCCCGCCGGTTTTCAAGCCAGAATTTCTATGTTCCCGGGGTAAAGCTCCGCTACAGGAATCGAACCCAGGACCTCTCGCACTGGTGAAGTTGACCTGAGTCCAACACTCTAACCACTCGGCCACCGAGCTCCATGGATGAGCTCGGAGTAGAAGGCCTAGTCAATCGTGTTTTTTCCTGCTCCACCCGCTGGACACGTGACCACGTGACTGTCCTGAGGCCTGGCAATTTTTGAGGGGTCCGTCCAGGAATCAAACCCAGGACCTCTCGCTCTGGTGAAGTTGACCTGACGGAGATATTGGGCCCCAAAGATTTTGGGGTCACGAGTTTCATTTTTTGGAATCACGTGACCATTGGACTCGACACATGTGGTTTCCAATTGGTGGTCTATTTGAACCAAGCGTCTATCTTGCATCTATCTATCTTGCGTCTATTTTTTGGCCAAAAAATTATGGAGATATTGGGCCCGAAATATATCGGGGTCACGAGTTTGACCTTTTGGGGTCACGTGACGTCATCAGTCACGTGACCATTCGACTCGGCATATGTATTTTTCTATTGGTGGTCCATTGGAACTACGCGTCTATCTAGCGCCGTTACGGAGATATAAAGCGTCAAAGTTGCATTTGCCCATGTTAACATCCAAAAGTTCAGTGCGCATGCGCCGTGTCACGTGACCTGTGGGTAGGGGGTCCAAAATAACCACATATTTGGAATTGCCGAGGCCATATTACTTATTCACTATACAACTTTTATGGGCCTACGATGACGATTAGTGGCCGTTTATATGTGAAATTTTTATACAGGAGCGTTTTTGGCCGAAAATTTCCAAGTCCGTTTTTTTGCTCAATTTTCGACTTTGGATGGATTTTTCAGGGGTTAAATATTAAATAAGAATTTTCTATTTTTAAAAAGGCACACCCTTGCGAGAGACCGCGTCGTTTGAGCCATCGTGCGTGAAAATCCGCCGACCGGTCTGACCTGTAGGTGGGTCAATAAAAAAAGTACATTTATCGAAGAAAAATTTTCGTTATATTTCACCCATTTACCTAGAAGCCTCCAATGGACGGATTTGCACGAAACTTTGCACGGGGGGTTGTCTCGCCGACTTTATTACCTGTTTCAAATTTTGTGTCAATCGGCTGAGGGGTTTCGGATCTGCGCGGGAACGAATTTTGCCATTCTCCCTTTACTTAGCCGGTCGCCATTAACACAAGGCTGTGCTAACGCACGTTTGTGATATGGACTCTCAAAGATATTGGGGTCACAATCTTGACCTTTTAAAGTCACGTGACGTCATCGATCACGTAGCCATCAGACTCGGCGTAGGTACTTTCCTATTGGTGGTCAATGATGACCATGCGTCTATATTGCACCTATACGGAGATACGGGGCTTCAAAGATTTTGGGGTCACGAGTTTGACCTTTTGGAGTCATGTGACGTCATTGGTCACGTGACCATTGGACTCTGCATATGTGATTTTTTATTGGTGGTCCATTGTAACCATGCGTCTATCTTGCACCGTTACTGAGATAAATGTACAAAACATTAGTTTGTACACTTGTTAACGGCAACATTTAAAGACTTGCACATCGAAATCAGCAAAAATTACATAAGGTGATATTGCCCGCATCACACTGACTGTGTGTCAATGTGCTGCTGAATGATATCACCTTTTTGCTAAAATCTGTTACGTCAGCCGAGTTATAGCCCAATTTGTCACGAATTTCGTTGCCATAGCAACGGGAATCGGTTGGGGAAAAATGCGATTGGCAACATTCGATAGCCCTTTCCCGAAAACCCACCTATAGGCGCAAAAATCTCGCAAAAAATTTTTACGCAAGCCGAGTTATGGCCCATTTTGTGATATAAAGCATTAAATTTGCATTTGCCCAAGTTAGAGGCCAAAAGTTCACTGCGCATGCAACGTGTCACTTGACCTGTAAGCAGGGGGTCCAAAATTACCACATATTTGAAATTATATATAAAAAACTGCAAGCAATTTATTTAATGTTGTATAAGCGCTGATGTAAAACTGCAAAAATCAAAAAGTATAAGCACGAACTATTGTAAAGGCTTAGACATTTAATCTGTTTTCAGTAGCCAAATATAAATGTCTAAGCTAACGCATAATGTTCGTGCTTATACTTTTTGATTTTTGCAGTTTTACATCAGCGCTTATACAACATTAAATAAATTGCTTGCAGTTTTTTTTATATATAATATTTGCGGTTTTATTAAAGTTTGAAAGGTCACTGAACAGTTACTTTGTATTACTTTGTACTACTTTGTAATAACTACTACTACTATTTGCCGGCTACATCACTGCAAAATTTCATTTATTTACGTCAATCGGCGGCCGAAATGTTGCTGTTTGTGCAAAAATCCAAGATGGCAGCCGCCGCCATCTTGGATTTATTTTTTGTTCAATATTTTCTCATACTTGCATGTGACCACCAGGGTAATATACATGCCAAATTTTGTGCAAATATGTGCAATAGTAAACGAGTTATGAGCGACAGATGAAATTTAAAATGGCGGCCGCCGCCATCTTAAATTTATTATTTTTGTCCATTTTGGTTAAACGGTCTATTTCCCGTGGCAGGTGGCTACATTACTGCAAAATTTCATTCATTTACGTCTATCGGTGGCCGAAATATTGCTGTTTGTGCAAAATCAAAAATGGCGGCCGCCGCCATCTTGGATTTAATTTTTGTTTTATATTTTAGGATATCTGCATGTAGACCTCCAGGGCAATACACGTGCCAAATTTCGTGCAATTATGTGCAATAGCAAACGAGTTATGAGCGATAGATGAAATTCAAAATGGCCGCCGCCGCCATCTTGAATTTATTATTTTTGTCTATTTTGGCCAAATGGCCTATTTCAGGTGGCAGCCGGCTACATCAGTGCAAAATTTCATTTATCTACGTCAATCGGCGGCTGAGTTATTGATGTTTGTGCAAAAATCTAAGATGGCGGCTGCCGCCATCTTGAATAATAATTTTGTTATGCTGAACCACCCACGAAGTCCATTTGTGCACCTGAAATTCCCCTTAAAATTTCGTGTTGACAGAATGCGTACTTTTCGAGATATCGTGATTCGAAAATTTCGCAAATTTGGCTTAAAATGCTTATTCAGGCCCCCAAAAATCACGTTTTTGGGGAGTTTTGACCCCCAAACATTATTTTTTATCATTGAGATTTTCAAAAGGCCCTACCTCACGCGGAAACACGCGTTTTAAGCCATAAACGGTTGTGATCGGTTGTTTGATATGACCTGTAGGCGTGGGCAAGTATACAAAAAAACAAGGATAGATACATAGAACACAAAAAGTAACGGAAAATTCCCTCCCTACGCATACCCTTTTTCCGTCGTCCCACATCAACCAAATTTTGCACGTGGAATTGTGTCCTAGATATCTTTTTTGGTTTTAAGTTTGATTAAGATCGGTTAAAAAATGTGGAAGCAATGGCGGTCGAAATATTGGCCATCCCATTGACTTGGCACATCGCTTATACAACTGCTTGTGGCTACCGCACAAGCCGTGATGGGAAAGCAAAAAATTAGACTCCTCACAGCATCAAAACTCTTGATTTGATTGAGATAAAATTTGGCACGGTTGATTACGTCGGCGAGGGGACCCGTCATGCAAAATTTTATGCAAATCCTTGCAAGGGGGGCTTCCCGGCAAATGGGTGAAACATACGCAAATATTTTTCTAGCTATATACTTTTTTCTCAGAAACTCACCTACAGGTCAGACCCTTCGGCGGATTTTTGCGCGCGATGGCTCAAACGACGCGGTTTCGCGCAAGCATGTGCCTTTTGAAAAGTAAAAAATTTGAAATTAATATTTAACGTATTTATTCGCAAAAATCAAAAAATTACAATGGCGCCCATGGGGAAAATTAAGCAATTCTTTGAACGATCATAACTTTGGCTGTGTATAATGTAACCTTCTTCTACCGCGGCTCGATTCCGGCCCTTATCCACGGCCTCCTCTTCACCGCGGCGGTTATCATCTCGTTGACCGGACGGGATCTGGACGGTATCCGCGGGAGACAAACCCGGCTCAGCGGAAAGCCAATTTCCCATCGGCGCATTTTGTGTGGTGGCCCGCACGCACTCGTCGCACGCACCTGCAACTGGCAGAACGCCATTTTTAAAGGTATTTTTACGATTTAATTAATTATTAAAAATTAATATATTTGAAAGTAAAAATAAAGACCTTATAAAAAAAGAAAGCTAAATGTGACTTTATTTAATAAAAAATAATAGAGATTTTATTAGTTAGAGTTTTGATGATGGACCGTCATGGCGGCGCTTTTATCTTGTTGATTTTCCGACAGCGATCCTTCGACGTTTTATTATAAAAGATAGAAAATTGTTTCGGTTAAACTAAATACGACATTCGACAATTAATCCTTTCTTTTTTCTTATGCCATGTGCGGTTTTCTTTTGAAAAATGAAAAAGTATCTTTTTTGAAAGGCACTTTTGATTGTTCCGAAAGTGCGGTAGGTAGGTGAAAGAAAGCAAGGTCTTTGCGTATCCGAGCGAGGCTTAATACATAACAGTGGGTCACACAGTGGTACTGAGAAAACTGTTGATGCTTAGATCTTACGTCTTCCGAAAGCAGTCTTCCACGACGGCAGCGGCATCAGAATACAGTAAGTATGGAAAAAATGGATATTTGAGGCGGTAGGGCGTTGCATGGCCTTGATGTTAAAGAATTTTGGTTACAATAAGATAGAGTCGTAATTTTTGGTTTTAAGGTATGGTTTTCGGAGATGCCAAATATTACGGTGTCATTTAATTTTACCCCGAACCCTCCCTGGTTGCCATGGCAACAAAATTTGGGACAAAATTGGCTATAACTCGGCTTGTGTAAAAGATTTTTGCGAGATTTTTGCGTCTTTAGGGGGTTTTCGGGGATGGGCCATCAAATGCTGCCAATTGCATTTTTTCCGATTAACCCCCGTTGCCATGCCAACGAAATTTGGGACAAAATTGGCTATAACTTGGTAACAGTTGTAATCGGCTTGGCTACTGTAAGATAAAATCTGAAGCGCAATATCTTTGTAACTGATCACCAGTAGGAAAACAGTATTTTAGCAATAAAACAGCAAATATAAATGTACAAAACATTAGTTTATACACTTGTTAACGGCAACATTTAAAAACTTGCACATCGAAAACAGCAAAAATTACAAAAAGCGATAGTGCCTGCATCACACTGAATGTGTGTCAGTGTGCTGCTAAATAATATCACCTTTTGTAATTTTTGCTGTTTTCGATGTGCAAGTCCTTAAATGTTGCCGTTAACAAGTGTATAAACTAATGTTTTGTACATTTATATAAGCAATGACAGTTTTTCCCACGTGGGGCAAAATTACTTTCCTTTCACATATGGCGGCAACAGTTTTTTCAATGTGGGAGGCGGTGACCTGGCGTCACTCTTCAACGTGGGGCTAGGCCACTCGGCCTTTGGTTATTATAAAACCTTGAACAGGTCTCTCATCACGGAACCACTCTCTATTATTCTGGCGGTTATCTAGATGACTCTCTCTGACACTAGACATTCTTCCAAAGTAGAGCTTTGCTCTATATGGCGGAAATATTATGAAGTCTGAATGCTGTCGCATTATTTCTGGCGGTGATAATACGATTGTATGACATCTTGGGTCGTATTACGTCACTCTGGGGACGGACACCTTGGATCCTTTCTTTGAAGTGGCGCCGCTGACCGTGACGGCGGCGACGCTAGCTATTGGCTTAAACACCTGAGCACGCCGATGCGTGAAGGCGGGTCTTAAGTAGTAAATGTACTGAGTATACATTTGCTACCTACGTCACTACTACGTGGATCGATGGCGACTTTCCTTATTCGATGTGGAGTCATTTCGATAACCTGGGTCCACGTTGTCATTTCGATAACCTGGGTCCACGTACAACGAACCTAGCGGAGGGCTGGCATAACGGACTGAACACCAGCCTGGGGGTGGCGCATCCATCTCTCAGGGTTTTTCTCGACTGGTTACAGCGCTACCAATTCGAGATTCAGTGTCGCGTGCTGCAACTACTAGCAGGGCGTCCTGCCAAGGAACGTCGAGCTGCGTACGTAAAAATGGACAACGACATAGCTGCAGCTAAACTGCGTTACAGCACTAACATCGGACATGTATTCTGCTACGTATTTCCGCATCACTCGTACAGCGAAAGCTTTTACGCTACGTCTGTCCAGTACTTGGATCATATGAGTTATCTTGTACTTGGTGTGTAGTGGACTTGACAAGAACGTTATTGTGGCCGATTAAGCTATGCTTTTATTGCATACAGTCTAAATTTTTAATTAATTTTTTCGACTTTTGCAAACATTTTACATGTGCCTTGTAGCTTGTATATAGACCTACGTGCGATTTTTGCATATGTAGCTGCAGTTGAGCTTGTATATACGAGACGCAATTATATTACTGCCAATTAATTCGAGTTTATAATAGGTCTTCTTCCATTACTTTTATTGCATCATAGACAATAGGCTTGCTCATAGGTCTGATATTCGATTCCGATATCGATTTAATAGTCGCCTCACTAGACCGGAGCTAGCTGACTGCTGACGTGATTGGCCAGCTAATCTCCGCCCACTGAGACTCTCAGAGCCCTCCCCCAACACCCCTAGCACCCAAGGTGTCCGTCTCCAAGAATGAATAGAAAAGACCCAAAGTGTCCGACTACCGATAATACAAGACAACGTTCATCAGAAAATAACTAAGGACTGGCGGCAGTATTGCCGGGGTGGTAGCAAGACGATTCGGTAACGACGATTCAAACAATGGTCATTCCAACATGAGTTTTACCTGTGTTCCAAGCGGCAATATGACAGAAGTCATTCCGTCCCTGTCGACGGCAACAATGGAGACTACTTCTACTCTACATGGCGGTAATCGGCTTAAAGGTTTTACTTCACTGGTGGCATCTCACAAGCTACCATCGGTGAGTCGATCTGTCGTGGCGTTGTTGATAGTGCTTCAGTCTATCGGGCACGGCGATGTCAACAATAGACCGACGATTAATAAGCAATTAACTCGGCGCCGTCGGCAGCGATCAAGCATCGGACGTCGCTGTAGCTTGGCGGAAAAAAATGTTAATAGTCCTGACAATTTTAGCAGCAGTTCTTGGTAATTAGTCCATAAAAAATTCGTGCATTAAATGCCAGTTCCGCAGAAAAAAATGTTAGAAAAATTTTCTACCTATCTACGTAATAATAAAGGCAAAAAGAAAAGTATCAACTATGAAACGATATTAGACTTTTGGGTAATAGTAAGACCTAAAATTTAATAAAGTAATAATACAGGGGTTTAGCGGCATCTTATTTTATGGTAGTTACATCTTTTTAACGTGACCCACTTCTGTCAGAGGAGTTATTTATTTTATAAGGCCAGATGGTATTTTTATATTTATCGGCGGAGTTACTAAAACTATTATAGTTACCTAAGCTAAGGTGGGATTAATGGTATTGGCAGTATAAACGATTTTTATTTTTACCGGGTAAGTTTCCTATGCTAAAAGAAAACCGATAGTATATATTCTTTTCTAAAAGAAGTAAGTGGCTTTGAAAAAAACTGGTTGGTTGTGGTGAAATGAAGTCCGGATTACGACTCGGAATTGGTCGGCGGTCTTTGGTTCATCACATCCATTTGAAAGTCTGCATATCTGCTTGGCAATCTTCTATTTCGCTGATGACGGCTTTTTATTGCTGCCCAATCAACGCTATAGCCCTCTTCCCGCTGTCTTCCTGACTTCGTACTAGCCGGGACAAATTCACCAACTAGTGGGTTCAACACAAGGCTCGGCCTTACCATGTTCTCTACTACACTGCGGTCGATATCGGCGGCTTTGTCTTCTATGGAATAGCTAGGGTCGTCACGTCCCGGTGGTGACTGGCCGTATGACATGATATTCCCAGAGTTATCATTACCGTACGCGGAGTGTATATGGGCGGTAACCGTTATCGACGAATTACAGCCTTTTTGACTTCGCTGCCTTACCACATGTGGATGGGCCCTGTTACGTTTCCAAGAGCTACCGGCGACATTTCGACCTTCTATCTCCTTCTTTCCTGCTGGAGTCGCATGCACTACCGTGGGGTCAGGCAGAGGCGTTTCAGCTATCTCCACATTCTCTCTTTCACTTACGACCGCGGCGGGCGTTGTCACATGATTAATCGCCGGCGCGTCTGTTATCATCTTTCCTCTTTCCGAGGCGGCGATCGTCGTCGTAGGACCGGACGTCGGCGTCTCTATCTGGAACTCTCTTTCTTCTAATACGTTTGCTGGTTTTTTGTTAGTCAAAGGTATTTTTACCACGGTAGATATCTTATCTATCGGCAACGTATCCACTTCCTTCACCGGGGTGAGGTGAAGCATACTGCATACTGCTGTCACCCATTTTACTACTTAAACTCTCCACAGCTCTATGGCTGTTGGATAACATTGGACTCCTCTCTTCTACCTCTGATGTCGGTAACGTGGGGTTAGGTATAGATTTACCTAAGCCTTTTTGTTTTCCGGCATCCGTACGTCGTCGATTTACAGATCGCGGCGTTGGGTGTTGTTCGGCAGACGGTGACATCATAGGGCCTATTAGGATATCTGGCAGTGTAGGACTTGTAGCCGTTAAGTCTGCAGTCCTATTGTCGTCGTTCATTACGGCGGTAAGCCAAGAACGAGGCGGCGTGCCAAGATATGCTTTCAGTTTGTCTACATGCACCGTCTTTGCCGTAGTTTTCGCGGTACGCTAAATTTTACCGGTAACAGAGGATGATGTCGCGATAACAAGGTAAGGTCCCTCGAATTGACGGCACCACTTTATCTGCTTTTCTTTTAGCTTTCGCGGATTGAAGTAAAGGACCCATTGTCCTACCTCAAATTTCTTAGGTCTAAGACCTAAATCATAATACCGTTTGTTCTTCTCCGCACTGCGCTGCATATGCTGGCAAACTTCGGTATAGGCGGTAACCAATCTCTCTCGCATTTGTTCTGCAAAACGGTCGTAGTTCCCGTCACTCTCTTCCTCCGGTGATCCATACACAAGGTCTGGCGGTGCTCTGGTTTTACGTCATAGCACCGAGAAATTTGGCGAATAGCCGGTCGTATCGTGGCGGGTTGCGCGTAAAGCAGCCACGACATATGGCAACCGAATGTCCCAGTCACGCTAATTCTCTGCGACGGTCTTTGCTAAGACACTATTCATGGTGCGGTGAAACCGTTCTACCTGGTTGGTAGAAAGCTTATATGGCGTGGTCTTGAGCTTCTCTATTCCAAATAAGCGGCAGACGTCTGCCATTATCCGGCCATCTACTTCTTAAGATAAGAAGTGGGGCGCCGAAACGGGTAAAGATTTGCTCGACCAAAACCTTAGCTATAGTTTCCGCTCCTTTGTTTCTTAACGGAAATGCTTTGGCCCACTTGGTCCATCTATCAAGACATGTCAGTATCCAGCTGTTTAAGCGGTTCGACTTATGATGCGGACCGGTCAGATCAATGTACCATCTCTCATACGGAGCACCGGGGAGTACAAGCTGCAAAGCGGTACACTCTGGACATTGCTGACAAAACCGTTTCGTATCTGCCTTCCAAGTTGACCAGTAAAATCTTCGGCGGACCTAATCCATTGTCTTCTGAATACCGAAATGCTCTGCTACCGCTCCGGCATGGCATTGGTGTAGAGCTTTTTCTACTTGCAAGCGCGGTAACAGTAACTGCATAAAATCCGGTTCTCCGGCGCGCGGACTTTTCTTCCAGCGGTAGACCAGTTCGTCATATATCTTCAGATCTTTCCATCTAGTTACCATCTTATTTGTCAGCTCGGTGTGAGTCTGCAGTTTTTCCCTACTCGGCGGTCTTCTATCTGCTATTCGCATAGCTATCACATCTCCCAATTCTGAATCATCCTTTTGCTGGCGGTGCAAGGACTCTCCTACCAAAGCGGTAAAACCGTCTCCGCTTTCCTGAATTACTTTCACTTTCCTTGGCGATAAATCATTTTCTTCTCGGTCACACTCGTCTTTTTTTCAACGGTTGTCAACGTGGAGCTTAGCGGAGCATTTCCACCATTTATCTGACGGACGTCTTCGTCATCTCGTCTATCTGGTTTCCGGCTTAATGCGTTCGCATTACCATGCCGTTTCTCAAACGGTGTGCGATCTCGAAATCGTATTGCTCAATAAGGGTAAGCCACCTAGCGAGTTGCGGCATTGGTTCTCGTGTGCGGCGGAGCCAAGAAAGGGCAGCGTGGTCGGTACGGATGATAATATGACGGCCAGGTAAATATTGCCGAAATTGTTTAAGACCGTAGACCACTGCTAAAAGCTTTTTCCGCGTTGTCTCATACTTCCTGTCGGCAACTGACATTGTTCTCGAGGCATAGGCAATAACCCTGTCTACTCCGGACTGCAGTTGGGATAGGACGGCACCCACTCCAGTGTCGGAAGCGTCAATGTCCATCGTTCTTTAATAAAACTAAAATTGGTCCTGACATCAAGCGGTGTTTTAACTCGTCAAAGGCCTGCTGGCATTGCTGCGTTCAGCAGAAAGCGACTCCTTTCTTCATGAGGTCGTAAAGAGGTGCGGCGATAACAGAAAAGTCTTTTACGAATCGGCGGTAATATCCACTTAATCCCATAAAAGCTCGTACCTCCGTGACGTTTCGGCAAGGCGGCCAGTCGCGGATGGCGCAGACCTTTTCATTCTGCATCGCTATTTTCTGTTCGGAAACCACGTGTCCGAGAAACTGGACACCTTGTTGAAAGAGTGAACACTTTGACGGTTTTAACTTTGGCTTCGTCCGAAGACGATCACGTCATCCAGATATATTAAGCAAGTAATGTACGAAAGTCCGCACAAAACAAAGTCCATTAGTCGTTGAAATACGCTCGGAGCACAAGTCAGTCCGAATGGCATGACGGTAAACCGGTAACAGCCGCTCATGTGACGAAGGCGGACTTGTAGGGGTCGTCCTCAGCGATTGGTATATTGTAGTATCCAGATCATAAGTCAAGCGTGCTGTACCACGAAGATCCGGATAGGGCATTAAGGCAGTTGTCAATTAACAGTAAAGGGTAACTATCGTGTCTGGTTACCGAGTTTAGCCGGCGATAATCGATGCAAAACCGCAAAGTTTCATCCTTCTTCCTCATTAATACTACGTTGGAAGCCTAAGGACTAGCAACGGGTTCTACGATCCCGTGTTTTCGCATTTCCTCGACTTCCTTATTTATCCATTCAAGATGCTGGAAAGGATGACGGCAGAGCGGTTGGCGAATAAGACGGTGGTCACCAGTATCTGTATGGTACTCCATTAAGTCGGTCCGGCCGATATCATGGTTTCCCGTAGAGATAATTTCGCGGTATTTTACCAATAAGCTGCATGCTTTCTGTCGCTGGTCTTTCGTAAGATCCGGCGGTAACCCTTCGATTATTTTCGTTAACGCTTCTGCTTCTGGCGATGTAGTCACCTACAGGTTCTTCTTCTACTTTATCCAGTTCTCTAACTTCCTCAACGTCGTGTACCTCTCCGAGCTCCGTTTCTTGCGGTATCAGCTGACTCTTCTTCTTAGTATTAACCATCAGTCATACCTGGCTTAAATGCTACGTATACACAAGTTGTGAATAAGCCGCATAGTCAATCGATTGAGAACGTTGCAGGCTAGTACAATATAATAAAAATATTAACTCACCAAAAACGA
>Ga0209454_1003038_pt1 | contig 11794 bp, 5 predicted proteins | sample WorMetHERISLAND1_2_FD_187400 | JGI IMG/M metagenome (GOLD analysis project Ga0209454, IMG submission 187400) | Marine gutless worms symbiont microbial communities from Max Planck institute for Marine Microbiology, Germany - Olavius geniculatus... | ecosystem: Host-associated > Annelida >...
TCGCTGAACTGCTTCTATCTTAGCTATTAGAGTTTTTGCCGTCGGGTTCCAAACAGGAGAGGCATATTCAACTATAGGCCTAACATAGATTCCTGTCATAGATAAAAGAAATGTTAAAAATTTTTTTTAAATGTTTGTGAGTGTTGAATGAAAAATGTGGACCAAATGTGTACCTCTTTTGACTTGACACACTTAGTTGACTATGTGCAATGCTTTAAGGTCCAATGACCATTCAACATTACGGACGAACAGACGGACGGATGACAACCATGCCAATAGCTCAACCGTTACTTAAGTACAGTCGGCTAACAAAAAATGTTAAAAAGTAAAGGTGTCATATAGTTCTTAATAGGAGACCCATCACAGCGCTACTTACTTATGGCTTATGAGAATCAGGCCTACTTATAACAATCACCCACCTGATCGGCCAATCAGCACTTCAGCTGTGCTGACGAACAAGTCCATGAAAGCAGCTAAGCTGATTGCAGTGATAGAATACAAGCATTAGTCAAGAGTTGGTAAAAATTACCAATGCTCAAAAAAGCTAATTCTTTACACATGTGGCAAATTGCATACAGCAAATGCACTTACAATGGCAAAAGAGTAGGCACCTGACCGCTGTTACCACCGGTTAAGTCTCTTAGTAAGTCCTCGATAAATCTGTACATAGGGTACACAACAAGGAAACATGTATTCAGTTGGACAGATTCGCAAGACAGCATAATTTCATCCATAACATGGAACCACACAACACACTTTGACTCATCTCCGTTTAGTCAAAGTTTTAAAGTATTTTCCATTAGACCGCCCAGACACGATAGTTTTTGGAAGGACTTATGTTTTACCACAAATGTTTTATTTTTTTCAACGTAAGATCTCCGAGATGCGTCGGCTAATCGGCGTGAAATTTTGTATGGTGATGGTACTAGGCCGAATTTTATAATGCTTGTCCAAAATTTCGGGGGCCCTCGCAAAAACAATTTTAGAGCCAAAAGACATGCAAAATTTGGCCCAATTTCGAATGACTTCAAACTTCAACGGTGAATATCTCCGGAATGGATGAAGATATTCAAAATCGAACAAGAACATTTTGTACCACAATTCCTCCCACGTTGGGTGAAAAAAGTTTGGTGAAGTTTAGTAAACTAATTATGGAGATTAAGTGGTAAAATCATACCCACCCAAATCGACTTTTTCAGAATTGAGGCCATATTTCGGCCCCTAAGAGGTGCTGCGCTCCCAAATTTTTACACGCGCTAGACAACGACTAAGTCTTACTAGCACACCTCCACCTCCTTTTCAAAAAGGAGTCCAAAATTGGCTTAAATTTTAGCAAGTGCGTGCCTATAACTTTGGGGGTAGTGTGAGTAGCCTTATGATACTTTGCCACGTAACGTGCCTCTCGGTTGTGGTGATAACAAGAGTACAACTTTTGGAAGGCACTGCCCCCTTAAAATTTTGGAGGGCAAAAAACATCAAAAATTTGGTGTAATGTAGAAAAACTTCCAAATTTGACTGCAAATATCTCTGAAGCGCATAGAGATATCGACAAGCAGTAAATGGTGTTATCAACGGCGATTCATTCCCTGTTGAACCAAAAAATTGGTAAACTTTGGTTCACTAACAAAAAAATTATAGGCGCGCATGTTGACCTACCCTAAGTCGACATTGGGCGTTCTGCGTATGCTAATGCATTTGAGTTCGAGCCACGTGAATTTGCTACCGGGGAAATTTCACCCCAAATTTTTCCCCCAATCGGACTTAAGAGTACCAGGCAGACTCACGTTGGACTTTGCCCCAAATTTCTAGTTTCAGTTTTTATTTTTCTTTTACTTTGACTTTATTTACCAAGAACGTAGCACAAGAACAAAGCAAACTGTAGAAGTGACTGTGTCATATGGCCGTCCCACATAAGCTTGTGCCTGGTGAATAGTCATGGTTCTATTTGCATTGCACTAGCATGGCATGTCACACTACAACTCTAGCATCTTTGTTAGAAATTTTTTTGTTGTCAATCGTTTTTCTTGTTTCCGTTTTCATTTTTCTGGTTTAAGTTTTAGCCATCGTTAACAAATTCATCATCGCTTTTGTCACATTAAATCACACCAGGTAAACGTTACAGTAGCTGTGTCACTGCAGCAAGATGGCTTACGAATGCTTGCTAAAGGGTGTGTGCAACTCTTTATCACAAACCCATCCCAAAGCTACAGAGCTTCACCTGCCATAGGGAATCATACAGTGATGTCTGCCAGTCAATACAGGTGAATGGGCCCACCTTAACAGCAGGGAGAGACAGGTGCCAAACTAACCTACCTCAAAGGGACGGAAAACAAAGGTGACCTTGTTGGTTATGTACCTAGATGGCTTACCTGTCCAGCTAGAAACCACCTCATAGCGACCAAACTGGAGATCAAACCCATGACTTCTCGATCACAAGCCCAACGTTCTTATTGTTACAACACCAAGCTATCAACAGAGTTCCCACTCTGTTACTGACAAAAAATCCAAGACTTTTCCAGGACTTTCCAAAACTGCCACGAAAAATTTTGCAGGACTATCCATAAATCATAAATGTTTAAATATACGTACTGGCACCACAAATTTAAAAGTAAGGGATTGCACGCAATCTGTAAGCGAAGTGAACAGAAAAAAATTATTGCCATTTGAGCCGATGAAAAAGTGTGTTATTTTCAAGGATATTTTTCCAGGACTTTCCAGAACCTTAAGCTTTAATTTCCACGACTTTCCAGGACCAAAGTGATTTTCCAGCTCCAGGTCTTGGAATTTTCAAGAAAAAATCTAGGACTTTCAAGAAGACCTGGGAAGCCTGTATCAAACTGTTGGTTGCCTACCGTGGAAAGAATCCTCGTGGTTCGATCACCGGCCAGGGCACATTATGTCGTGGGAGGCCCGGCCGTCGTCGGTTGCGTCGTCGTCTACGAGCGGCTCTTGTCAGCAGTCTGTCTGGTCCGCCAGCTGCAGTCTCCTCCTCTTCATCCTCATCATTCGAGTCCTCATCAAGATCATCGTCATCACTGGGAGTCATCATCAGGCTCGAGAACAGGCTGGGCAGAGTCGGACCACCCATTAACATCTGCACAATGCATGTCGTATGATCCAATCTAACAAATTCTGATTTAGGGAATTTACGAGGGTCGTTCGATAAATAAGTTTACAAAATTGTGCCATTCCATTAATTCTTGAAATAGGAAAAATCCGAAATATATGTTTTCTAGTAAATTTAATTTTGAGCACTAGTTGTGAGTTTGAATTATGGCTTTTTCGCCCCTTTGCCGGTTCGCTCCCTAGCTTGTTTGCCCCCTGGCTGATTCACCCCCCTCGTTGAATATACCCGTGATTCATTATTGAAGCTTGTGTTTGTGTTTCAATTTACAGAAAGGCAACAAGTAAGTAACAGACAGACGATGGACGACAACCATTCTAATAGCTCGACCGTTACTTAAGTACGGTCGGCTAAAAACACGCATTACCTCACCATCACATGTCACCAGGTGGTGGTATGTCTGCAAGCCGCATCACAGACCCCACTCCAATCACGCTAAGTGTGTTTGAAGTTAACTTGCCAGTATTTGACGCACTTTATGTGTCAACGTCAAGCTTCCTTTGAAATGAATTCTTACAGGTATACTTGGGTCTAGGCCTAATGACTAACGCCTAGATCTATAGAGAGCGTCAGACATCATTGTCAACATTCTAAGGCAAGAAAGCACACTAAAACTCTGTATAATAAAATACTTGTATAGGCCTAATAATTTTATTTCAGAATTGAACAAAGCATTAAACATTTACATAATCGTTTATTCTCATCATCGTGCATTAACTGCCTAGGCTTAAGGACAATTATTACGTATAAACCTTGAGGTCGAATTACTGGCATTCAACGAGGGCAAAACGTCCAAGGTAAGGGGGCAAAAGAGCCAGGGAGCGAATAAGCCAGAGAGCAAACAAGCCAGGGGGCGAATCAGCCAGGAACAAGCAGCGAAAGAGCCAGGGGGTGAACAAGCCAGGGAGTGAATTAGCCAGGGGGCGAACAAGCCAGGGAGCAAATGAGCCAAGGGGCAAATGAGAGAAGGGGCAAAAAAGCCATGGGGCGAACAAGCCAGGGGGCAAACCGGCAAAGGGGCGAAAAAGCCAGACACCGTGAGTTTTATGAAGATGATGTCATTGTGACACCATTTATGAACACTGAATACAGTAACGTTCGCATGAACATTGTCCTGTATCAAACAGCGTGTCATCATTACATTTTTTGTGGGCCAAAAGATTTCATGCAAATCACATTCACTCTGTGATGCATCCGGTGTATGGCAACAAGTGTTGTACGAAGTCAACAGTACAAGTTTAGTGTAAAAAAATGCTAGGTGAGCAAAAATTTGCATGGAATACCAAGCTGCAATTAGTCGTTCGTCAGTGGCTCGGACAGCAGCCAGCATCGTTCTTTGCATCGGGCATTCGGAAACTTGTTGACAGATAGAACAAATGTTTGAACAAACTTGGACTATATGTTGAAAAATAAAACACTAACGTTCAAAGAGCTGACATAAACTTATTAAGTTTATTCGTTTTTTGCTCCTATGCTGGTTGTCGCTTGTGTAAATTATGTAAATGAGTTGACAGTGGAAAAAATAATAGTATTATTATTATAATACACAAATAGGCTGTGTTCTATTAACAGATGACGTCATAATAATGTTAGCATCCAAAAAATTTTCACATATGTTCAGAATTAAATTCCCAACATAAATTATATTTTGAGTTTTTCTTATTTTAAAAATTAATGGAATGGCACCATTTTGTAAACTTATTTATCGAACAACTCTCGTAGTTTCTAAAATTTCAATAATCATTACACATTCTGGCTCTCTGCAAGAACATCTGACAAGACAAATTTTTTGAGCAGCAGAAAGTCCTGACAGTTGTCCTATGCATCTGATGCAACTAAAACATGACGTTTCTGTTACTTACATTTTGCAAATGTGTGCCCATTTGCTCGTATGTACTAACATGAACAGCTCGTTATATCCTAAATCTTTTTTGTCCAGACTGAGAAACAATTTTTTATGATTATAATGTTTATTCTTTGACCTTTAGCCTAGTGTTTTTATGTTTTCAATCCAATCATTGGCTGCAACACACAGTAAAAATGTTTCTTCATTCATTCATGCAATCATTCATTCATTCGCAGTCTGTGAGCTATCTCTGTGTCACACTCACACACAGTGGGTTTGAATTACCACTGAGAAACTTTCATCATTCACAACAACCAGTGCAAAGACATTGCAAAGACATGGAAAGACAGTGGCAACAACAAACTGCTGCTCATACCCCTGCAGGAGCATTCTCACTGGCTGACTGTTCAGCTTGCAAATCTCTGTCACAAAATACAATTTTCAAGTTATCCACCACATTAAGAGTTTACACTATATGCATAACAACCCCACATGTACAATCATTTATGGTAAAACTACCAATACAAGCAGGGGTATCTGACACAAGCCACAGTTTCTTGGTCGCTTGTTTTGATATAAGCCAGGTGTCTAAAAGAAACACTACTGAATTAAATGCTAGAACTAAATCTACAAATTATACAATCTGTGACTTTTTTGTATTCACCTTAAATCGAATTAAAACACTCAAAACTCACTGTGCAATTATAACAGTCAATTATATTTTGTTCTTACCTTGTTAGTTCTTCAACGAAACCACTCTCGCATTTTGGGCATGTCAGTTCCTGCAACACAAACAGAACAGATTATGTATGCAATGACGGTAAAGTGTCTTCACCATTTTCTGGATTTTGTTACTTAATCGGCAGAGCCTACAAGCTAGGGCATTAAACCAACTGGCGGTGGTGTGTGAAGACTGCAGAGTGGCCTGAGTCAAACCCCGAGATCATTGGGTCCGACATACTAACCAGTACTATCAAGCCATACCAAATGCAATTTCAGTGCTAAAAGTACACAAAAATGTATTGACAGCCAGGGCTCCATCCCAAGCCATGCTGAGGGAACTTACAGAACTCACCAGCCCATTAGCTGGATTATTAGGGACAAAGAGTAGAAAAAACAAGGAGACTAGTTAGTTAGTTAGAAGCCCCACAATAGGAAACCTAGCAGCTGAGACCTATAGCATGGCATGCATTGTGATATTTAACTCGCATAACAAAACCTTACAGGATACATTTCTCATGTCAGAAGTCATAGCTTGACAAAAATCTGGAGTCATTCATTTATTTACGAGGGGAACAAAACTTTACTAGTCCAAAGGGACACTAGTTCAAACTGAACGAGAATTAAGGATAAAGTTGTGGCTATGGTAGCCCCTAGATATAGAGCACACGGGCTATAGCAGAACGGAACCTGACCAAATTTGACCTGTACCCCTTTGAACTAGTGAGGAGTCACCATTCACAAGCGACAGTGCTCAAAAATTTAATGCTCAAAGCAATGCTAGTGCTCAAACCAAAAGCAGCCAAATACAGAATTTCAATAAGTTTTAGAGCTGTGGAATAAAGAATTAACTGAACATGTTAAAGAATTAATGTGCATAAAAAATTATTTAATGCAGGGTTACAAAATTAATGCACGTACTTAAATTTACTAAATTCTGTGAAGCAGGAGTTCCAATATTTCATTAAGATGTGGTTATTTGACGATGGAATAATATTCAAGTAATTAAAAAATTGTTTTGTTCTTATTTCATCACAACTGTCACGGTCCTGCAACACAGCCACGAGTTCATTGGTCATCATTCCATTCACCATGTCGATGTAGTCCACCTACAACATCAGCAATATAATGATGGGTTAATTAACGCGTAAAAGCAAAAGTTAAAAAATTAATGCATGCATTAATGGCTTAACACAGTTAAAAAATTAATGCCTAAACAGTACTAATTTTGCCAATTCAGTGATTAAAATTATGCAGTAATGACATAAACCAGTCCCTGATCAAGAAATATCACACAACGGTGCAGAGCCAGTTCAGCCACAAGACGTTTCTGCCAACGGTCAAATCGAGGACCAGAGCGGCACACTTCAGCAGGCTGAAAGCGTTCAGAATTCTGGAACAGAAAGTTGCAAACCCAGATGGTTGATCAGCTACAGGAAAAAGATAAGTCACGAAATGGAAGACGGAAAGAGAGGAAAGGGATGGATGTGAACGCAAAAAGTCCGGAAAGAAAGGAAAAGACAGCGACAGAAATACCCATGTTTCTTTCTCTAACTTGGCACCTCTGCATTAGTTAACCAAGACGCAATCAAGTGCGAGTGACAAAACTTACCGGGAGCTCAGGGCTTAGATCGACAGAGATGGAACATTTGTGGCAGAAATACTTCGGTGGCCTGGCTGTTGTCGGTGCCTGAACAGCCGCCTCCGCCATTGCAAACTACCCACCGCCTCTCCCCAAGTGTCACACCAACACCGGACTGGACTTCATAATATTCTACTTGTCCAAAAACCAACAACTAAATCGCATATACATTTCCATGACAAAATTCAAGGCCAAACATGGCCCACGGGCACTAGTGATGGGTCAGTCATGAAATCATTTACGATACGATTACCGAATATCGATACGAATAACACGACACAAGGCACAAAATCGTGAAAAATGTGACTATATTCACTGATTTGTCATACGTTTGCTCAAAACCAATTTCCAAATATACACAAGCATCATTAAATTCTAATAATGATCTGACAACCGGGAAAGTCCGGCATCTGTAATATTTTTGTAGGGACCTATTAATGTGAAATTTGTTATCCGAAACCAATATAAAATACCTGCACCATGACCTACTTCATTATCACGTATTTTAATTATACGCGGTGCGCCAAAAAGCCCCAAAGCAAAAGTAATTCAAACTTTATTTTAATAAAAAGCCCATGCAGGCATCACGAAATCTCGATCGCGTACGCCGAAAGGGCATATGCAGCAAATGTGAAAAGTCAGTTCAGTATAGTAGCAACGGAGGCATTAAACAGGGCATTCTATTGTCTGTCAGTAGTCACACAGTTTGGCCGTAATGCGCCATGCAAATTTTACGGTACGCACTTGGGGATTGGAGCTGATAGGTCCCCCTATTTTGAAAAAAACAGGTAGGTCTAGACCTATATCCGTAGTGTCGGCGATGGTAGGCTACCGTCAGATATGAGCGATAGGCCTATGGTCAGTTCCTATAAGACTTAGACTGTCAATATAGTCCATGTCGCTATAACTACAGTAATTAAGCGGTTTGGTCGCAATTTGCAATGCAAGTAGGCCTAATGATTTGAATTAAAGGTGCTAGCTGCAGTCAGTGCAGTACCTCTATCCGTTGGCAGGTTGCATAGAGAATCCAACTTTTTAATACCACAGCTGTTTGCGAGCAATTTTTGGTTAGACGTGACGTGCGCAGTTTTCCGGCAACACTTGCCGTTTGGCCACAATTTTTGCGTTACACCTAGCAGATAGGCCTATACATTTTTTTGCAGACGGCAGACAGACGACAGACACACTTGCCTAGGGCATATCAGCTTTTTGGCCCACATATAGCTATAGGTTTGAAACTTTGTAGATTAATCTATAGGCTCCTACGTCAGTGATATAGGCCTGTACTGCAGTCTTCAAAGTTAGAAAGCCTGGCCAAAGTCTCCAAAGAACAAGCCCGGTCAAGTCAAGGCGAAACTGTATTGGATCTATCTGGGACTGAGAGCGACGTCGGGGCAAACTGCTCGAAACCAGGCCTGCAGAATGCAGACCGCCAGAGAAGTAGCTTTTGAGCAAGATCAAAGTAAGCCCCCTAATGGAATTTGGCCCATATCTGTCAAGCCAGACATGCACCATGTAGGCCGACTAGAGGTCAATTTACGCAGTCGGCTAGGCAACAGAATGTACACAATGAATGTTTACTCATACGTCACGGAACGAAACGACAAGGCACGACGCACGGTTTTGATTTATGGTCCCACCATAATATATGGATTCGCCTCCGTATGACACTTTTTGTCACCCCTTACAGAGCTAAGTAAGAAAGTGAAACTTCAATTTAACACTCTCATCCGAGTTTTCGCATAGTAAGCCTCGACGCAGTGGCGTAGGATCTAGTTGTATGCATCGGGGCACTTGAGAGGTAGGGTATGAGGATCGAGGGGTTTCCTCCCCTAGAAAATTTTTGGATTTTTGGTGTGAGAATTACGTGTTTTAAGGTGCATTTTTGGCCCTATTTGAGGTAACTGAGTATAGGGGCACGTGCCCCCAGTGCCCGCTATGGCTACGCAGTGCCCTGACGGAAGGTATATCTGAACTGTAGGGAGTGGCGGTAACTGTTAAAACACAAATTAAAGTTCATAGCAAGAATTAGTAGGACTCTAGCGCACATAAAATGTTTTATTAATCAGACGGCTAAAATTCTTATTTGCATCATTTACTACGCGAAAAAGTACAATTTTAACTAATTTTTGTAATCCCGAAATCCCGGGATTGAGACGCCGCCAATCCCGGGATTCGGGAATCGGGATTGGCGAAAATGGCTGTTTTGTACTGTAACCCGCAAACTAAGCCACACCCACACGACAAATGTCCCCTCGAAGTTGATAAAAAGTTAAGACTTCACACCTCTGTGTCTGGGACCTACGTCACGTAGTTTGTGTAAACGGTGATGTAAACAGTTTTGTATATTATCTGCTGCAGCTGATGGCATGGTTTGTATTTTGCGTTTATAGTTTGCTGACATTTGAGGCACTTCTTGGCTAGAAGGAAAGACGTTTTATAATTGTTTACGTTGCTTACCAGAAGTTATGCACTTCGGCCCATATTCTTGTGTGCTATGTCTTTGGCCTAGAATGCCGAAATTGTGATAAATAGTAAGCGTATAATGGCCACAGTGTATTCGTGTAGCTTAGTGTAGAATACTAATCATTAACGTATTTTTGCAGAATGCACGTTGCATAAATGCTGTGACAGATTACAAGTCCTAAAGTCAGACTTTCACATTCTGTAACCACGAAGTCTAAAAATCTTTTTACCAGAGTGACAAGTATAAGGGTTTAATCACTTGTGTGTATTTTAAATAGTATGCCATGTATAGTATTTTCTGTAGTCTAATGTTAAGCTGCTGTTGTGTGTTTTTGTAGTGTGACTGCTCAAGCGAACGGCAGATTGTTGTTTGCATCATCAGTGCGCTGTGATAACGTATCTGCTCGGTCTTAAATCTGCTGGAGATTGATCGCTGAGTTCTGCCTGTCTCCTGAAGTGTGATATCTTATGTACATATACGCATGTCCATCTGGTCGTGTCTAACCTCTTGAGGTTTTCTAACCTTTTACGTAACACAGAAGTGCTGGTGGCGATGAAGCCAGATCCATTGGACTCTACTGTTGTCAACCACAGAATGGACGACTGCCATGCTGTCCAGCAAAGGACAAACTATTGTAGCAAAGACCATGCAGAAACTACAAATGACAAGCATTCGTCAAGTAGTCCGATAAATTCAGATGTTATTTTCGAGACGTGGGACATGGTAAGTGTCTGCTCAGTGCTATTACTAGTTCACTCTTAACTGGCAGTTTTATAACATTTTTGTGGCTGTTGAAAAGCAGCCTTAAAGGTTTTTCTGATGAACTGCTGGCCAGTATTAAGTAGAAAGTGTCTGTTAAATGGATATATTTACGGTTTAACGTTTATAGATCTTGTAGTAGCAATGCTGGTTGTTGTGACAGGTGTTGCTGTCTTCGGTCTTTATGTCTGTTAATGTTATAATGTATTTTGTTAAAGCTGGTTGATGGAGTCAGATACCACTTTGCAGGTACAGTCATGTGGCTTTAAGTGGCACTGTGTTAGGCAGTATGTAGTAATCATTTTTATCAATTACTATAGTAGGACTTGGTTTAATTGGCTTACTTTTTGTAGTCACACCAGTTTGAGCTCATTCCTGAGGATGATGCCATCTGGTACAGTATGAGCATTGCAGATATCTAATGTTTTAGTGAACTGGGTACATTGTTTGTGTTTCAGCATGATGATGATGCTGACGCACCTTCTGGTCAGTCGGATGTAATGTCTACATCATTACATCCTGTCGTCTTCCGATGGCATGGCGAAGGACAAAAAGTGTTTTTGTCTGGCAGTTATGATGGATGGGAAACAAAGATACCTCTTGTTAGAAGGTGCAGTCTGCACATTCACTTTATGCCCGGTGCCAGTATATCTTGTCCCATTTATATCCAATTATGTGTTTATAGTTCTAGTTCATCACATTTGGTTTAGGATGACTTTAACAAATATTGTCCAGCTATAATGATCTTTAAAATCTTTTCACTGTTGAATTCAGATGTGAGTTGCAAAGGAAATGGAATGAATTGTAACGTTATGTTTGCAATTTTTTGTTGCACTACCTTGTAAAGTAGGCTAAGGATTAGAGTCGAAGAGGTAAAAATATTACAGCTTTTTTGCATCTTGTCAGAAGAGAGTAAAAGTGAAGGATTTATTAAGGTTAATAAGGTGTCTTTACTGCTTTTGCCCGAGACGTCAAAAAGAGTTACCCGGTACATTTTTTGTGGCTTGCAATGGGCGACTTCACTTTTTGACTTAGACTTTCGCTGAGCCTAAACTTCGGTCTAAGTACCTACTTAAGTCAAAAAGTGAAGTGATTTTGCTGAGACTTTCGCTGAGCCTAAAGCACCTACTTAGACTGAAGTTTGGACTCAGCGAAAAGTCTCAGCGATTCGCTGAGTCCAAAAGTACCTACTTAGACCAAAGCTGAGCCGAACTAACCTGGCTAAAGTCGGTTCGA
>Ga0209454_1003039_pt1 | contig 11794 bp, 8 predicted proteins | sample WorMetHERISLAND1_2_FD_187400 | JGI IMG/M metagenome (GOLD analysis project Ga0209454, IMG submission 187400) | Marine gutless worms symbiont microbial communities from Max Planck institute for Marine Microbiology, Germany - Olavius geniculatus... | ecosystem: Host-associated > Annelida >...
GTGAACTGATCCCAAAAAGTAAATTCTTTGTTGGGGCAGAAATTTTACAGAACAAATGATCTTACTATCGCTTAAGTCAACCAGGAGCATCGGTGCACTGAAAAAGAGTTTAGAACTAAAAGTCTGAAAACAGCATGACAAAAACAATTAAATTCAACTCATCCGATGATAAAACAAATTTACCACTTTCTGAAATGACGTTCTTGATCTTGCGTTGCTGTCGGCTGCGAATAGAAACCTTTGCGCTCTGTGCAGTGGACTCCGGTGTTCTGTAAGTCATTGGATCGGGTTCAAAGTCCTCATCTGAACTGATTGCACACATCAGAGAGAATTACATTACAGCTGTGCTAGTCTAACAGGAGATAGCTTAACCTAGTGGCAACATCGTTGGTTGCATCAACAAAGTTATTAGACACTTAGCCGAATTAGTACCGATATGGATGGCCCTTCACTGGTATAATGTCTTCGTATTCAATGATGTATGCCACCCGGGTCTACTCATCGTGGCTATGCCTCCATAGGTGGACGTAATCAGTGAGGAGTGGTGATAGTTATGTACCACTGCTAGGAAAGAAATTGCGAGTTCTACATAACAGCAGAGCCTGTTACCAAGACTGCTGGCATAACGACCCAGTCAGTTAACAATGCCAGCTGCTAACAGAGCTGGCAATCTGACAGACTTGAGTGGTATAGATATACTAGCTTAACTGGTTTACTCCTTGCTGTCTCAGAGCAAAAATAAAAAAGATTCTTCTTCTTCTTCTAAAGTTGATAGTAATAAACAAAGAATTTTAATCCATCGTAATCATACAACTATCAGATATGTGACATAAGAAACAGTGATTGCACCGACAATTGAGTAACTAAACTATGACCAGTTAACAACAGATGACAGTAATAAACCAATGGCGGTGGTTACCATAGTTAATCACAGCACAGCAAAGCTAATATGCAGTAAAATGCGAGAGTGACCTTCAATCACAGAAAAAATAATTCATTAAAATGACCACGTAAAGCAATAAACCACAACAAATTGCAACAAAAACGAACAGTTTTTTTGAACTCTACCAACTTGACAGGCGCCCAATGACTAATACCCCGTTTACATGATGAAGCTAACATGAAGCAAACTTAGAGCACGTCGTGCATGTATATATTGAATATGTTTGCTTCAAAGTTTGCTTCATCGTGTAAACGGGGTATAACATACCTCCTGTCCACTGCAGTTTCTGACATCCGAGATGTTTTACGAGACTTTCGTTTTGATGTTTTTTTGCTCTTTCTTCCTCTTGTTCTCCGTTCTGACGACTCATCATTTGATTCCTTGGTGCATGCTGATTGGTCATCTGACTCGTCATAATTGACCAATCGTCTACTGCAACGTTTTGGCCGCGTTTTGCCAGAGTTAGCAGTTGCATGAACAACTTTGTCTGAAGTTTGGTCGACTTTCCTGATTTTACTGCTAGTACGGACATTCCGTTTGGGTTGTGGATTTGAAACAATCATTTGTTTCCGATTTCCATCCTCCGAAGTTGCTGGTTTCATCTCAGTGGAATCCTGGTTCGCAGCTGCCACAAGCTTTCCACCATTTTTCAGCTTCTAAAAACAATACAGATGACAAAAACAACAAAAATCATAAAAACAACAGACCAGTAGATAATGTTATTCTCATGCATACTTGCATTGACAGAAACACCAACATACATGAGTTGTCAGAAGGACCTGCAGCAGCTATGGAGAGAGATGCTATGCTGCTGCAGGTCCGAGGCTGTGGAACAGTCTGCCAGCTCATCTGAGACAGACTGACATTAACTTTGAACAGTTTAAACGGCAGTTAAAGACATTTTTGTTCGAGCGTTAAAAGCGCGGTGCATTGTGGCTATTGTTAAATTGCACCTTCTAAATAATCTTACTTACTTACTTACTTACATGATATAGCATAGTTTAGCTACAACATCAACAATGCATTGCAGCAACTTTTTCTACTTGAATCTGAATGTATTAAATGATAATCAGAAGTTTGCCATACGAATGGTGTATGCTGTATAATTTATACACACCAAAATGTATGCTCTTCACAAACGATCATTTTCATACACAAACTTGAGTCAAAAATCCCTTTTGTAAATGTCATTCACCTTTAGCTATATTCAACAGTGCGCTCAAACACAGAAAGTGTCATTGGAAAAGAAAGTGCAAAAATCAAATCCAAAATGAAAAGTGACACACTGGCGCAATAAAGATGGCACAAATTTCTCACAAAGTATGGAAATACGATGTAACAGTGAACATACATGTCATAAAACAAGTTTCAATTGCTAAAATGAACAAGTAGATATAAACAAATCTGTATAAGACATGTCACTGATAAGTAGGGCCCAGTTTTCCGCAGGCCATAGAATTTTGAGCCGAGCCACAGAACTTGACCTCTTCCGCGAAATTTTGATATTTCCGCGGAATTTTGCAGAAGTTAAGAAATAACCAGCGATTAGTACGATCGTTGGCTTGATGTCGTAAATATTATTAATTGCGCACTAACAAAATCACAGAAAAATCGAACTAAACTGCGTAAAACTGACAACTGCTGATTTCAGGACAATTTCAGGACATCTGTGACATTTCAGGAATTTCAGGACAACTGGGAGCCCTGATGTCTAAATCACTGTAAATCGTAAATCATTTTTTGTTTAACAGTTTACCTTTTCAAAAGATAATCCAGGTAAAATCGCACTCAGGTGAACTGATCCCAAAAAGTAAATTCTTTGTTGGGGCAGAAATTTTACAGAACAAATGATCTTACTATCGCTTAAGTCAACCAGGAGCATCGGTGCACTGAAAAAGAGTTTAGAACTAAAAGTCTGACAACAGCATGACAAAAACAATTAAATTCAACTCATGCGACTCATGCGACTTGACAAAGTGCACTTTAAAAAAATTGTAATTTCTCTGCATGTTGTTCGCATTATTCAGCGCAATATCAGCCTTTAATAACTTAAGTTTCTGAACAAGCAAAGCTCAGTTTACTCACAAACGAAAGGACGCTGTAAGCCACGGAATTTGGACGATTTTGCTGCAGTGAGCTGCAAAATTTTGTGAACTGGCCTGCGGAATTTAGCAAAATTTTCCGTGGAAAACTGGGGGCCCTACTGATAATACATCTCATCTACGAACAAGCATGATAATGATACGGACCAGATCTGTTGGTTTGAAGCTAACAGGTTGCAGTGAGTAAATGAGTCTCGTACATAAACCAACAGCTCGACACATTAGAACAAACAACTGGAAACACACACACACATCAAACACACTTATCACAAACGCTGTGTAAACTACAGTTAGTTGGCCGTAGCCAATTCCAGCAAAAAAATCTAAAAATGCTAAAAACTATATACTCCTATGAGTCGAGTGGTTACACTGCAAACTTGATATAAAAATACAAAAATGACTGGTTTTTTCAACTCAATTCAATAGGTAAATCAGAGATTTGACCTGGTATAAGACAAAAGGTCAACTCCTGCCATTCTCCCGGCATTGCTGCTACAAAAGTTAATACGAGAAATACACCAAGCACTACTGAAGTACAAAGTTTCAGTATTACAACGGTTTCTATCAAGATTTCACACAGAATCACTGCAATGTAACATATTACCAAAACATGTTCATGCAGTGAAGCAACTTTGAATTCACTTGGTCTTGACTGAAGATCAGCCGACTGCAACAGTCAAACATACTCAATTGTAACTGTTAGCTGCCATTCAATTCCTTTCTGTTGCTTTAATAAGCCAACAATCTTGAATCTAAAGTACCCAACAACCTGATCTAATGAAAGCCAAAGTACCATAAACTTCGAACAGACGCCCCGGGCTTTTACCGGTACAAACTGCCTTGATTCTCAGCCTGTATCCAGCCCCCAGCCTTTAAATGAGACAAGGGGCCAAATTTTCGAAACTTTCCTAAAACATTTTCCAAAGATCTTCCTATGTCAGATGATTTAGGAATTCCAAAGTAGTTTTCTTATCCGAATTTTCGACAGCTTTCTTTGTGTTTCCAAAGAACTTCTTCTTTTCTTATCTTCCTAAACTAGTTCAACCAATCAGATGCGCTTATACCGACCATGTGACGTAATCAAAACTTCTTAGGAAAACTTCTTATCTTAGCACGTCCACGGGAAACGCATTTTACACACCGCTTCGTTTTTTAAGTTGACCAAACGTCAATTTCCTTTACTTACTCATTGTTGATTTTACCGCAGCATTACGTAAATAACCTATGTCACATATGACGTCTAAGCTAAGTGTCGACATTGTGTACTTTCTTGCAAATTTCGTTTTATTACACAGCTACATTATTACACAGCTTTCTACATGTAGGACAAGGTCAGTGCTTTACTACATATTTGCCTAAATTCTTCCTAAGAAGTTTCCAAACAAGTTTCGAAAATTGCGCACCCTTTCTCAAAATCTTCTTTGGAAGATCTTCTCAAATTCTTGCAAAGACATTTTCCAAAGAAGTTTCGAAAATGTGCATACTTTCTTTGGAAAAGAAGTCTTCCAAAAATCTTCCTAAAGAGTTTTCTCACCCCATCCTTGTAGATGATGTGATATGCGATGTTTCGTCGTGTGGTGAGGATGGGCGATTGCATGGCGTAGCGCAGGAACTGATGTGCTTCCGTGTCGGACATGTACAGAGCCAGGCTGATTGGTCCCGGCCAGTGGTCACACAACAACTCCAGCATCTGAAGCCGGTCTGCACTTAGCTGGGTCACCAGAGTCACGTCCGATGACATCACCGAACTGTTGTCATACTCGAGATAGTAGAGGTGGGTGCGGTGTACGATCAGCTGCTCACGCTTCAATTCGTAGCATTCATCATCTTCTGACAACTGCTAAGACACACGTGCAACCAAAACCTGCAAGACACTTGCAACTACTAGCTGCACTGTGCATAAATCCACTGAGCCGCTGCCATACTACAAAAAAATGTTGGTGACTCGCCCTGCCTTAGTTCATTGACTTGTCTAGCTCTTTTCTAATATGTATTGCTTTCCTGATCCTCCATTGGTCCATTCTGTTGCTTTCTCTGTCGATCACCTTTGCATGGTCTGAATCTATGACCAAAATGTTTTGGTCTAATAATGAACAGAAAATGTTCTGAAAAAAGCACATCAGTGGTCAAAATGTAGACAAACAAAAATAAAAGTTGCAATGTGACAAATTCTTATACCTTAATAGTTACTCTTTCAACTTATATGGGTTTGCTCAAAGACAACTGGAATATAATCTCACCAATGTTGCAGTCCAAATGGTATAAAGGATGCATGCAGACATTTTTCATCAGTTTTCATGGCCATTAAATCACGGTACAGACATTACGGTGCCGCCATTTCGGCATGACTGTTACGGTGCCACTGATATGGTGCTCACCATTAAGGTTCTGGGACGATTCAGCGCTAAAGACAATACAAAGCTGGATGTTACGGCATATGGCTTAGAACAGTGATAGCGTCCGGCCTGTGAATCAACATGAACCTTATCTTTATGCAGCCACTAATCTATAAGGCTAATATTTTTCTTACAATAACTATGTAGTTATAGGCCTAACGATCATAGTTTTTATTTCTACAAAAACACAACAAATTACATGCATTATATTTGACACTGTACAGTGTACATTACACATAATATATATTATCACAAAAGCAGCTCATAAGCATAATCTAGAAGCATTACATGCAATACATTTTTTTTCAAAAAAGCGTTCTCCTTATCTGAAAACGAAAGTTTTCTGATCAAAAGTAATCTTATAAGCTGAAGAAAAAACGTAAAGTCCTTCCCGAACCTTAAGGTCCATTGGGCGGCACTGATTTCCGTTTCTTTAGCCTTTAGTCAGACACCAGTTTCTACACTGCGAGACCATGGACAGGGAGCCAGTGCATCGCATGGTGTGTCTGTTTACGTCCCAGCTTTCGCTGGTACTCATTGCGCCTACCTACAGAGGGATGGCCAGGCTGAGTTGACCTGGGTGGCTTGTTTCACATAGAGATGGTCACCCATCCAAGTAATAACCAGACCTGGTGTTGATTAACTTCACTGATGCAATCAATGACGATACCAACTGAACAAGACCACCACCTATAACCACCACCTATTACACGTATAAGCTGATACAATCCAAAAATGTTAAATTCATTGAAAATTTGTTATGTTGTGCGTTAGTCCTAATCTATACTGTGTCTCAGCAAAAAAAAATCACGCAAAACTCTTATGTAGGCCTACACCTTGAAGTTGCAGGCATTGAAAAGTCCTAGGCCTAATCGGACATCTCAAAGTTTCATGCGGCAAGTCTCTTTTCTGTGCTTATTCTCGATCTGACAGCTGCCGACAGCAGCTTTCGTGTAATGGAATACAATGTGGATGCGTGCGTACGACGCACTTCATATACATAGCTAGACGTGTATACAGTGCGCAGCTTCCTTTGATTCACACAGGGGTGTTGACACTATTTATAGGTGGTGCAACATGGGGGTTGGTTGCAGAGGGAAAAAAGGACACCCTGGATTCACGGGCTGCCCGCTCTCACAACTGGCACCATAACGTCCGGCGCTGTAATGCCGGCGCCGTATTGTCCCTAGCACCATAACGATAAGGGCCGTATCTCCTCCGATTAAATCAAGTGGACATCAAACAAGTTAGATTTTCATATACACTTAAAACATCAAATACACTACAAAACACATAGTTAATCTTGCAGAAGTACATCCGGTAAGTCACTAAGTTCATAATTACACTAACAACACACCGAACCGAGTCTGACAGTAGACAATGACCATAATGCATGTAAAGGCCAAAAATGCGTAAACACGTCAAAAATGTGTTAACTGTTTGGTTTTATTTTCCACGACTTTCTAGCACCTAGGACTGATACCATTATCTTTCAGATCTGAAAAATCTGAATTTCAAAATCCATGACCATCAAGGATCTGTGTTCACGAGTATACTGACAACCAAAAAACCGTGTAAAACTGACCTCACTATTGGTGTCCGCAGCAGCATATGGACCAGGATCATCATAAGCTCTACTCATCTTCTTTTCATCATCATCACAGCCGAAGAATTCACGCCGCAGCAGGTTACCGTCGTATTCCAGAAACGTCAGGTACAGGTTCCGGAAATACTCTATGTGTCGTATTTTCACTTTCAGTTTCTTTGGGGAATTCCAGTGAATGACCTACATCATAGTTACAGACAGCAGTGAGGCGTTCACAGATAGCTCAAGTTCAGTCTAAAACCAGACTTTAAGGTCCATGGCCACAGTCAAACTCACTTGTGAAATTTATGTAGATCTGAATTAGACATTTCACCTTGCATATATAATAGGTTGATTTAAGCTTTATAAATATATGAAAATAATGCACAAATTGTAACAAAATGCGGCGTTATGTTACATTATGCAAAATAATCTACCTAGGTCAGTGGCCGGAAGTGACGTCACCACGTGTACCCAGTCAGTTTTTACCAATTAATTTTAACATTTTTAATGGCAAAAAATACTGTCTCGCATGACAACTGCAGCAGTACATAGGCAGGCAATGTGATTTTATAATGCTTATGTTTCTATGCATATTTTATGTGAACTACGGGTACACACGGTGACGTCATCAGCCTGTCAATGGCGTCTCGTTTTCTGCATCGTTTTTGTTGATCGTCGATTTCAAATGTAAGTTTCTCCGTGTTGACAAAATGCTGGATATTACTGTCAAAATTCTCAGAAAATTGTGCTCTTTTAGAAAAATGGTAAGTTAATTTTGGTGTCCATGGACCTTTAACTTGTTATGCTCAATGCTCAGTGAAAAACTCAGCAAAAGTCTAAGTCAAAAATTGAAGTCGCCCGATGAGTAGAACCCTAACTACTTTAAGCATGCAGTACTCCATGACAAACACCATTTTCTACATGGTGAAAAAAAGTCTGCAATCTGTCTGTACACTGCATAGCGTCAATGCACAGAAAATAATCTCCACATCAGACTATCAAATTCAAAGCATCTGACGGCTTGTAAAACTAAGCCACTGATGTATTCGCATGAGTAGCTAGTGGGATAAATGGCTAAAGTTAAGCAGTAAAACTTTGAGATTTCAGTGTAGCAACTTAGTGCATTGTCACTAACAAAGTAAAGCAATGCAAAACATTCCAGCAACAAGCAGCAGCATCGTGATATAAAAAATAGTTGGGAGAAGGGGTGGGGGGTGAAGGTCGAAAAGATGCAATTTTCCAACGACAGCTGCAAATATCTGATACATTTATGGCCGCTCAAAATTTCAATTTTGCCTCTAAATCACCCCAAAAATGAAAATTTTCAGCCCAAAATTTCATATTTTTCGAAGAAAATCGACAAGAAAAAATTTTCCAAGAGACAAAAATTTAGGGGGCTGCCCCACCCCTTCCCCACAACACTGTTGACAACTAGTAAAGCTAAACCTTGAGATTGGAGACTTCAGTGTAGCACTGTTCACTGCGTGTATTGTCACTGAGCTGAACGTTCCACTGACATGGCAGATGGTGAACCAGGCTTGGATTCTCCAGAATCACTGCGTTAAAAATGTCCTACAATTTCATCACTATCGTCATCATTCAGATTGCCAAACCAAGCACAAATAACAATACACGAAGCAGTAACGTGAGAGGAATGACCACTTAACCAAGCAGAAATTTACAGTTACAGCAAACTTGCACTTACACAGAAAACACACAACAACAAACAGCAAAGTAACTGCAAACAAATTGCTAAATGGCAGATGTGCAATAATCTGCTGGCAAAACTTCAACATCAAAACACAAATTCTGAAACAGCCTAGAAAGACTAAAGAAAACGTTTGCATTTAATTCAGACATAATTGTGCACTGTGGCATCTTTATCTGATGCAGCAAAATCTGATCAGTTCATGACCAACGCATCCAAAATAATTTCAACGCTTTTTGAGTTATCTTGCATGGAAACACACCCAAAAAACAAACTTTTTGGTGATAATAATAATTCTGTGCAAACAACAGAAAAATCAGCAAAAAACTGCTGATAGGCGACAGACAGCAGATAATAAAAAAAGTTGGCAGACAGAGAGACCACGAGTAACAAGCAGAGACAGAAAGACAGACAGATAGATAGATAGATAGACAGTGACAAGCAGACCTGGTCAGCAAGAACAGTAAACTGCCGATCATTTAGGACACGGAACGCGACCGATTTCCACATGTGAACCCAGTCAATGAGACGCAGCCGAGCCAAGTCTAGCAGGATCACACCCGTGTTGAAACCACGACCCTGATCAATCATGCAAACTCTTACGCATACACAGTTTGAGTATCATGACATCAAACACATTCATACACTGCAGGTCTACACCCGTGTTGAAACCACAGCCCTGACAGCACATATTAGTCCCCGGAACCGTTTTCTAAGGCCTGAATATCTGGTCTGAAGCCTTAACAGCTGGCTTAGCAGTTTAAACATTGTTTGATTTTATTTTTTTTTGCTAAACCGCTAAAACCGTTAGCTTATCAGCGACAGTGGCATAGAACCTTAGCGGTCTGGTACCACTAACTTAACAGTTGGTTGCGATCTGAGGCCTTAACGACGGCAGCTGCAAATGGTGGTGGTTCCGAGAACTAACATACACCAATGATACAAGCTCTACCGATGTGTGAGCATTACAACAACACATACACAAATACACAGCAGGATAACACCTGCGTTCAGACCACAATCCCGTGAAACAACAAGCCAATCAATCAAATAATCCGCCAATTAATCAAATCATCAATCAACATGGTTCTTGCCCATTTGTCAAAATCAAATTCAAGGACTTTTCAAGGACTTTCAAAAACCATATGAAGGATATGTAAGTTGAACTGAATTAAATCAAACCAACATTTTTAAAGGAATATATAAGCAGGTTGAGTTTACATTCGACAATTTAATACCTTCAAGAACTAACACTTGCAAGGACAGACCATTAAAGAATGGAGAGAAATAATGTAATAGGATGGTGACACTGATTCTAAAAATCACTCGTTCGGTCACAGTGTTTTAAAAAATCAAATTCAAGCACTTTCAATGACCCTGAGACACAGATTCAAGGACTTTCAAGGACTTTCAATGACCCGCAAAAGCCCTCAATCAACCGATCGATCTGAATCAATCAGTCAGAGTTGCCTTAGTAGCAGAGCAACAGTAACAGCAGGTTTAGATAATGATCACCGGATATGACTTTCTCAAGAGCAATGCTTTGAGATGCTGACAGAAAGTTGAGACTGACTGAAATGTTGTTATGTCTTCCGGCAGCAAAGTGTTCCAGACACTTGGTTCAGCAACGACTAAAGCCCGGTTACAACGGTGGTAAATCTGACAGACTACCAGCCGACAACTGGGCTAGGGTAGAGTAAAAACTGACAGCGGGGCAAATCGGCAGCAAAAACGAGTGGTGCCAAGTCACACAGAGAGAGTAGTTTGTTATCAGCACATCAGCACATGTGAGGCCAATTCATGCAGTATCCTGCGAACAGGAAATGAATTAGTGAGTAAAACTAGTGTCTTTTACAATAAAGGCTATTTGTGACAACAAAACCTGGTTAACGAAAACAGAAATTTAGCAAACAAAAGAATAAAAGAAGCAATGTCATCAGAATACCAGAGCTGGCCAGGGCCGATGGTTTCTCCACAATTTGCCTAGATACCAATCACTCTGGTTCTCCACTAACCCAATCACCTGCCACAAACACACAGACACATAGAGCTCTGCTTCAGCTATGTACACAAACACTAAATACATAATGCAGTCAAACATCTAAAAATTTAGACTTGGCACTAACCTTTCTGATAGTCTGATGGACAATAATGATCAATCACACTATTAAGCATCAGACCTTTATCAGCAATAAATACAAATTTTTTCGTTAAATTTTCAATTCATATTACTTACGAACACAAACTGTGTTCCACATATTCACCACATCTGTTAGTGTGATGTGCTGTCTACCAACGACAGTCACTTTAAAGATTTTAGTCCATCTACATTTCTACAAAGCTGCTGTCAAGCCACAAGTCAGTAACTATGTCCCTATCAGTGCATTCTTAAGACCATGTCCTGTGACTGATGGCTTAAAAAGAACGTGACACAACTGTCATTCATTAACTGAACAGACATCACATACCTGTTTAGCTGTGAATAGCCGAAACAGCTCCCATAGTTCACCGATGTCAGTCGCAAATGTTATGTCAGTGTCCAGAACGATTACCTGTATGCACAGAACAATTAATAATTAATATTAACAACAACAGTCGTTATGAGGGCATTTCTTAATCTGACTAGTGTTTGCCTTCATACGCAACAAATAATAACAATGGACAATCGAGCTTTGTTAAGTATGATATTAATCAGAAGAATTTTATTGTAGAACTATAATTACCCTACAAATTTTGTCATTGCTTTACTGTGCTCACACTTCATAATTGGTTCACTGTCTTGCACTTTTTTCGTGTTTTATAATGCATTTTATTGTCAGCATGTGCATCTGAGTTAACTGTGCTGTACCTTAGTGAGGTTAAATGGCAAAATGTTTGGCAAAATCAGCTTCATCAGTCCATAAACTCCGCTGTAATGTCTGTTTGGAATCCACGACACATTCACCTGTATATCAGATAATAATGTGCAAATATAATTCATGTTTGTGCAAACATACGTAAAACAACCAAATAAAATAATTTATTTTTTTTTATTGCAAACAACTGACGGAGTACAAC
>Ga0209454_1003042_pt1 | contig 11788 bp, 5 predicted proteins | sample WorMetHERISLAND1_2_FD_187400 | JGI IMG/M metagenome (GOLD analysis project Ga0209454, IMG submission 187400) | Marine gutless worms symbiont microbial communities from Max Planck institute for Marine Microbiology, Germany - Olavius geniculatus... | ecosystem: Host-associated > Annelida >...
AAATATAATTATAAAATTAAAACTGTGAGCATTTAACCACCCAATTTTTTTTGAAAATCTTTTTCTAAAAATTTGCAGTGTCTATAAAAAATTGTAACCTTCTGTGCCGCCTACTTTTTTATCCATATCGCCGCTGGCATTAGGACAGTTGTGCAGGGCACCGATGGAGTCAGTAGGCGGAGAGTGGCATGGTCGTTTTTTTAGCCAACGGTCCAGCTTTTGGTACGGTTGTCGTCCGTCCGTCAGTCCTTCCGTCCATCCGTATGTCTGTCCGTTGTCGTCTGTCACGAATGTATTGTGGCTAAACGTTAAGTAGTAAGAGGTCGTAGATGGTACCATGGGATAGGCACTAGCTACTTCTTCATCTGCAGCGTTTTGGCCGAAATTTTTAATGGTAGGTTTCGAGCTATAAGTGGCCGTATCTCGGAAACAGTGAGAAATAAGGCAAAAGTTACTATTAATCATTAACAGGAAATGGCATACGTTTTTAAAATTAGGCCTATATGAAAATTATTGATTTTAGATAATCTTGAATGTCGATAAGCGCTATTGTGGCTAAACGGTGCGAGATAGAGCCTAAGTTGCTATTAACCACCTAATGCGTCAGTAGACGCGGTAACGTAATACCACCCAAGACGTCATACAGTCGGACGTAAGGGAGCCAGTGGCCAGGGGAATGGACAAGCGTCCCATGGATGCAGGCGCCCCATCATCGACCGGTCCGGTCCGTCTCTTTAGATATACATGTACACATTGAGACACATAGGCCTACACGTGTATACCCTCTTCACAATGCCATGTATCTGTCGTCTTCTCGCATTCGCCGACTGACTTTCAGACTGTACGGACGTACTACGCATATTTGTAGGTCTCGTGCAATGTCAATTCACATAAGTGTATCTTTACATTTTTTCACGGTTGTTTAAAAAGTAGTGACAAATAGTCAAAAAATACGGCCTAACACATAGAGATGTGATAGGCCGTATTCACCAGATGTGAATGTTTTCCAGGCTCGAAATGCACCGAATCCTGTTTATATACGACTTTCCACCAGCTTACGATGCTTCCCAAATCCCGTAATCAGATGAGCAGGATGTTTTTAATTGTGGTGCAATTTATAATACTATGCAATATAATTTTATTATTTCAATCGCAACTTTTGAGTAGCCTACTGACGCCATGTTATCCACTGAACGAATACAATGTGACATAGGGAGAATGGAGTATAGCAGGTTTTTCTTAGATGTCATAATTTTGCTCCGCCTTTTTTGTACATTGAAACCTGAAACTGTAAAAACTTTTTATAATCTAAAAAAAATCTTTAAAACTAAAATCACAGAAACTTTTAAGAACTTAAAAATGTAAAAACTTCATATAAAAACCTTATTTTTGAAAAAAAAAACTTAAGTTTCTAGTCTTGCTTGGGGCGTATGAGAAATCAGACGGAAAAGCGTTTAATATCATTTGAACAAACGCAGCAGCAACACACAAGCGCAAAAAGCAATAGCGCATTTTACGAAAGATTAACTAATGTGCTTTGCAGAGTGTTTTTGGATGCCTTTGATGGTGATTCACTAATGCCATTTTGAAGCAATGTCTGTAGTGGAAAAATAATAGCGAAAGACATTTGCAGTGCTACAACTAATCTCGCAGATTCAGATGAAAGCATTGCCTTACCTCGAATGTCATTATATCAGTTCTGTCCGCTCTAACGAAATGCGTGCATACCAGCTGATATCAAACGATGGTGACAATGATTGTTTAGTCTTTATTTACAAGATTAACAGACATATCGATCGCTGTTAGGTACGATGTGCAACTGTTAACCAGACAAAAGATCTAGAAACTATAAAGCTAAAAACAGTCCAGATAAAAGATAAACGAAGACAACATCTAAATTGCCTACGGAAGTACAAGAGATAATAAAAACATTTTGCAGACAGAACACGAACTGTGTGGACGATAAGCCTAATAGTTAAAGAGATATATAATACGACCGTTAATTAAATTAATGTCCAAAGCTATGTTTGTACTGCCATCAAGTTGTTGACTCATTAACTGATACGGCATCATACCATGGCCATACGCGTCTGTCGATGTCTTTCTGTTCACATGGCAACGGCTGCTGCTAATGCACAGCGAATACGCGACCGACACTTCCGTTGATACGATGGGATACAATTCGAAACAAGTTCGGATATTCGTGAAATCAGTCCGAAAGGGTGTCAGATGCCTGTAGAAGGTAAGATATAAAAAAAGTTGAGATTGGAATGATAGACCGATGGGGCAATGGATGATGACAAGATTGGTGATGATGATACTGGTGAGATGAGACGATCGCGGAAAAATGATCAATTCGGATGAGGCAGATCAAGACGCAGTGAGTGAGGGAGCTGATTCCAGGGGTCAGGTGATGCACAGAGAAAAGAACGACTGGTAATTTTCAAAAAGGAGTGAGTAGGTAGGCGAGCAAGCGTAACGACAGGTAAGGATCGAGTATCTCGTTGAGTATGGAGGAAGATGAAATCGTACACACGATAGGTAAAGTAACTTTGCAGGTAAGAAAGCTCGAGAATTTTATATTCATTGCTTCATTTGTTTGTTTATTTGTTTATTAATTCATATTTATTCATTCACTCACTAATTCACTAAATTTTAATATAATTACAGAAAAATTACTGCATAATGCATTATTGCGCAGACACAGAACCAAAAATGATAAAGCGGCGTCTAAAGTTTTAAACAAACAAAAAAAATTATCAGACTGACTGATCGACTGATTGAACAATAATAATCATGGGTATAGAAAGGAAACGTCGACTTACTCGTATAATTTGCTGAAATCGTTCTGTTGTCCTTGATCGGCGAATATCGCATTATTATTAAAACTACTGAAAAGCGACTATATAGCGAGTTACAGTAAAATATGGATTAAGACTTAGTGGCGTCGTAGAAGGATGCAATTTTAAATTGTGAACAGATGAAAAATTGTGGAAAAAATTTTTAGTTGGAAAATTTTCGTTCAAAATGCTAAATTTAAGTTGAAAACCTTTCATTAAAAAAATTAAAATCAAAATTAAATTTTTGAGCATCCATAATTTTTTATCACGGAAACTTGCAGCTGTCTGTCTGAAAATAATTGTAAATTCCTGCCCCACCAATTGTTTTCAGCATTGCTTCTTCGTTTGAATATTTTTAGTGTTTCCAGTGTCTACTATATGTTGCACTCTGGCGAATGGCTTTGCAACATGTTTTTGTCCTTTTCTGATGATCTCTAACATTTGTCTCATAAAAGACGAGTCATTACGCATTTCATTTGACAATGAAATTGACCTAACAGACGTTACAGACCTGACATAACGGACCTAATTGTTCGCGAGTTATACATAGGCTAGGTAAAACTACAGCAAAACACTGTCAGCTTTGTGCGACATATATCTACGACTGTCCACCAAAAGCTGCGAAACCATAGGTCCAACCCAAACCTCACGCATTTGTGACTTTTTATTAGCTGAAAATTGACACACCCGTTAGGCCTACTCCTGCCCTAAGGAATATGTGCAGTGCGCACGCCAAATATGGTTTTTGCCGCTAATGGTTTTTAAGTTAGTAAACCTTACAAAACGGGCAGACAGACTGACTGACTGACGACGGGCAAGATTCGCATTACGCCATGTTCGGACGGCTGCACGCACTGTTTGTATTAAATCGACGAGACAGTCTTATCCGTGCGTTTGTAAGAAACTCTTTTCTTGTTTGTTTTTGTACACTTCTTCGATTCGTTTTTGTGATGTTTCGAAATGCGTGTTCGTGCTCAATTAACGCGTTCTTGGGAGCATCTTACCGCAGCGCCTGTCAGTTGCCAGTCTCGGAGGGCGACGGTGACATGTATCATGCACTAGTAGAGACGAAGCGTCTCGCTGAGTTGACATGTTTGATATTCGGTAGTATTTTCTAACCACCACCAAATATTACAAACATATCTTACAGCGATCCGCAGTTTCAGCGGACCATCGGAACTTCAACAGTTTAAGGCGGCACCGGCTGTTGCGACGAAACTTCACGAAAGTTACAACAGAGAGTGTTCTGACGTTCGTCTGCCTTTCTGTCATATAAATGTGCAGTGCATCCTACTACACTTGTTCAGAAAAACACCCACTAGCATTTTTTATATATCTGTGGAAAATGTCTAGATTTTCACAAAATTTTCAGTGAGTGTTTAGGAGGACTCAAGTATTTCCACCGGTGACGTCATGATGACGTTATACTTCCGTGTTTGGAAACTATGGGTTTTATAGTTGAAGACAGACATTTGCGAGTCAGCAAAAGTCATGGAGCCACAAGTTTGTACAAGATGTATCCGCGCAATGGACAGACAACTGAATATTGACGGAATGAAACTTTTAAGCCTAAATAAAAAGTCTTACATGACTTGCAGTATCAAGCCCTTCGACTGATTGCGGGCAGGCGGTCATCCACGCAGTGACGCAGTGCGCGTACGCCTATCAACATCAGAAAAATTGAGTATCTCGCACTAAGCCAAGGAGATAAACCAACAAAACAGTTCACAATGAAAAACTGCATGACAGATTAGCATATTTTGGGTTCAGTCAGCACAATGATCAATCGATGTGTTTTAACATATCATCAAATATTTGTATTCAACGGTAAAACCCATAATTTACAAACACGGAAGTATGACGTCATCACGACGTCACCGATGGCAAAAAATATTTAGCTTTTTACCGGTGGAATACCTGTTTCCTCCTAAACATTTCCTGAAAATTTTGTGGAATTCTAAACATTTTCCACGGAAATATAAAAGAAAACGTGAGTGGGCGTTATGACGGCTGCGCTGATACGCACTGGCTACGCAGGTATAGTCTTCAACACTGTAGCGTAGCCTTCAGTTTCGACGACAAACTCTTCCACATTAAAGCTGTAAAAAAATTAACAACAATGTTCTAATTGTACAAAGAGCATAAAAATCTGATGTTGTGCATTTTATCTGACATCATTTAGGCCTATTGACATTATTTGGCCCACCGGTGTAGGCCCTAGTCGTCATCGTTGGTTCTGCGCTTGATGTAGATGTAGACTTGATGAGACGTGTTTCAGAAACAGTGTGAGCCGTTTATGCACTGTGCACTGTGCAGATCTATGCTGACATTCAGAACACAGTATCATTGACCATGGAGTCGATGTGTCACTTTTGCTCCTCGCCGTCCCGTATCTGTTCCGTTTCTTGCCTAAACCACAAAACAAAAAACACGCATACACACAAGCGGGCGGGCGAGTACTGACAATAATCGAGAGAAGAGCGATTTACTGTCGTTTTATACACAGCATAAAGCGCGGTCGGTCCGAGAACACTGGGCCATGCACCGGCCGGTGTCCAGTCATAACAATAAATACACGCCGGAGCCATCTAGCGAATGAAATTGCCACTAGCCGCAGTGCACTGCTGAGTCCTACTTGCTGCTTTTACGAGTCGACCGACGCCGGCGCCCGCCAATAGATCCGTCGGAACCAACGCTTGATCCACACAATATCATTCACTCTTCCTCCTTCCCTTTCTCTCTCAATGCGTCGCCGCGATCTTTGCCGCCCAGCGCGGAATAATTTTAACGGAGGAGGAAAATTTATGGCGGCACCGGGGCGGTCGCCCGGGCCGATCGACGCAATTTTGCAAATGAAATGAGAGATTACCTCGGAATAATTGTCATCCGTGGTGGGTGTCCGGTCGGACGGCTGGAGTGTGCTAGATGCATGTGCAAACATCAGTCGTAGAATGCGCAATAATCTTCCGTGAGAGGTCGCTCACGCCGGTGCCAGCCACCACAGGCGTAGGCCTACTATTCCTCACAGAACTAGTGGGGGACGCCAGGAATAATCTAAAATTTAGTGACATAAGACAAAATTATTGAAGCACTGCTTGATGTTCTGCCTGTTTTGCGTTTTGTTGCGTTTTTAAAATGCATTATGTACAAAATACGAAAAAATATTACAGTAAATAAGCTTAGACCTATCGAACTTTACAATAATTAGGCCTAATATTATTGTGAAGTTGTAATTTTCTCAGCTTCGCAGAAACTATTTTAAAATAGAATTACAAACAGTAATTATTATGGACGGGAAGACAGAGAACAAATTTATACCTTGCACGAAAAATGTCTCAAACACAGTTATTCCGTCCTAGCTGGCCTTTATACAGGAGTTTTTTTTAGCAAAATAGGGGGTAAATTTTTGGTAACGTTAGTAAGAGTGGCGGGGTAACGTTTCGACTCGTAACTTTCAGGTTATGGATTGATTCTCACCGCGAATCGTTTGCAAGCAATCTTGAGCAAGTTGTTAACCTACTACTACATGCTCAAGTCAACTCAGCTTCCTACCCTCTAGGATAAGAAATGAGTAGTAGCTTACTTTCTACGAAATAAAAACCTATTGTGGCTGATTGGAGCAGTGGTATGCCTGCTAGCTGCAAACCGAGGGTCCAATAGATGACCACATAGTGCGCCGCGGTATTACAAAATCATGGTGACCCGAGATTGTAAAGCGCTTTTAGTCACGATTCTGATTCGTGTAAAAGGCGCTGTAACAAGTGGGGCCTACCGGACCTTTTGCCTTTTACTTTTTTAATATGTTTCCTTTATGGAAAAGTGGGAGTAGGCCTACGCGTGCCCCCTGCACGCCCTCGGCGGCCCTCCTCATTTCTCGTTCATTCTTTGTAGAAGTTGCTGACAAAGCTGAACAAGCTATTACACAGATGTTTTATAACCATGTATAGAGCGAGACTAGGCGTGTGCCTAAAGAACAGTAAACAAGAAATTTGAGCTAAAACTCACGAGACGCGCGAAAGCCTATAGCAGTTCCTGTTCGCAAACTGTCAGTCTATCTTTAGCTGTTTTCACGAAAGATTGGCCAACAACGGTAAAATAACGACTTTTACGGGGGTACCGCTCTTTGATGCTCTCGAGCGCAGGTTTTTTTTGAACCTAGAAAATCGAGACTTAGACCGTCAAAATCTACGTTCAATGCTAAAAATTTCATAAGCAGCTTGTCTATGTCTATCTCAATTGGTTTCAGCGCAATTCGCTCTTGAAAAGTGTCTCGCAGCCTAAAATCGCCAAAAATCCATAAAACTTCTATTTGAGCGTTCAAGGTCATCCAAGGTCATTGAAATCGGTGGCAATCGAGAGCCAGTGTACAACTTCCTATTAGTGATTAATAGTAATTTAGGCTCTATCTCGCACCGTTACTGAGATACAGCGGCTTATTTGCCAAAAATAGCAAATTTTGCCCACCCACTCTCATTTAGCGCCCTCGTTCGGAGTAACCCCCTTCGAATTTATGGAAAAGCTTTACGGTTCCTGAACTAGAGTCTTCCGGGCAACCGACAGCGAAAATTTGATTTTAGCTTGCACCGTTTTTGACTGATCCACCAGTGTGATGGACAGACAGACAGACGGACGGACGGACAGAATTGCGATGGCTAAGATGCGCTGAAAGCAGTAGCTGCTTTCGCGCGTAAAAAGTAGACAAGGCCATGATCCTAAATTCACTGAAGATCGTATTGATGTGACCTACGTTTGCTGGACTGCGGTGCTTAGCCCAAGTGTAGGACCTAAACTAATGGCGTAGTAGAAGAGACGCCGGAGAGTACAAAACTGAACTGAACGGAAACGAAAAAATCAACGAATTGAACTTAAATGAAAGCTGCAGCTCGCTGCTTTTATTTTTTTTTAGTTAAGTTTAGTTCTGTTGCTTTGTACGCTCCTTTGGTAGTGGACATGCCAGGGAGCCCATTCTTCGACCGAAAACGTGGCAAGAACAGTATTAAGCTTAAAATAGCCACGGAATCCAAGGCGCATGCTTTATGCAGGACTGCAAATCATTAGGCCTGTGTAAAAAGGCGTAAAATGCAAAAAAATGCAGAAAATATGTCGCCCGAAGCGCTTGTTCAATTAGCAGACCGACAGCTAAACTTATCTTAAAAAGGTTCGACTTCACCCATTTTATGGGCCAACACGCAGCCAAGCTAGAGGAACTGACGGAGCGCTGTAACCTCCCTCTCACCGATGGGGTCCGAAACAGATTCCCGGCCGCATATGCGTTTTTATTCATTTCGAAATCGCATCTGATGGTAACTTGCACCAATATTTGGGGGGTCTCATAAACATTTTACAGACTGAGGTTTTACAGAAAATGACGAAAATTGAAAACACAGGAATTTTTACGTTTTACCTTGAAGTAGACAAGTATCTGTCATTATATCAGAGAACTGAGTGACACAGACGCGGGTTAACAGTTGTCCACAAATGCGGTTCGTCAGTGGACCAGCACTTCGCGTCAGCCGTTGATCGTTCTAGTAGATTGGGGCACATGCTGAGATGCTTCTGGTACCAGCTGGCGGAGATAGAGCGCTTGAAACAGCCAACGTATTCCACCAGATTCGTGTACCATATGACTGCATACAGCAAACACAAATACAACGCACAAAACACAGACAAATTATTCAATAATTTTTTTTCAACAAATCAAAATAAAAAAAAACAGAAAATTTTACTCACTTTCAACTTATTATGAGTACGAGCCCAATGGGTTTGAGTCCAAGTCTAAGTCACGAAAATAAACTCTAGTCTGCCGGACACGACTGGCATGTCACTGCGATGCGCTGCTGTCGCTGCATCTTCAATGTCCAATGCAGATGCAGATGCTGCTGCTGCTGCTGCTGTGCAAATACTGCGCGCTCTATAGCATGGCGTGCAGCCGGCGCGACAATAACCTGCGCAGTGCGCACATAGCCAACCATTCGTTCGTGCAAATTAATCTTTCCGCGTCAGATAAAGATAGCAACAGGCACACAGATGCAACCGTAGCTTACACGTCGTCGCGAAGATAACTTGAAAAATAAGTTTTAACGACAAATTTCGTGAACTTTTTTATTACGATTTTTGAAAATTTTAGTTTTCACTGCCGTTGATTCGTGTTGCATTGAATTGCATTTTGCAGTTGCATTGAAAACTGTTGCATTGTATCGCATTGCAATTTTGCTGTGTTACGTTAGCGAACGAACATAAAGGATAAGTTAATAAACGTTTGAGCAATAATTGTAATATTCAGTTTTGCGTTAATACCCATGACGTGAGGAATAGTTGGGATGATTTATTTCGTCTGTCTATATAGTAGACCTAGTAATGTATATAAAGGTGTGCCATAAAAAATGTCCCAACTTGTTTTTGTTAAAACTTCGTCATATATGCACCAAATTTGATAGTTTTTGGCAAACAGATAGCCAAGACGACAGAATGTTGTAAGGTACACTCATTGTCCACCTCACGTATTTATGTTAACGCAATGCCGTGTAAACGCAGATGCTCGAAATTGTTAAGTTACGCGGTAAGTATCATTATGAGATTACTCATTTTTTAATTATCAATTTGACAAATGTAATAATTTTGTGGTATTAAATATTTTACGCTAGAAACGGCAAAAATAACTGATTGGTAAGCTCAAAGCACATTTTATCCATGAATAAGTGCTGTGCATTTCGATCAGCTGGTCGTTAATGTTGCAATCAGCTGTGAAATCACCACTGAGCCATTGTGTACACTTTGGCATATATTCTGATAATTTGGAAGCAAGTTGTTATACAAACTTATAATTCTGCTGGAAAAGTTACATTTTTGTTTATTGTGTTTTTAATTAAGTCGTCAGAACTTTTACGGAGACAACAACTTAGCATTATACAACAATTTTGAGCATCTGCGTTTTACACGGGAATGCGTCAACATAAATTACGTGAGGTGGACAATGAGTGTATCTTGAGCCTACATAATTTTATCGCATTGGCTAACTGTGTGCCAAAAACTATCGAATTTGGTGGAGATTTGACGAAGTTCTGACAAAAACAAATTGAAACATTTTTTTCTGGCACACCTTGTATATGTAGTTTGTTTTGTACCTGGGATGTACACGTGCATGCTTTCATTGCTTATTTGTATGCAATATCGTAAACTGGTAATATTTTTTTGCTGATGGCTGAACTCATTTGGCATTAGCCAGAACTGCTGCAGATTCAGCAGCAACTTGCATCACAAATTGCGACTGAATGTGTATTTTTGTGATAATCAACTCGAGGCTTATATTATTCTTTCGGTATTCCAGTGTCCCTGGCGAAATTAATGGCATCGTATTTTGTTGATCAACTTCGGTATATTTGATATACGGGTGTGAAAAATGGGCAACGGACGTACAGACCACGCTGTGGTGACATCCGTCGCAGTAGCCTACACACCGCCCAAAAGCTGAGTTTGAAAACTGGCACTTGTCGCTGTAGTTACTACTTGGATGGGTGACTGTCTGCGAACAGCTAAACCATCTTAGTATATATAACCAAGACCAAAGTCAACTTAGCCTTCCATCCTTTCGCGGTAGCTAAATCGAGTACTGTCCTGTCTGGTTGGGCCGTTGGGGTTAATATGGGACGCGTTTACCTGTCGGGTGGCAGGTAACAGTGCGTGATTTCATATGGCATGTGAGGCTCCATGCGACCGGTTTTCCATAAAGAGCTGTACACAGCCTCGGATAGTGGGAAGCAATGACTGCAGTGATAGCCTACGTGTTATGCGCGTTTCACAAGTTTAGCGTCAACACGTCGTTGAAACGGTGTGCCACGCTCGACGTCGTAAAGTTTGTTCTCGCTACGATCATGCTGATGATTATAATATTATTATCGACGATATTCCGATAATACCGCCACGAAGTGTCACGCTCTGCGTGCACGATGAACGATGCAGAACGTGATGTCGTGACTCATCGTCGTTCAGCAGAGTACAACTTTACAAGTTGCGCCCTGAAATCGGCAGACATCCTATCAGTGGCGTCGTGGATTAAAAAAATAGGAAAAACAGTCATTGCATATTTTCGACAAAAGAGATTATGGATGCTCAAAATGTCGATTTTCTCTTAGAATTTCTCCTAAACGGTAGTTTTCTGCCCTAAATGTTGCATTACGACAATTTTACTAAAAAAAATTTTTCGTGACAATTGTCTGACAGCCAAAAATTTACGTGGAAAGAAAGAGGGCAATTGCACCGATGGCCCTAACCACGGCCCAGTGTGTCTTATCCAGACAGGAAGTTCGCGAAAGCTGACTCTCTGCATGTCCATTACTTTGCTTCGCCTTTTCGTCTTCTTCATCTCGTTCCGCAAATGCAGCCAGTAACCACTGGCCTGTGCGAAGACACGCCAACAAACGCATTCTTGTGTATTTTTGAGATAATAAACTTAGGTTTTTGCTATATTTTAGAAAACAGGCAGTTTAAAAAAACTTCGAAAAGTTGCGAAAACCAATACATTTTTCGTGACACGATGACAGAACGCTGTTTGGAATACTCGAGTTTGTGAAATTAAAACTGTCGCATAACTGCAACCATTGAGCACAGCTTTCTAGAAATACACAAAAAAATCATATCAAGCATTTCTGGACTATTTCGTATTACCTGGCATAAACATATAACAACAATTTGCCACTGACATGAGCATAATAACAACGTAAAACAACATTCCGTGTGGCATTGCATTTACCAACAGTTGCGACTGCGCAAACACTTAGGCCTAGACGTATGCAATACACTTAGGCCTATACGGTACGATTACCCTATAATGCTATTCTGTTAGAGAAGTATATTTATTACGGCAGTTTTATAATTATGAATAAAAAAGCGAAACATCGAAGACATCAAGCTAAGTTTGCCGAAAGTGCAAAATGCAGGAGATACGAATT
>Ga0209454_1003043_pt1 | contig 11788 bp, 5 predicted proteins | sample WorMetHERISLAND1_2_FD_187400 | JGI IMG/M metagenome (GOLD analysis project Ga0209454, IMG submission 187400) | Marine gutless worms symbiont microbial communities from Max Planck institute for Marine Microbiology, Germany - Olavius geniculatus... | ecosystem: Host-associated > Annelida >...
GAATATTTAAATGCTTTACTATGCAAATTTGTCGTTTATTCTTTACAGCATTCTGAAACTTTTGACGTATCACACGTCTTTCTACCACTAACCATTGCTGAGTTATCAACACTCAAACAGGTTCGGTTTATTTTGGCTCACCCTGTATAATCTTATGCTGAATCAGTACTGACTGCTGTTACTATGGTACAACTATTAGTATTTCGCCTGTCTAGCACACAGTACTTACTGACGTGTTTTTGCTACATTTCAGTCATAGGTAGTGGTTGAATAATTAATTGCTTTATAGGTAAAATTTTAAGTTGAGGCCTCATTTTGTCGGCAATTGTGGCCTTAGAATGTCTAGTTGTTGTGCTTTGCAGTTCGTATATGTTGTATAAGCTCAGTTTTTGTGTTAAGCCAGTTTATTTTTTACTGAGCATCTAGCACAGGGGTGCACAACTTTTCTGGGCATCTGGGCCACACAGGAGATAGATTCTAAGCTGGCGGGCCGCACGACCACAGGCAGATATTTATGAACATTTATGAATGGTTCATAAATGTTATCAGTTATCTGTCTGTATTGTAGGGCCTTTTTTGGCTCAATCCACAAATAATGCCGAAAATTACCCTCTGTCTAAAAACCGAAACAAACTAGTTAATCAAATTCTGTTTTGTTTAATTGTGGTGAAATGTCAAAAAATATCGGTAGAGTACGGGGTAATTTTCCTTATTCCACAGCAGGCATGGCCGTATGTTGTGCACCCCTGATCTAGCAGTTGAGGTTGATGCGATAGTTTTGCAGAGCAATAGACTCATCGTTCGTATGGCAAATATTAATATTAGTGTCTGGTATGGTTCAGTTGATGTCTGTGAATGGTGGTAGTGATTGGACTGTTTTGCTGTGCAGACTCATCTGACGTTCGGCCGAGAGTTCACAGATGCTGTGGAACAGAAGCAGGTCGCTCAACAGGAGGCCGAAAGAGCTCGTTATCTTGTCGAAAGGGTATGACTCAATTCGCTGCCAGCACGCAGAGCCTTATAGATTGTGATTTTTTGTCATCTACATGCATTTTGCTCGTTTTGTGTGATGTTTGCATGATGTCTGTGATATGCATTAATAGATTTTCACCGGTTTTTTTTCTGTGGAGGACCTTGGAACAATGAATTACCGATTTTGTTTTGGCATCAAAACATCAAAGGTTTCGCAGTTACTTTGGTTAGTATTCGTTAAGTTGAAGATGGTATGTATTTGGTAAGTTTACTGAGGCACAGCATCGCACGCTGTGGGTAGGGTTTTGGGTTTGGGCAGCACTTTAAGCAACGAGCAGTTCTTTTTTGCGAGAAACTTCTTTCAGTCGTTCAAGAGGCCTCTGTGCCTGTGAACATTTGAACCATGTAGGCTGTGTACTAATACAAACCTGGGCGGTAGGCGTGGTGTAGTGGTAACGCGTCTGATCCGATCAGCGAAGTTACTGTACGCCAGGCCCGGTTAATACTGCGATGGGTGACTGCCTGTGAGCTGGTAAACCATCTCGGGATGTAACCAACCGCCTAGGTCAACTCAGCCTTCCATCCCTCTGGGGTAGGTAAATCGAGTACCGGCCTATCTGGCTGGGGTTAAGGCGGGGCGCGTTCACCTCTGTCGGGTGGCAGGTAACACTATGTGATCCCATATGACAAGTGACGCTCAGTAGCTTTGAGAGATGGGTTCGCTCATTAAGAGCTATATTCGGACCTTTAACCTTTAACAAACCGGCAGCTGATAGAAACGAACGTTGGATGTGTTTTTCGGTGCTGCAGGAGGAGCAGATGAAGCTGGCTGCAATCATCCGTGCCGAGGGAGATTCGGCAGCTGCTGCGCTGCTGGCCAAGGAGTTTGGTGAAGCAGGCGAGGGTTTAGTTGAACTGCGGAAGATTGAAGCCGCGGAGGAGATAGCATACCGCATGTCACAGTCACCGAACGTCATCTATCTGCCACATGGACAGAACACTTTGATCAGTCTCCCACAGTAGTGTCTTATTAGCACATCGTTTTGTCGTCTAATTGCAGCGGGTAATGCAGGGAGTCAAAATTGGTGGTAATATTCTGAGAGACAGCCATAGTTGTGTTGGTGCTGTTTTGGGAATTTAACAGACGTGAGCATTCTTTCTGAGGCTAGCTTTCTGTAGTTTTTTCACATGTTATTCAAACTGTATGGACAGTTTTTAATAACTGTCATTCGTGAAGTCATACTCTGGCCTTTCTCTTAGCGAACAAGATGTCGCCGTTAACATGGCATCAGCTACCGTGCAGCCTAAGATGGAGCTCGGTTAGTAGTCGGACTGTATGGAGAGATTGGAGACATTTGCATGTTGCTGGAATGATGTTTTATAGGCCGAATGCCTTGCTGAATGCCGGTTCTCTGTCAGTGGATTAAAGCCGTGCAACATACCATTCACTGTATTATGTCGTTCAATGATGATCAGATGTAACTGTACTAAATGATGTGTTTGTGCCTCGGTCTGAGTACTGTGTGTCAAGAGTCGTTCATGTAACGAATGCTGCTATCATGTTTGTTGAACAGTTGTGTCTGTTCTTGTTAAAGGTCATTTGCATCTTATGTCAAAATACAGTGTTGTGTCCATGCTGATGTTTTTGTTGCCTGATTATCTTGTGTTTCACTTAAGTGTCATTTTTCATTATCTGCACGTAATAATATTAGGATGTCGTAATCTCTGTTACTCATAGCAAAGGGTGGGCGTGTGGCTCGCAGCAAGGTCCACAACAACAAGCTAGGAATAGAGTCTTCAAGCCTTCACAGGACTGCTGGACAGACAAGAAATTAAAGCATCCACTGCACTTGCTTTTTGCACTTATAGTGATTTCTTGGAAGAATTTTTTCCGACTCCCAACGTAAGCTGGTGTGGCAACTGCGAGGGCTTGGAATCGCTCAGTGGCCCTTTCTAAGTCTGGTTTGAATGTTGGATTGTTGCTGTCTCACTGTTTGTGCCATAGTCTTACCGATAATTATTACATATCAAATCTGCTCCTACTTCATTTGTGATAACGAGATGAAAGAATCTTGCTCATAGTTTACTCAGTATAGCGTCGTGGGATAAAAAAAAGTTGGTGGGCAAGAAGTTGCAAATTTTCCAGCAGACATTGCAAATTTCAGGCATAATTCCAACAGACAGTTCCAGATTTGCAGCAGAGGAGATTATGGGAGCTCAAAATTTTTATTTTGTTGCTTATTTCCCCGAAAAGGTTTTTAGCCCCAAATTTTGTATTTTTGGGCCACATTTTTCGTATAAGAGGATTTTCCCAAAAATTTAAGAGGGTGGTGGGGCAGTTGCTCCCCCTTCGTGGCCACGCTGAGCCTGAGTGTAGACCTACTGCACGGTGCAGAAAAGTAAGCCATTAATATAATAAATATTGACAAATTTCAACAATGTTTCAGCTGCACACTATACATTTAATTCACAATTAAGTTATCGTTAAAGCTGTAGCTAAATAGCTCTAGCCATACCTAAAACGCTTCGATGTACTTTAATGTAAGCTTTCTAATTACTCATTCGACAACTCTCCTATGCCAGTTCTTGAATTGCATTGCATAGATTAAGTCATTACTGATAAGTGTATTTTTGAAAATCGGTCACTATAATTGAAGTTGTTATGGCACAAGCATGGGTACTTATTTCTTCAGGACTAGCCTACAAGGAAATAGCGACTTCACCGAGATATTAATGTGACCGCTGACTCTACTATTGATCAGCTGTCGGCTATATACTTCCGGTAAGCTGCTGTGTTATTTTCGTCAGCAGTTTGGACTGATTTTCTGTTTAGTGTAGGTCTGTCTTCGGCAGCAGTATACTTCCTGCATGGTTGAGGTTGTCTTGCCAAAATTTATTTTCTGTTAAATACAAAATACACGGTTTCATAAAAAGGACCCCATTTTGTTTTTTTTCAAAATTCACTCAAATTATGATCAATTTATACAAAATTTGTACCAGCTGTAGCTGAATAAATACTAATTCAAAATATTGCAACAAAATGTGACAGTTGATTAAATATTCTTTGGTAGTTCTTACGTAATGCTGACGTCATAATGTGTCAAGGGTACAAGCTGGATAGTCTCAACTGGTGCTGTCAGTTGCTACCCTGCTTCGATGGTGAGCTTAATCTGGTTTGCTAATGAAAAATGTTTATTGTGTCAGCACTAGGCAGGATGGGGATTGGGGACATGAAATCAGGCGTCCTGCGATCCAAAAATGCAACCATTTTGCAAGCTTGGTGTGCTAGTGCACTGTCTTGCTCGAACGCGTAAAAGTCCAACTATCCCCACAGACACGTAAATGCCATCGCTTTGCATGTTTTTGTGACTGTAACTGTAAAACTTCAACAATTTGTCATGAATGAACCAGATTTTTCACCATGGGAGCAGGGTAGCAACTGACTGCACCAGTTGAGACTATCCAGTTTGTACCCGTGACACATTATGACGTCAGCCTTACGTCAGGACTAGCAAAGAATATTTAGTCAACTGCCACATTTTGTTGCAATATTTTGAATTAGTATTTCTTTCGCTACAACTGGTACAAATTTTGTGTAAATTGATCATAATTTGAGTGAATTATGAAAAAAAACAAAAAGGGGTCCTTTTTATGCAACACCGTGTATATTGATCGAGCATATGGCATCTAACTGCCTAGCTATAATCGATGTTAAGCGGCCGTCCTAATAGGCCGTAGTACGGGTCTTGCCCGTCCGTCTGTCTGCCTATCTGTTTCATACGGACTCCTATTCTAGCTCGAAATCAAAAGGCCGCGGAAAACACAAAAAAAGTCAGCGTGAACGTTCTCCAGGGCCGGAGTAATTTTCGGTTCAAAATGTTTGCATTAGGATCGTGTTGTGCAATGTACAACTCGGACAGCCGGACAGTATGTCGGCACTGGGTCGACGTCTTCGTTTGTTTCTTGTGAGTCTGCGCCTCACTGTCACGCTGTTGGTAGACATTTCGTGAGCAATACTGGCGACAGGTAGCGTTGTCGGTGACAAGCTGCAGTTGAGCTGGGATTTGCACGCTCTGTTGCTCAGTGTGGCCTACACCGACTGACGTCAGTCACGCCGAGTCAGTAGACGTATAACGCACGTAGGCTGCACTGTAGAAGTTAGCCTATTATGCAAGTCAGACGCGATCACGACATCACGTCATCATCATAAGCCTTCCTGTTTTACTGACCGCTCGCGTTCTCTAGGTGTCATTCTCAGAGACTGAGGATTCAAGGAGGAAAGATGAAAGCGCCAGATGGGCTGCTGCTTCAGCTACAGCTACTAGCTGTCTTGTTCCTGTGCGGTCTGAGCGCCGATGATTTCATCAATCTGTCCGTGCTCGATGGCGACTTCGAGCGATCGAAAACAAGCGGTAGAGCGTCCGCTCATCGGTTTATCGTCAGGAGAGCGACGCTCGATGAGCATAGTCGTCCGTCAGCCGTAGAACACACTCTAAACTCGCTGCGCAGACACAGAGGCGCTGCTAACGTCTATCATGTGGTAATCAATGTTTGCTGAAGCCTATGTGAATGTGTATTTGCTATGCATATTCGTAATACTGGTTTGTTAGAGGTAGGCCTATGGGTTCGAGGCCAGTTTGTTCAAGGCCAAGACCATCTTCAAAGTCAGAGCCACTGGTCCCATGCCTCGAGGCCAAGACCAGGCAAGTAGCCTTCGAAGCCACTTAAGTTTGTAATGTTAGTTATGACAATTATCGTATTCAAATTGCAATGAATCATGAAAATGCTCAGACAAACATAATTTCAATGTTTCGGCTAGTGGATAGGCTATAGGTCTACAATCTACATTATCTACAAGTATCAAAAACTCATTACACAGAGCACATTCATCACAAATGACAAATGACTAGGGCCCCTAGAGGCGTCGAGGCTATAGGCCTATATGGTTTTCGAGGCCAAGATTATGTCTAATTTGTTATTGACCATTTATTGCCTAACATGTTCACATGCACAGTGCATTTTTGATCTGACAGAATTGGGACAACCAGCTGGAATTCGTGGCTGCGAACTTGGTCAGAACTTGTGAGCTGCAAAGACAGCTGATTGGACCGAATCCCGAGACTTACAGATACGACGGATTCACGGGATACTTTCCGAAGTCTGTGGACATTCCGGACGAAATGCGCAGCGCCTTCAACGTGTCGAAATTTCGCTATTTGGTAAGTCACTTTCAGAAATGGCATTATTTGTGGCGGAGCTGGGCGATTGCTTCACTTTTGTGGTATTCAATATGAGTGAACACAACAACAACAACACTAATACTGAAGTTTAGTACATAACCAGAGCCAAATTAGCATAAGCCTAATTGGCACTGCGAACATTTTGAGGGAGAAGTCGTAGGCCTATATACCGGTGCGGCAAAAAAAGTAGACCCTTAAAGTTTTTCGCTTTTTTCTCAGCAACCGTTTGCAATTTAAATTTGAAATTTTACAGTTTTATTGAGTAAAGCTTTCCACATCTAACTGCCAAGGAATATATGATTCTGTTGAAAAACGACAAAGTTATATACACTTTTTAAAGTCTACTGCGTCAATCGTAAAAGTTGTCTTTTTGGGGAAAGAATAGTGCTTTTTCTTAAGAAAGTGATTCTGCTTAACCTGAAGTAATTCTAAAATAGTTGAATGATTAGGCCTGTAGAAGAGAGGCGAAATCAGCACTACAGCCGATGAAAGTGAAAATGTTCTAATGGAATTTTGTAGCTGTTGATGCCAAACATGAGATCTGTCGGATGTGCCGTCGGTAAAACTGATTGCATCGTCTTCAGTCAACATTCCGGTCTAATCACAGCACACATCTTCGTCTGTATCTTTGCTTACAAAAGGTTCTACATTTTCATAGGCCCTACATCGTTTCATTGATTAAGTTGTTTTGTTTTATCTCTAGCCTACTTTTCGTATCATTTTTTAATAAATCAAGTGGAAGTTATATGTTTTACTTTGAACATTCACATGAGCTGTTTGTTTTGTATTTTTAATAGGCATTGACAAAATCTGCTGATAGAAGGCCTATCGTTCAATGTGAAGAGACTAAACTATAGGCTGTGTTTATTCGCCACTTCAGCAGAACAACAGCAACAAGCCCTTCAAGAAATTGTTATCAGATCTGGCCAACTAAGCTTAAGCGGACAAGCCTAAGATGCAGGTGAATAAGATCATCTATCATCCTGTCTTCGTTTTTCGTGCGACGCGTACGGTATAATAATAAGCTAATTAGCCTAATTATAATAATATGATTGCAGATCAAGTGAGCAGGTGTTAAAGCCAGGAGCAGCTTGCTCTGAATGTGAATCGGATGCTGTGTGGTGTGACGATGGTCTCTGTAGAGGTCAGTGCCTTCAGTTCTCGCTTAATGTCACCTAACCTTATTCGATAGCAGGATTAATCTGTCTAGATCTTGATCTTAACATTTCGGTTTTGTTTGCATCGCTAGCCTATTTAATAATTGCACAAATTGTCTGTCACAGCCAAACGCTCTAATCATACTCGTAAGCTCAGATGTCATAGTGTTCTAACAGCCCGTCTTTAGGGGGGCACCTTAATTGACACGTGCCAAGGCCCCCAGGGCCCCGCGCTATGGCAGTGGTCGCCGCAACGGACGATGGATCGATCGATCAACCTAACCAATTATTTTCATAGCCTTGGGAGAAGAATTGCTGTCAATAAAAAGATCTAGAACATGTTGGGGGATCTAAAAAATAGAATCTGATTTTTTACACTCTCCGCTCGCGAACATGTAAGCCTAAATAACACAGAAGATACAGCCTTTCATTACCTAGAGACTTGAGACTATCCTACAGTTTGTGGTGTAATGTGGTATCAGGGGCCCCGCCGGTAGGTCAGTGCCAAGGGCCCCGCGTTGGCAAAAGACGGCTCTGGTCCTATCTACAACAATGAGGCCGATATAGTGCATTGCAATGTCTGTTGTGGAAACAGTCGAGTTGAGTCGAATTCGAGTCATGTGGTCTCGGTTTGTGTCTCGATTTCTCCTGTCCAGATTGCAAGCGATACAAGTAAAGCCAGCTAATGCAAAGGGGAACGTGCAACAGCGGTGCATGTTTGAAAGCCAGTAAAACAAAATCCAAGTTCACACATTCTAGCAACTATGTTTCTTTTACAGTCGCCAGAGGAGTGTTTTACTTGTACTCGCCAGAGGGCGCGACCTGTCTCGCTCAGCCAACGCCGTATCGGCTGAAAATCGCAAATTTTTCCTACCCCTCTCTCATTAAGCGCCCTCGTTCTGGGTGACCCCTTTCAAATTTATGGAAAAGGTTTACTGATTCTGAAACTAGAGTCTTCCAGGCAGCCGATGGTGAAGTTTTGGTGATCCTAACTTGCACCGTTTTTGACTGGTCCACCCGTGTGACGGTCAGACAGACGGACGGAATTGCGATGGCTTAGACGCGCTTCAGCAGTAGCTGCTGTTGCGCGTAAAAATACTGAGATTTTACGACATCTTTATTTTTCATTTTTACTCCTAGATCCACTAACGTGATAGTTATAGCTGCATTTCTGAATTACTTGGACTTTTTACTTTGTACTAAATCAAGCTGGACTTAAATGAATGGCAACTAAAATTATCATCTAGGCCTATTGGCTTACGTTGTGTAAACCAAATTTTCTATTTTTTTCACCAAGTAGTAAAAACTAGTAATGCAGAGTCATGTACTTAATTAATGTACACGAGCTGTGTTATTTGTTTTAGTTGGATGCAAATCAGGCGAACAAAACTGCCGTAAGTAGTACAAATATATTCAACTGTGGACATATGCCTATACTTGACTTGACTTAGTCGTCTTCGCTCCTTGTGGAGCATAGGGCCTGAACAATATGCCTATACAGAATGGTGTAAAATGCATCCAGATATTCGTCATGGTCACTTTGTTTAATATTGGCTCATTTTCCAAGAAAAAAATTTACTCAACAATAAGGTGAATTGTTAAGGTTTCTCACACCTCAAATACGTCGATGGTACTGTTAGGCCTATCATATCATTGTAACCATAATCTTTATCATATTGAACATTTTAGTGCCCTCAACACCTCCCTCACCCCCCCATTATATGATAAAAGACCAAGGATGCATTGCCTCGTTAGATATTTCCATTGATCAACGTTTGTTGAAATGTGCATGGTAGTTTGCGATCATGTAGGCCTATGAAAATTATTAAAAATTAATAGTGAAGTAATGAATTAGCATCGAAGCTTAACATTTGGCAGTTTGCCGTTTACGGATGACCCCTTTGCCTATAACTTGCAAATTGCATGCACTCATTGACACGTTACAGCTGCTCCGATAATCCGGCGATAATTGAGACATTTTCAGATTTCAGCTGCCGGCAACAGCAGAAAGAGCAGCTGTGTTTATATTTTACATGAATTAGTCATGCATCAATGATGGTAGTTTTAATGGGGAAAGTTTATGCTAGAAAAGTCGACGAATCATTTTGCCTATTGGCAATTTGCTACATAGCCTACAACACACGTTTCTGTATGGCGCACTATGTGTATGGCGTAGCTGCTAGCAATTTTTTGTTTCTTACTAGACATTTTGCCAACACTTCTGACTAGAAAAGCCTAAGAATAATGTAGGCCTACTGATTGTGTCTGCAGACACTTGATTTTGTGCAGTACGAACATTTGGGACTATAAGCTTGCTGTGCAGTGTGCACAGCGCACACCTGTCTCGCTCAACTTATTAATTCAGGCCCACATGATCCGCGGGCTAGTATAGTCACAGGCTAAAAAGTGAACTGAAGATTAATTCTTGATCTAGCGAACTGAGTTATTGCAAATTTTCAGACTTCAGTGATGCATCGTTTCAGACCGTTGCTCTTCGCTGTGCTACGGCTGCGGCTCGGCGTCGTCCAGTTACGACTGTCTGTGTTTATGTCACCATCATAGAGACGCCAGCAGGCCTACTGCCGTTAGGCCTACGTCGCCATCACGAATTGCTTCATCGGGTAGGTCTGTTTGGTCTAGTGCATTAGTTATTATGGGGCCGTCCTTCCTAGTAGGAGGCCCCATCATGTGTTGATTCTGTCCGTCTGTCTGTCCGTCTGTCTGTCCCGTGCCTCCACCTAGAGGGAAAACGAAAAAAGCCTACGAATACCAAACTTGGTAGGAAGGGTCCCCGGGACACGAGCACCCCGTGGACCAATTTGAAGGTCAAGGGGTCAAAGGTCAAGGTCACAGGACACAGTAGTTGTGTCAACGTAAGCCTAATTATCAGAATTTCTAGATGCTGATTGGTTGATTAGCGTATATAAGTGACATATTTGGCAGGTGTCATAAGGAACCCTCGCCGCCTTGCCCCGGGTGACCTCGTTACTCCGTTCCCTCCGTCTGTAAGTACTCAACTGCAAAGACGGCCCCATAGCGGGCGGCCCCTCAACGGCCGCACCCGCTTGTTTTTACAAACTGTCATGTGAACTCAGTAGGTGGAACCATTTTATTATGCGGCTGTCCTAGTAGGCCTCATTGCCCGATCTGCCCGATCCGTGTCTCCCGGTACGTCTATTTGTCTGTCACTGTACGCCTGTCCCTTAGGTCTACACAGTGAGGCATGAAAACACACCAAAAAAATTATTGATCATAAGTTGAAAGTGGATTATCGGATTTTTATAATTTTGGGTACAACTATATTCCTGATACAGCTGGCCATCAAACGATTATTCAAGTTTCCGCCTCACTTAACATATGCTACTGCACTACCTGGGGAAATCAAAACACATGAAATCAGCATTAAATGAACAGAAAACGCCAAAAACTATCCGTGACATTATTGATAGATTATTGAAGAGGATAACGAGATTTCAATAGTTTTTGGTGTGAACATTCCTGACACAACTGGCCATCAAACGGCCGTTCAAATTCCCAGCAGATTTAACGTCTGTTTCTGCATTACCTGGGGAAACAGAACAAAGCATCATTAGTTAAGTTAAAGAAAAAAAAACATCACTACATTTCATCGCTTCAGATATGTAACCCCTGATCATAGTCCATTCGACAGTGTTTGCCGTGTTATGCAGCAGCGAGTCTATTGGACGCTGTTGAGGAATATCAACGAACTCAAAAAGTGACTGGTTAAAGTCTGCAGCAGAACATTATCAACACTGATACCAATGAATATGGAGAATGCATCTCCCTGCCTGCGTTTACCCAAATGGCCAATATTCTGAATATTTACTGTCAGCAGCTGCATGAATAAATAATTGTTCAAACTGTCAGCTAAAATGCTAGAAATTTGGACAAAATAAAGGTTAAATGTGGTGATATAGCCCTTAATGGGACACCCATTTTAGAGCTACGGAGCGTCACCTGCCGTATGGGATCACACATTGTTACCTGCCACCGGCCGACACAGGTGAACGCGCCCCGCCTTAACCCCAACCAGATAGGCCGGTACTCGATTTACCTACCCCGGAGGAATGGAAGGCTGAGTTGACCTAGGCGGCTGGTTGCATACCGAGATGGTTTATCTGCCCACAGGCAGTCACCCATCGCAGAACTAACCCGGCCCGGCGTACTGTAACTTCGTTGATCGGATCAAACGCGTTACCATTACACCACGCCACCAACCTAAAATGTGCTAAATATATGTTGCTTGAATCAAATAATGATACTGTATTGAATAAAAATGCAATATTTTCATTGTTTTGTTTTTTTCAGGTAGCCTAGTGCAGAAACATACGTTCAGTAAAGCGGAAACATAAGTGGACATTTTATAGCTACTTGTGTGTGGAATATTCATACCGAAAA
>Ga0209454_1003045_pt1 | contig 11785 bp, 6 predicted proteins | sample WorMetHERISLAND1_2_FD_187400 | JGI IMG/M metagenome (GOLD analysis project Ga0209454, IMG submission 187400) | Marine gutless worms symbiont microbial communities from Max Planck institute for Marine Microbiology, Germany - Olavius geniculatus... | ecosystem: Host-associated > Annelida >...
GCCTGCTATCGACCGACACTGCAGACATAGTGCTCGAGAGAGGCTGTACGACCGCAGCGGTGGCATAAAATAATCGATTGTCATATCAGGCCTCTATTTCACGTTCCTTGCTGCAGAACTGCAACAGGTTTCTACATCCCAGCAAACGCGTCCTCGGTGGAAAGACAAAATTTAAAGTAGTCCGAACGCAGCCAAATGCGATCCGGTGTCACATTAAATAGTCTCCCCCGTGAAAAATTCGTAACCAGTTTAACGACGTTGACAGGACGCGCGCAGTTTCCGACCTGACTGTAAATATTCGGACCGGAAACAAAAAAGCCCAGATCGAACAGTTTTTTTGTCTGGCATAATACAACATAATGAAACTGGAAGAGGCGTAGGCCTCGACATCAATGCAGACTGTTTCATAGTGCCCATCGCACGACGGACTGGTCATAAGGTCCACGACGTATATGAAGTGTATTCAAAAAGAACTGAAAATTCATTCAATCAGTCAAGAAGTAAAGAATAAATTTTACATCTGTTAGTAAAGTGAAGTATTAGAATGATTCACGAGAGCAATTACGAAATTATACTTAAATTTTTGAACAGAATGTATATAAAAAGCAGAACGAACGAATTAGAGGCGCATACTGGCAGAGACTAGGCTGAGTGTTCACGGTTAGGCTGTAGCATTCACTATAGGCAATTGAGTTCGGCTTTTAGGCTATGCCTAGAAAGGCCGATTAGTCCGGCAGATCTACAGTTATTATTTCTGCCAAGGAGGTTATGTTTTTGTTGGTTTTTGTTTGTCTGTTTGTCTGTTTGTTTGTCTGTGTGTTAGCAAGATAACTCAAACAGTTATGGACGGATCTTTCTGAAATTTTGAGGAAATGTCAGGCCTGGCATAAACTACAAGTGATTAAATTTTGGGCGTGATCCGGCAGGAATCCTGGATTCTGGATCACTTTAAAATTTTCGTTACCATTGCGTTAAAGGGGGCATAAGGAAACCGCTGGCAAAGCGAATATGGTGACGCCACCTGGCGAATAGCTTTGCCTTGGCGGAGGTACCTGCGGGCTATGACTGCTTTCTAGTTATGACATGAGTTCGAGATGGAAGAGGGTTCAGTACGTGGTTCAACATACAGGTAGCATGCATGACGTCGTATTGTGCGTGTGATGAGCATAAAATCTGATGCTATGTTGAACAAGAAGCCCTTGCAACTGTTGCCAGGATAGCCGACCGTGTCAGTGACTTTCAAGGTCATCCAAGGTCGATGATTTTCATTTCATTCAAAAGCCAATATGCGACATCCTATTAGTAATCAACAGCACACTTACTTAACACTTAAATTCTCCGGTCCTTGACAAGACAATGGGCAGCAAGAGTTCGCCATCTGCTTCTGTTTGTAGCCACAACGACCCAGGCCATATCTCGCACCGTTTAGCCACAATACATCCGTGACGGACGATGGACGGACGGATGGACGGACGACAACCATGACAACAGCTCGGCCGTTAGTAAAGTACGGTCGGCTAAAAACGAGAACGAAAAACAGTAGTCGCTTTTTAATATCGATCACGTTCAACGCCTAGTTTCGCTTATTGTGCGGACATCTTAATAGGCCCCAATACAGGTCTCGACCGTCCCTCTGTAACTTACAAGTTTCTCGAAAATGAAAAAAGCATAGAAAAACTAAAGTTGGCGTGAACGTTCCGCATGGCAAAAAGAATACGGCTTAGTGTGCCAATTTTGAGTTCAAAAGGTCGAAAATCAAAGTTAGGGTCAGAGTTGCGCAGTTTTAGGCGGACGGCCGCAAAACATGTCGGCACTAAACAAACATATTTTTTCTAGTCGGTTACACTATTCGTCCAGCCTCGAGCTATACTAGCAACGTACTCTACGGCCGAAGTATATACGAGCACTGAAGGCCGCGTAATGAAGTCTATATACACGTAGTGTCAGTCATAGAAGCATCGTGCAATAACGCTGTAGTGGATCGTCTTTGTGCAAAACAAATGTTTCATAAATCAGGCCCAAGTGCAGAGAAGGGGAGGGGTCGGGGCAGTGAGACGAAATATCCCAAGCCAACGATCGTTGATAATTCAGTTGCTTGATCTATCTTCTCGGATAACGAGCTGCATACACATCTCGCCGCAACATCATCGACAACCAGCGACCGACTGTAAATAATCCAACATCATAAAAGCGCCGTTTTCCCGTCGATATGCGACGTGCTTCATGGACGGATACGATGCAGCGATCATCCCATGGTAACTGAGTCCGAGAAACGTACAGTGCACAGACACGTTACCGCAGCATAGAATTGCTGCGACTCATGAGAACTTAAAGGTCAGCCGTATTAATTAAAGATGTAAATTTAACAACACAATTCCCGTCATTCATGGACACGGCGCGTTCACTGGAAAATATATATATCCAGTTTCATACGCGGCTATTCGGTTACGGCACAGTTCCTTTATTGATGAATAGCAATCGCCAAGCTGTATAATTATGTAGGCCTAATGATAGAATGGTCATACAGACTATCAAAGAAACAACCACATACTGTGGGGCATGGATTATGTTCGGTAGTCGAGGGAAAGATGCGGCTTCCGTGGATATAATTGCGGCGTAGTCTCAACAGTCGTATCATGGGGTCGGGTTTGGTCTGTGGGTCGGCTATACATGGCCAATCGACTACAGAAAGGATGCAAATAAATAAATAATGCGACTGCAGTGCAGAGCCTCGCGAGAGATGGACATTCTTCGCTGGATTTCATGTCTGTCGTATCAGCATCGCAGATGAGAAATGCTGGTCGCGGGTGCGTGGATCCATCGTATATCAGTCCGCCTGTCTTGTCCGCAATTTCATTAACGGATTCTGTTACCGTTCGGCGACCCGGTCGACTTCGTGCTTGTTGGACAAACCACCGCCGTCTATACATACGGTTTGGTCGCTGGCAATCTCTGGAGACAGCTGCTGTACTGCGAGGCCGCATGGTGCACAGCTGGCTACGCCACGACAGAAACTGGGTAAACTGTCACCGTTTGTCGACCGTCGAAGGTCACAAATACAGTCGTTGTGAAAGGTATGAAAAGTTTGGTTTTTTTTAACAGCGTGAGCAAAAATCGGAACCGATTACCGTAACATATTGTTACTTCTGCTTTAGCAAATATGTTGAGAAGATCTCCAGGGTACTATAAGTTTTAGGTTTATGTAAGTTTTTTTAGCCGACCGTACTTTAGTAACGGTCGAGCTGTTGTCATGGTTGTCGTCCGTCTGTCCATCCGTCTGTCTGCCACGAATGTATTGTGGCTAAACGTTGCGAGATAGGGCTTAGGTTGCTATTGATCACTGATAGGAAGTCGCATATCGGCTTTCAAATAAAATAAAAAGCATCGACCTTGGTTGACCTTGAAGATCACTGACAACCAGTACGGTCGGCTATCCATAGCGACAGCTGGGCTTCTTGTCTTTCAAAACTATCAGTCCCGTCTGGGCACCATGAGCGGTAAACTCATGATGGCATATATGGCAGATCTGGTAAATCGTTGACCGAATTTCAATGTTGTGTACGGATTCCAAAATTGCATAAGCCATGGGCTGAAATGTGGTTTCTGCTGATAATTCTCTAAAACGGTATAATGGACTAAAAAGAAAAGTAACTAGAAAAAATGTAAGAAAAGCACGGGTACGGCGAACACGAATAAAAAGAATTCGTCAACGGAAGCTGGCTTTCCTGGGTCATGTCAGAAGAAGACATGGGTCTCGAGAACTTGGCGATGACTGGAAAGATAAAGAAAAAAGCAATGGACGTCTGAGACTGAAGTATGTGGGCAGTTTGTGAGCATCGTGGAAGAACAACGTGAGCCCAACAAAGCTCATCAAGGATTCAGAGGACAGCGTGCTCTGGCGTCGCATGGTCGCCAACGTCGTCAACGACGGCACGACACAACGACAACGCCAACGTGGATTCCAAGTGCGCCGCGCGAATATCCACGGTCCAGGGTCCACAGGATCCACGTGTGGTGTGCAGTCGAGACTCACGACTGTGCTCTGACGCTGCTGCCGCCGCTGCAGCTGCTGCTGCTGCTGGTGTTTCATCGACTGCGTAGCGGCAATGCAGGCGCCTTGCACGGCACTGCAGCCGCCTTGCATGCAGTCAGCATCTGATTAACGGATGCCGCGACGACGCTCCTCGACAACTTTCTCTCCGTCAGCAGCCGGCACGGGAGCGTCATATGCGTCTGTCTGGTGCAACAGATGAGACGGCCAGAACGACTTCTATAGAGAAGCTCGCTTCTCAGATTTGTTCCTCCGGCAGAGCGTCGTGTCGTTCGATGCCGATTACTTATCACCTCACATCCAGATGAGCTTAAAAATCCGGGAAAAAGGTTCAATAATGTATACAAAAATTATAAGCAGTCTACAGTTAAAGGATTTTAGCGGTAGTACTGAAACCGCCTTAAATGTGAGTCTGAGAGAGTGGCAAGAATAGCGAAAACGAAAAGCATGATGCAATCTACTGTCCATGCGGTATTTGGTGTTTATTTTTTGATCTTTGACCATTAAGCGTCTTTTAAATATAGCTTATAGTCAGCGTTTTTCAGTTTAAATCCATAGACTAAATTTCTACGCTGGCGACTTATACAACAAATAAAGATTGCAGTCGTGATACCGCATCGTACCGCCGTACTTCTGACACGTGTCACATCACTAGACACTGTACGAGACCTGAAGCTGTTCTAACTATACGACGCTAGAGCCGCGCCATGGCCGACACCCTCGCGGGACGCCAGAGACGTGACCTGAACGTGAGAAAGTGAATGACCACTGTCAAATGAATGGCCATGTAGATTAGGCAGGCTGTAATTCTGCATGCGGGCCGTAGCCACAGCTGACAGGAACTGACGACAGTTTCGGCCAGTCAACATTGGCTCCATCTATCGTCCGACTGGTGACTTCCGGCAGAGCTACACGGACCTCTTACAAATGTAGAAGTTCTACCATACACAATGCAGGAAAATAGGAGCACCTTATATATAGGGCCTACAGCAAACGCAAACGCAAACTCAGATCATCAAATGGATTGGGCACATCTTAAAACACAAATCGAAGCGAGGAGGATGTTGAATAAAACAACAAGCAGAAGAAAGCGCCTACAAACGGTAAGCGACATCATGAGCAAAGATTATGAGAACAGAAAGACAGAAGGCGCGAGCAGCTGGTAGACGAAATTTCGAATTTGGCCTAATTTCGCGAAAGACCGAAATTAAAAGTTCTGTTTGTGTAAGTAAAACAACGTGACGGGAGTACTTGGGTCACGGACGCGTATTTTAATTCCCGTAGCTCACACTAGGTAAGCTACCAATTATTTTACTTTCTGACGAGAAGTGCGCTGAGTTGGCCAGATAGAAAATTAGTTTAGCAGCTTGCTCCATGCATTTCCACTGTTTCCCACTTCTACTTCGGCATTGATCGTTTACGAAATCTATATCGCCACTGCAATGATTGTTTTTGTTGACTGATTGGCAGGTGCTTGCAGACAAAATGCAGAGCGCAGAGAGTATAGCTGCCACTGTGGCAATGCAGCTGGCGGTGGCGGCGCCTATATGCCACGCACACAGCTGCACCTCGCAGTTACAACGGCGATCGATCGAGAAGGCCGCATAAGTAAAACGACCGACAAGCAGGCGAGGCTGGGAGGAGGAGGCAGCGCATCCTTGGAGGAGACGACACAGAGGCCGAGATGTACGGCCGGGTTCCAAATCCGATCCCGGCCTGCTTAATGAGCCGACGACCAATTGTATCAGTCGCCAAAGGCCGGCGCTTCGAATGCAGCACCCAGGCGCCGGACGCTGCTCCGCTCCAGTTTGACGCACTGTCATGGACGCTTCCTTCACTCTCTCCCCTCTCCTCTCTTTCCCTTCTCATTCTCCTCCCACCCACTTTGTGACGTCATCGCCTGCAGCCTCTGCAACCCGCGCAGCAGAAGATCCGTGCAGCCGAGCCGAGCGATTTCATTCTGCAGTAATCCCCACTCGATCGACTTCTCCGCTCACTCGAGCGCTAACGATTGTTGGTGGCACGATGCTTTAAAAACATCGTCACTGTCTGATGCATATACCGTATAGCCTCAGCGAGAAAATGATATAAGGCTCGCATACGCGCGAAAGGCCCATCCAAGCTATCTATGCAGGCTACGGTTCATAGAGGAGTAGAATTGTCCGGGCCTCTCTCTGCATGTGATGGTGGGGTCTTTTGTCAGGACATATGCCCGATACCTACAGCGTCGTAATTTCTCACGCAGCTTGATTCATGTAGGATTTCGTTCCCGGTGCTTTGGCATGGATAAGAAAAACTGCTACATGTATTTTAGCCATAAAATTTGGGTAGCGAACACGGATCCAATGGCATCACGACACGTCTCAGTAGTACGTTCGGCTGTAACGCAATTAACGTATATCGCTATATTGTACTTACCGCAAAATGCATTAAAGAAAGACGCTTAGGTCATAAGGCCCATGCGGCATTTTCATGCGATCATCTGTTGGCCAAAAGCGCAAAAAAATGAATTTTTCTTACTTTAACTTCCAAGTAACCGGCTGCTAGGGGAAAAGGCTAAAATATTCGTAAGTTAGCGTGCCTTCCCACTTTCGAAATTTCTGATCCGTCGCTCCTGAACACGCTAAATTCCGGAGAAAACGTGCTGTCAGATTCTAAAATTTAGAGAAAGCACCTTGGTAGATATTCTTCAGACAAAGAAATCTTGAGAAAATCCATCTGGGCTTGGTCTGTACTGCGTATATAAGCGTCTGGATGTCGATATAATGTATACGCTGTGGTATGCGCGGAAACAAGCCATTCTATGTCAGTGTGCAACAGCGGCAGCGCCAGTGTTCTCAGATTGATTTTGTCCGACGTTCGAGTCCACGAGGACTGCGGGTGGCGCCTATTTTTGGCAGTGTACATGTATCTAAAACCGACGGCTGGCTGCCGACGCCTATCGCTCATCTGGCCGCTGGACACGACTTGCGTCAGTAAAGTCAGTCCCGCAACATTAGCTTTGAATGAAAACGTAATAAGATGTCGAGCCCAATGTCGACAAAAATATACGTGGCCGAAGACATCGTCATAGGATAGGAATTCTTAAGTGTCAAAATATCAAAATAATTATCATGCATTGCCAATAATGGAAGCCCCAAAACCGTGTTGTTTTGTGGTATTGTTGCTTGCTACCCATAGCTCGCACGGCTACGCTGATACAGGGAGGGAGTCGCAGCACGATTACGCCTCACTTTTGTGAAGTTTTTGATGTCTGATAACCTTGACCTTTGATCCACAGAACTGAAAATAATCACACTGGTTACTCCTGCCCTGGAGAACGTTTACATAAATTTTCTTTTACGCTTTTTCCAGTAAGAGGCAGACAAACGGGCAAAAAGAGCGTAATATGCCCGCAAAAAGTTCAGTAAAATGCGTAACTGCAATGGCTAATGCTTGTTTGCGGCGTGTAATGCCGATCGTGAACTGTAACAGATCGTCGAAGTAAGCTTCACTTTATGCTGTAGCATATTAGGAGCGAACATAGCTACGATACGATCGCCTACAATGTGAGAAGACTATAGTATAATAGAGAAGTTGTTTGCACTTTCAGCAGCAGCAGCAGCGTGCGGCGCAGGGGCGCAATGTAAGCAATGATGAATGATGATGACGACGATGTCAATGAGCGGGCGACTTCTCATCAATGCTCGGCTGCTGGCAGCATATACCTCGTTGACATCGCGTTTTAAGATGGAGCCCAAAGGTCGCTCGCTCGCTCGGTCAGTGTGCCCCGTGAGTGATTGATGTGAGCGTGTCCTCCCGTGTTCTAGCTGATCGATGACGTACAACGACGAACTGCGCAGTATGTCGCGATAAGCCTGCACGTATTAGACGAGCACCGACCTCCCCCGTCCCATGCAGGCGCCCTCTATATACAGTACTCTGTTATTGAACCAGATCTATTGAACCCCGACCGTGACACAAGTTTTGGACGACTACAGACGACAAACGAGATCGGATCGTTCAAGCACAGGATCATAGGACAAAAAAGTTAGGTACGACTTAGATAATGCAAGCAAATAAGTACCAATTTGTCGACAAAATTCGCCGAATCCGAGATGCAAACTGGAGTGGGGCACTACAAGATGGACGAAAATCTAGGTTGTAGAAAAAATGTTTTGTGTACTTCAATAATAATTTAATGTTTACACGTTTTACCGTCGCAGGCTATATACAGCATCTGCATTGAGTATACGGCGATTGCCTCCCCGTTTTAACGATTTTTACGCACGAAAGCAGCTACTGCTTTCAGCGCGTCTTAGCCATCACAATTCTGTCCGTCTGTCTGTCCGTGTGTCACACGGGCGGATCAGTCAAAAATGGTGCAAGATAGGATCACCAAATCTTCACCGTCGGCTGCTTAAAAGAATCTAGTTTCAGGAACCGTTAAGCTTTTCCATAAATTCGAGGGGGGTCACCCCAAACGAGGGCGCTAAATGAGAGGGAGTGGGCAAAATTGCGATTTTTGGCCAATAAGTCGCTGTATCTCAGTAACGGTGAGAGATAGGACCTAAGCTACTATTAATCACCAATAGGAAGTCGTACACTGGCTCTCGATTGGCGCCGAATTCAATGACCTTGAATGACTTTGAAAACCAAAATAGGGGGTTTTATGGATTTTTTTGGCGACTTCGGGCTGCGACACAAGTCTATATCATTTACATGGTGGCGACACGGAACTATTGTTATGCGATCCAGATAAAGAATTTGGTATTTGTATATTAACTTAGCGTGAACACCCCAATTTTCAGCTAAACTACTGACCCGGAAATGCTATAGGCTTTCGCGCGTCTCGTGAGCATTAGCTCAAATTTCTTGTTCAGCTTACTGCAGAAAAATGGGACGCGGTTCTCTCGGTAGTCGGCGGTAGTGTCTCAGATACGATCCTCGTCCACATGAGACTCCTGTGTATTTTGACCACACTAGCGCGATGCCGTTACCGCTTCACTCAGGTGCGGACTCCATCATCTCGACTGGCTGTCGAATAGATTTGTTGTATGGCATTTCGTCGTACTACAGAACTGCAGCAAATCGAAGCAAGAAAAGTCTGCAGGGCTTCAGTGCACACCGGCAGCATGCTATTTCTGCGTCTGCGTCTGAGCGCAGAGTAAAACAAGAAGCCCGGCTGTCGTTAGGAAAAGCGCGCTACAGCCTATACAGTTCCTGTTGCAGTACTGACGTTGAAGGTCATCCAAGGTCGATGATTTTTATCTCATCTGAAAGGGCGTATGCGATTTCCTATTAGTGATCAATAGCAACCTAGGCCCCATCTCGCACCGTTTAGCCGTAATACATCCGTTAACCACAGACGGACGGACAGACGACAGATACATCGTGCCACAGACGCCTACGGCATAACTGTAGCGCGTCAAAAATCGATAGCAGCAGATGAGAATGAGATGAGATGGCATGGTCGCTAATGCGTGGCGTCACAGACAGGTCATTACTTCCAGTGTGGCCGGCGTGCATGCCATGCAATGACTGAATGAGTCGTAGGCCTATACAGTGCCGATCCTGATGAGAAGTCCGCTATAGCAACGTACACACGTTGACAGCTCGGTCAACAGTGCATTGCATCATCGACGTCTCGGCTGCTGGGAATAGCTTCCGCATGACCACGACTCCATTAGCATCAATACTGTTTATCTGGTCGCGATACAAGCAGCGCCAGTAACAACGAGCAAATAAACTATATGGATGCGGCGACAACGTTGGACATAATATGTAGGCTACAAAACCACGTCATGACGCATACATGCATGCTCACGACTTGCGACAATGTTTAACGACAAGTTAGGCTATACGCGAGTGAATCATTTCTGTTTTTATCGGCGCAGAACAAAATGGTCTGTCAATTTCTTTCCATCAGCCATGGTTTTAACAGAGTGACGTAAGCTCACGAAACAGAGGAGATAAGAAAATTAACAACGGTGATCAACTATGGCTGAAATCCAGATGCGAATGAGAACAAAGCCAAGAAAAATTTTCCTTCTTAAACGCTATATCCCATCTTTTGGTAAAAAAAGTTTCAACAATTCGTAGCATTGTATTAGATCTCATTTCATTTTACGTTAAAAACTTTACACGCCTATACAGGACTCATTTTGTATCATTTTTCAAAAAGGGCTTAACACCATCTCTCCCGTTTTTTGAAGCCTACTCTAAGCTGATAAATAGCTGGACGAGCGATGCAGTCAGCCTATGGAAATTGAAAGCTTCACATTACGGCAGATCTAAAGATGCCATTTCCGCTTCCGTGACAGAAACATTATTACGCACGAAAGCAGCTACTGCTTTTAGCGCGTCTTAGCCATCGCAATTCTGTCCGTCTGTCTGTCCGTCTGTCACACGGGTGGATCAGTCAAAAACGGTGCAAGCTAAGATCACCTAATCTTCACCGTCGGCTGCCTGGAAGACTGCAGTTTCAGAAACCGTAAAGCTTTCCCATAAATTCGAAGGAAGTCACCCCGAACGAGAGCGTTAAATGAGAGGGGGTGAGCAAAATTTGCGATTTTTGGCCAATAAGTCGCTGTATCTCAGTAATCGTGCGAGATAAGACCTAAGTTACTATAAATCACTAATAAGAAGTCGTACACTGGCTCTCGATTGGCGCCGAATTCAATGACCTTGAATGACCTTGAACGCCAAAATAAAGGGTTCTATGGATTTTTGGCGATTTCGGGTTGCAACACAAGTCTATATCATTCACAAGATGGCGCCAAGCTACTATCGTTATGCGATCCAGATAGAGAATTTGGTATTTGTATAGTAATTTAGCGTGAACACCCCCAATTTTCAGCTAAGCTACAGAACCGGAACTGCTATAGGCTTTCGCGCGTCTCCTGAGCACTAGCTCAAATTTCTTGTTTCATTCACTGAACCGAAAGGCGCAACAAGATAAACGGACTGCTGAATCACTGACGCGCTTGCATACAGAGTCCGGAGAGTTCGTCGCATCTAAAATATGCTCCGATGTTTTTTAATCCTTAGTAGGTTTAAAACTTAAATGGCTTCAGATTAGCAGCAAAAATTCACAGACGGTTTTCCGCGTTTTTACTGGCTGCAACAGCGTTGAACCATAGTCCGCACTGCAGCTTGTTAGGGTATGCTACTCACTTGTAGCGCTGGTCATGTTAAGCTGCTGCGATACATCGACACTGATCAAAGTCGCTGTCCGCTCTGACAACCTGCATGGAACGGCACCGAACCGAAGCCTCGCCGGGTTAAAGCCAGCTTTCCATCCAACGCAACGCACACAACGCACAAACAGACACTGCTTGCGTTTTGGCTGCTGCGTCGCCGTCTTGCGTCAGGTGCGACTGTTGCGTTTGTTGCCTATACTTGCTGGCGAAAGCTACTTTTCTCGCTTCGTCTCTGTCACTTGCGTAAAGAAAGTACGGAAGGGTCTTTCGTTGTGTGCTTTGCGTTCGATGGAGACGAGGTTTAACTGTGCTGTGCCGAGACGAGAGGCACAAGGCAGGATCACGCGGCCTATTCCATGCACCTGCTATGCCAGTTCGCGGAATGAGCGAGTTCCCAACAGCACCTGCCACTTTTAAGCACAACAATAAGTTGTTAATCACAGGCTGAACGGTAGTTCAAGCCCTGTGTTAACGGCGACTTCTCTTTCTTATGGGAAAGCCAAAAATTCGACCTCCCACAGAATCAAAACCCCTGATCTGATTGAGATAAAAT
>Ga0209454_1003050_pt1 | contig 11775 bp, 10 predicted proteins | sample WorMetHERISLAND1_2_FD_187400 | JGI IMG/M metagenome (GOLD analysis project Ga0209454, IMG submission 187400) | Marine gutless worms symbiont microbial communities from Max Planck institute for Marine Microbiology, Germany - Olavius geniculatus... | ecosystem: Host-associated > Annelida >...
CTGTAGATATTATACGTTTTTAAATATTCATATTTTACAAGGTAGTGTAGCGACACAACAGGTGTGATGTGCATGCCACTGAGTAGCAAATTTTTTCCAACTGGTAAAAAAATTTGAAAATAAGTCAATAATTAGCAAAGATGTAAAAAGTACAATAGCTTACCTTTTTGGCCCACCCTGTATACCAAACAGTGTCAGGCGATCACGACCAGTGACCGGACAGTACCGTTGTTCTAATAACGTTGGCCAGTCCGTTGGAAGCAGCAGGCGCGACTGTAGACCAGAGTGGAGTTTTTTGGATAATATTTTGACGTAGTATGCCTAATCACATATAATAAGTTAATAGCAGGTCGCATTAATACGGTTTGACTTATGTATACTTCTTTCCTGTGTAATCTGCTAGTGTTGGACTGCTAATAGTGCATTACGTTTAGGAGATACCACGCAGAGTGCGGCAAAAAGTGGACCCCTAAAGTTTTTCGCTGTTTTCTCAGCAACCGTTTGGAATTTTAATTTGAAGTTTTACAGATTTTATTCTTCTACATTCAACTGCCAAGTAAAATATGATTCTTTTGAAAATGAAAAACGACGAAGTTACAGACTTTTTAACATGACCGCCTACCAATTTTTTACTCCTCGCGCTTTTCGTTCCTAAAGTAGCGAAGAGAAGTGTATAAGATCAGTGTAATATTGAGGACCGACCGACTAACCGACGACCGACCAACGACCGACCTCTGTTCCTGGAAGAGCCTTCCCGGAAGAACTTTAACGGCCATATCTTCATAACGGTGCTAGATAGACGCATGGCCACTATGGACCACCGATAGGAAGTCGATCTTCGCGAGTCGAATGGTCACGTGATTGATGACGTCACGTGACCCCAAAAGATCAAACTCGTGACCCCATTATCTTTGAGGCGCCATATCTCTGTAACGGTGCTAGATAGACGCATGGTCACTATGGACCACCGATAGGAAGTCGGCCCCGGGAGTCGAATGGTCACGTGACCGATGATAGCAGTCTTTTTCATAATCATAACCATAGTGAAAGATTAAAGATCTTTCACCATGTCATAACTCAGTGACTATGTCACACACAGTGTAGAATAGTTTTCTTTTCGCCTCGTGATGACGTCAGTTGCACGGTTGATGCTGTCGGCGAGGTGATGCTGTAGGCACCGCTATTTGCGGTGTGAAAAGAAAGAAACTAAAAGGCAGTTAAAAGAATACAGGAGAAAATAATGCGCGCGAGGAGTACATTAGATGCGTCACAATGTAAAACATTTATTGTTGGCGTTTAAGAATGTTCCGGCTACAAAACTAATTTAATAACATCGTTGAAACAACACGGTGCTAGATAGACACAGTAAATAATGATTAGATGCCAGAATTCCATTGTCACTGTAAATGTTCAAAGTGTTCACCGCCAGCTCCAAGCTACAACATCAGCCTCCAGTCGCCTTATTTGAGAAATCTTTTACAGCCTTGTCGATCGGTCCCTGTGGCAAGTTGCCCCAGATAACCTGAAGCGCTTCCTTGAGTTCGGCGCTTGTTTTCGGCTTTGTTTTGAGGTTGCGGTAAGCCTCCAACATTGCACCCCATACGTGATAGTCCACTTGGTTAATATATTGGGCGAATCTGGAAGCCATTGGTCTTTTTGTGATGATATCTGGAGAGCTGGCCCGGAGCCAGTTCTGTGCGCTGCGCTGCGTTGCGCGCTCTGTGTGCTGACGCGCCGTCCTGCTGGAAGATGAATCCGGTGGGCAGCCGGCGATTGCTTTAACAATAATTTAGTAATATAAATTATGTTTATCAGAACGTCATTGTGACGTCATCGGCAGTAACGTGTAACCAGTTTTTAAAAATTAAATAGCCTAGCATTTTTAGCTTGAACGTTTTTAATGCTGAAAAATCGATAGGCGGTCATGTTAAAAAAAGTCTATAACTTCGTCGTTTTTAAACAGAATCACACTTTGCTTAGCAGCTAAATGTAGAAGTTTTATTAAAATAAAATTGCGAAATTTCATATTAAAATCCCAAACGGTTGCTGAGAAAATTGCGAAAAACTTTGTGGGTTTACTTTTTTTGCCGCACCTTGTAGTGTACAAGTTACAACTATGCAATTTGTTAGACGTAGCTTATGAGTATACATGTGTGTATGTCGACAGCCTGTGCTTGCACACAACGCTGTATGAATGGTCTTCACAAAGCACTCTGTGTGGTCATCGGATTTGCGATGACCTTGAGAACCATGTTGCTGACCTTGACAGTACAGGTGGGTTTTGTCAGTCGAGCAGTTGCGCTAAATTGCACTTGTGTAAGTTATAGCATGTTATTCTGGCATCTGAAAGCTTGATTTCACAAAACTCAAAATTAGCAAATACGCTTTCACAAAACTAATGGTTAGCAATATGTTTGGGATTCGCCTGAACTGCCTGACCTATATCAATTTTTAATTAGTAGGCCTACGGTGACGTGTGCAGACGATTATCCCCTCACTGAAAAAATATTTTCGTACCAAAAAATTGTAGCATTTACAGAACTAAAATCATTTGCTGATGCTCTGTTGTACGGAGTATATAAAGGACCAGTGCCAAGCCGTCTACAATGAACTCTGTCATGAATGTATTCGGTGCAACGTGTCATCAAATACAACAGCAGGCCAGTTCTCACCGTCATCCTTAATCTTTTCATTTAATTAAGGCTTTAATGTAATTTTGTGGGAAAATAAGTAGGGCCAGAAATAGTTGGTGTTTGCTAGAACTTCATTCGCAGACTCTGAGACTGTTTTGCAGATTTTTTTTGCTCGTCAATTATAAAAACTTGATTTTTAGTTTGGTTTTTGATTCCACACAGCTAAATAAGCTGAACTGCAGGCTATATGCTTACCCGGCAGTTTTTTTGTGTATCGGCTATATTTGCGCATTGCATTCTGTATAACACCGCGTCGTATGATTGTGTTTTGCCTGCGATTGTGAATCGTGACTAACGTGTATGCAATTATGTACGTGTTAATGGCGTCGTAGTGGGGGGCATTTCCCTCGCCCTAAATTTTGATCTGTCTGAAAATGTCCGTTTTGTCGGAAATTGTTTTTTAAAAAAAAATACTGAATCTGGGATTGCAGATCCCCATTTTGGGGTACCTTAGGGAAAAATTAAACATTTGAGCACCCCTGATTTTTTACTCGGAAATTTGCTACTGTATGTCGGAAAAATGTCTCTTAACTTTGTAACCGACGACGCCACTGGTAGACGAGCGTATGTCATCTATTGGGCCTCAGTAAAGATCATACCAATGACGTTGTTGCTTGTGTTTGTATAATGACGTCAACGTCAATAATACTCTTAGGTCAACTCAGCCTTCTATCCCTCCAGGGTAGGTAAATCGAGTTATCTCTCTATATCTATCTGGCTGGGGTTAACTCGGGGCGCGTTTACCTGTGCCGGGTGGCAGATAACACTGTGGGATCCGTTACGGCAGGTGACGCTCCGTAGCTCTGAGACGGGTTTTCTATGTAAAGCTATCCACCACCTTTAACTTTTATGATTATTCCTTGCTGTCTATGAGGTCACAATGATTCGGACAGTGAATCCTGTAATGCTACGTGCTTGTTGCTGGCGTCCAACTGTACAGCGCTGCCAGACTGGGACGTGGACCGGGACACGCGTCCATGGTGGTGGTGGCGGTGGTCTGGATCGACATGGCACGTCGTCAGCGTGGTCGGAGCTTTCTCCGTGCTGACGCTGGTTCTCGTTCTCTTGTCACTGGCCATAGGCTGCAGGTCAGCGCCCAGCGGTTATTGCAATCGACAGACTGTAAATAAGTTGCAAATGAAACAGAGTAGTGCAACTAAATGGAAGACTTTGTCGTATTATGTTAACTTAAGAAATATTTCAAGACTGTCGGCTTGTCCCAAGAGGATGCTGTCGATAAAACTTAACGATAAACAGTGATGATTAGTGGAGCATGAGAATCAAAGGAACAGCTACGGCTAATGCTGTAGGTCGGTTTACCTAGAAGTGTGATGTCTTGTTTGCTTTAGCTAGCATTAAAATGACTGTTTTGCAGCTGCTGGCGAACTGACTTTGGCTTATCATTCTACCTATACTGTATCATTTCTTTTCTGCATCAAGTTTCAGTGATCACAGTCGGAAAGACGTTTGTGTCAGTTTAATTTCTGGCTCTTTTCCCAATTTCTTATTTCTAGCAGTAGTACTGCACTAGGCCTAATGCGATGTTCGACTCTGGGATGCTGACTCTCTAAGTGTCGTTTAAGTTCGGTTAGGTATAAATTATGCTATTGTAATATTGTTAATAGTTGCGATTTGTCAAACCGTCATCTCAGAAAAACATAAGAATAGGAATGAGTAAGTTTATGAATGGGAAATTGTCCCGATTACGTTGCAGGTGCGTACGTGGTCGGGCTGTATCTTGTCGGCGGCGAAGGAGAGGCAGCAAGCGACGGCGGCTACCGACTATCAGCGAGATCAACGCCAACATCGATGATCTTACTGATCTCAGTTCATCGCACTCGACTTCCGACAGTCCCACTCAAGGTCTGGTCAATGTGCGCTTGTTTTGCGATAATTTGGCACTTTTCTTCAGTTACATGTAGTTGCATTCTTCCGTCTCTGCCATTACTGGACATTGTGAAAGATTCGTATTTTATGATTTTCTATATTCTATTGCTTTTCTTTGTCACTTTCGTTTTAGTTTCGTTTACAATATTTTTTTAGTTTCGTGCATGTGATAGAGTAAGCTGGCAGCTTGTATTATTGTACGGTTTATGATCGCATCATTTTATTTCTGATATTTGACATTACTAGACAGTCTGAAGTATATTTCTTAATTTATGATTTTCCATATTTTATTGCTTTCTCCTTGTGGCTTTTATTTTAGTTTCGTTTGCAGTGTTTTTTTAGTTTTGTGTGTGTGCCTGATTAAGCTGGCAGCTTGCCTTATCGTACGTTCTATGGTCGTATCATTTGTGCAGATCGCGAAGGAACGGCGAACGGTAAAAGTAGATCGAAGTGCAGAACTGTACGTCTGTCGTCTGAAACGACGTCAGCCATCGAGCACCAGCAGCGGCTGTGTCCGCAGTCTGCCGATCTAATGAAGGAGTTAAGCGTACGTCTGGAATTCAGGCGTCTGGAACACGCCGCCGAGCTATCTCGGCTTTCCGACTCAACCCAGCAGTCAGACGACGTCTTTCCCAACGCTCACACGGTAGCCAGCGATGATTCTGCTATGCTTAAACACTATTTATTTACTGTCGGTGATTAAAGTTTGGTAGCTATATTTAGAACATGAGTTAAAAAGTCGGGCCTATCCGATTTTGTGTGTAGTGTAGTAATCAGTTACTTAACATTACTTTTGTGTTCGTGCGAGTATTGGGTTGTTTTGTGTAGGCCTCAATGCTTAAATGCCAGTTTGGACTTTCCCGCCCAAAGAACACAGTGCTTTAGACAGTTTTTATATGTAAATGTCGCTCTAATGTATTTTGAAATAAACAAACAAATAAATAAGTTTCAGTTATTTGATTCCGTTTACTTAAAACGAATCCAGCTGATTCGATATAAATATTTATGTTTTATGTAGTTGCTCTACACCAGACCAGATCAGATATGTGACTTTATGCAAACTTATTAATCATCTCCGTATGTAACTGTAACTAGCCTTGAAGGTCAACTCAGCTTTTCATCCCTCCGGGGCAGGTAAATCTAGTACTGGCCTATCTGGCTGGGGTTAAAGCAGAGCGCGTTCCTCCATGTCGAGCTTTCAGGCAACTATGTGCTATCCCATATGGCACCTGACGCTCCGTAGCTCTGAGATGGAATTTTCCAAGAAGAGCTAGATACTGAGCCTTGATCTTAACCTCGAAAACAAAACTCGTTTGATAGAAATGATCTGTTGTCACTGTGTTCAGGCGTCGTACATCAACGAGCCGCTGGCAGCGCGGGACAACACGAGCGAAGATGAGGACGGATACGTTCAGCCTAACACTACGGACTTCCACCTGCCTCTCAGACCCCACGGTGACGACGCCGACGACGATGACGATGATAAGGATGATAATACTGATGAGAGTGATGATGCAGAAGAGGAGGAGGGAGATGCTGCCAGCGACTGCAACACGCTGAGTCATAGAGGTCGTCGTCCGAGAAATAAGAAATATCATGATTACATTAACGTACTTACATGTCACCATTAGCTGCACTCTGGCCCGTCGAGAGCCACAGCGGGGCCCAGGGGAACATTCTCGCGGGGCCCCTTTAGGGAAAAATTTTTTTAATTTTTTTTGAAAATGACGCATTCTGGTGTACTTTATATTTTTTGAACGACGGCGAAGCCAGCCCCATCCCCCAAACGTCTCGGGGCCAGGGGTAACTTACTCCCTACCCTCCCCGCCCTCTCGACGAGTCTGGCTACACAAACTCCATACAGTCGTGTAGCACGTCTGAGACAGAATGACGGACAGACAGACACGGATGGCCCGTAGGCCTATTTAGAAATCGGACGTTTTATGGCGTGTACGAAGCAACAGAAATGAGCTAAACTAATCTGGATTGATCTCAGTTCAGTTCAGTTGCATTTAACTATCCATAAGCGAATTCCGTTCAGTTCGGTCCATTTCATCTGATTTCGTTCGCTCTGTACACAATTTGTGGGGACAAATCTGTTTTATAAGACGACACAAAGGTAGATTTGTGACTTGTAGCAGAAGGAACACATGCCAAAAAGTGTTTTGAATTTTTACGCGCGAAAGCAGCTACTGCTCTCAGCGCGTCTTAGCCATCGCAATTTTGTCCGTCTGTCTGTCTCTCCGGCCGTCTGTCACACCCGTGGATCAGTCAAAAAAGGTGCAAGCTAGGATCACCAAATTTTCACCGTCGGCTGCCTGGAAGACTCTAGTTTTAGGAACCGTAAAGCTTTTCCATAAATTCGAAAGGGGCCACCCCTAACGAGGGCGCTAAATGAAAGGGGGTGTAAAAAATTTGCGATTTTTGGCCAATTTGTCGCTGTATATCAGAAACTGTGCGAGATAGGACCCAGGTTACTATTAATCAATAATAGGAAGTCGTCCACTGGCTCTCGATTGCCACCAAATTCAATGACCTTGGATGACCTTGAACGCCAAAATATGGTTTTAATAGATTTTTTGGCGATTTCGGGCTGCGACACAAGTCTATATCATTTACAAGGTGGCGCCACGCAACTATCGTTATGCCACCCAGATAGAGAATTTGGAATTTGTATATTAACTTAGCGTGAACACCCCAATTTTCAGCTAAGCTACTGAACAGGAACTACTATAGGCTTTCGCGCGTCTCGTGAGCATTAGCTCAAATTTCTTGTTGCATTTCCTACATGGTCACCAGGGAGCTTTGTGAACTTGTTGGGGTTTTCGAACATCTTGCTCTATCAGTCGTGTCAAATTTCAAAAAGAAGATGTCACAAAGTGCACGATTCTTGTGTTCCTGCATGTTTCCCACACGGCATATTTAAGAGTTTCGTGAACATATTCTACTGAAACTTAAGAAAATAACTTTCGAATATTCTGCGAGTTATCTGACGTTTAAGTGAAAATGCGATTTTTGACATTTTATATTCCAGATATCGATATTGTATTTTGCATGCCGCTTATCAACGGTAATTAGTACCAAATTAACAGATATTACGCAGCAAGTCATTAGTTATCACATTATCGTATATTACAAAATAGTCAGAAAATTGTCGTTTTCGGTGAAAATAATTTTACAAACGTATGTCGCAGACGCTGCTATACGTCGTATAGGCGAACGTGACGAAATGCTTGAACGCGCGCCGTCGTGTATTTTCGGTGAGTCGTCTGTACATGAAAATTTGCGCTAATCTGTTGCAGTAAAGCCATTTATAGCGATGAGCTGCTCGTTCTTTAAAGTTTTAGCTCCATTTGCTTAAAGTTGTTGCAGACTTGTTGTTGTTGGTTAAAAAAACTATGCGGGGCAGGAAGTTCCAATTTTCCAGAATTCCGACAAACCGTTGCTGATTTTCGACAGCGAAGATTATGAGTGCTCAAAATTTTAATTTTGTTCTTAAGTTTTCCGAAATTGAAATTTTGAGACAAGATTTTGCGACAATTTTCCTACTGCCCAAAATTTAGGAAAGCCTCCCTGTCCCATCCCCCTGGTCACGACGTCACTGCTTGTTTGATATGACGTACAACAAGCGGTACGGCGTATCCACAACAATACGTTGTTCATTAATTGGAAGCCTACAACAAATGCACAACATCTTGACATGCCAGAATGTTGTACAGATCTTGCTGCATGTAAAGACTTGTTGTAGTCCACTGGCGTAGCCATAGGGGGGCGCTGGGAGTATATGCCCACTGGGAGTCTAATCAGTTACGCAAAATAGTGCAAAAATGCACCAAAACGCTTCTTTTAAGCAAAAAAAAATCTGCAGTGTGGGCACATTTCCCTCCCCTGACCCTTCACCTGGTTGGGAGAGAGATCTCACCCCCAAACTCCACACCTCAAGTGCCCCCCTCACATCTAGATGCTGGCTACGCCGGTGTTGTTGTCCAACAAGTCAGCCGCAAATCAAAGTGTTGGAGTTGCGGCTCAGGCGATCCACTGCGAGCGGACTCCGCTGACGCCGTTGATCTCGAAGCGGCTGTAGCACGGCGGCGGCGCGGCTCTCGGCCGCAGCTTCGTGTAGTCCGGCGGATCGGGCTTGATGACACGCCTCGGGAATATGATCCACCATTCCTTCGGCGGCTGGCAGCGCTTGTAGTCGGCCGGAGTCGGCGCGACCTGCACCCACGGCTGCGGTAGCTGCTGGCGGCGCAGCGAGTAGCCGTTGTAGTAGCACGGCTTGTCGCAGAGGCAGATCTCCAGCGATCTGTCGACGTTGAGGTACGACGTGTTGGTGACTGGAGGACGCACGTAGCAGCCGCAGCCGGCGCATGTGCTGATGGAGTCTTCCGCCAGACTGGCTCCCCAGCGCTTGCACCACGGGTTGGGCAGCAGACCAGGTACTTTGTCACTGGGCACCTGAGCAACAACGCGACCATATCGACGGAAGCTGTAAATCCGCAGCTGTGAATTTTGCGATTAACATTTATACACGTTTTTGCTAATTTTTCCCACGTGTTGCTTTTAGCGTTTTCTTTGTAAAATTCTTGACTTTTTCAGTTCAGACGATCCACGGTGAACGGTTAGTATGAGAATGACAGTGATTCAAAGCAATAATATTGTATCAGTCACTCGGGAGTGACTTTATGCCTACTCAAAGAGTGTTAATTCGGGCACATATTTAATTATTTGTTTACTAAACATAGTCAATAACACCTTTAGTTCTGTTGCAGGCATTTTTCACTACTGAATATAAGCCGTGATATCCTAGGCCCATAATCAACTATAAGTAGCCTACGCCTAAAGGCCCTAAACCAGTGGTTTACCAAAAATGGACACTAAAAATCACCGAGAGTAAAAACGAAAAAAGCCAATAAACACGATGCAGAATATTGCGATGAACCTTGTACGGCGGCAGTTTGGACGACATGGCAATGGGTGGATCGGGTTGTGCAGAACGTCGTCTGGGTACTCTCAGACTGGGCGGGTCTTCACCGTACGGCGCCGGCAGCAGATTACAGTCGTCACACGCCAGGGCGGGTCGGCGTCCCAGCTGACTTGTGGCCTTACCGTAGCGTCCTGCGCGATACGGCCAGTACTTGGCCTCCATGAACTCGTAGTTGTACGGCCGATGGCGTCGTGGTGGGAGTTGGTCGACGCGCTCCCCACGCTGCGACATCCAGAACGGATCCACCACATAGTCCGCCGGAACGCTGTTTACCACCTGTATGATGCGTGCCAGCACAGCACACACAGCACGACGTTCAGCGGCCCAGCATCGCCGAGGAAGGTGATCATGTTTTCCGTTATTCTCTCTGTTGATTTTTCCACTTTTCTAGTGTTATCAATGCTCGTGTTTTATCGCTAAGGTGAGTATAGAGCGACGCAACTAAACTGAACTTACATGGTTTAGTTTTAAACGAATTGACGAATGGGCAAGCAGTGATGCATTACAGTAGGAACCGTCTAACGGCGTCAATAACTAAGTGACTACGCGCACGTACGCGTCAACCAATGACCAATGGGCTCGCCCTTTGGTCAGTTCGTCAAAAAATATACCGTGTCAGTGTGAGCCTTGTGCGTCTCGTTTGTCTCGTCTATTAACACTTTGCCGAATAAATAAATAAATTGATTGATTAGGCTAATTGATTGACTGATTGACTAATTGTCAACCAAAGTCCTCATACGTATAGTTATGAAAAATTCCGCTTACCATCTGTCTGATACATGACAGCACAATACGCCGTTTAACGGCCTATAGCATCGCCGAAAAAGATGATCATGTTTTCCGGTACAATTCAGTGTTTTGAGTTTCAACGTCTGTGTTTTATCGTTAAGCTTTATCGTAAGTACTCTGTTTCATTATTATCATTTTAATTTCTCCCTTATGAACGTACGTGTTTCGGGTTCTAGTAGTTTTGCTGTAGACGCTCCTCCCTCTATCTGGAATACCGTCCTTTTAGATTCGCAATTTTCCTTATAGGGTGTTTACATGATCCAGCAAACGTCCAGCAATTAGCACGTGTATTTTGAATACATTTGCTAGAAGTTTGCTGGACGTTCGCTGGATCGTGTAAACACCCCCATTAAGTGCACATTGTTTTCGTCGCCACCTCAAAGCATTTTTAACAACCTAGCTTCTAGGCCATTTTCGTCCCACCCCAATCCGTGCGCCTCAGATTCAGCGGGTTTTCCGTTGACATTGTGCGCAATACAGATTTACTTACTTAGTTAAGAAATAAATAAATTGATTGACTAATTCGTTTATTTATTTCTTGATTGTCCGCTAGAACTCTTACAAAATTTTGAAAATTTATTCTGAATTTACGGCGAAGTGACGCATAGCCCAAGGACCATCGATTTAATTTTACTTCGGATCCGCATCCAGGGTTTTTGTGCCCACGTCATTACCCAAAATTCCGAATCCAAGAATTGCTAGGGGATTTTTTTTAATTTCTTTCTCACTTTCACAGTAATTCCTATCAAACTCGAACATTAACCTACCGCCATAACCATGACAGGCTTTGTATAGGCGTACCTCAAAGAAAGTGCTTGTGTCTTCGAAGTGTGTCTCGACAGGCACTTCAATCCTGATCGTAAATATACACAAAGCCGACGTTAGGCGACCCTCAACCCTCAAGCGAAGCAACTGAACGCCTACTGAAAACAAAGTTAAACTGTCTGTGTCTGTCTGTCTGTTTCTTGGGAAAATTATTCCAACGTATAGGACGGTGAGACCTTGACGCAGTAGGCTTATAGCCGGCCTTGAAAGTCGATGAATCGAGGGATTCTAAGTAAATTCTGTGCTTTTATCATTAGGCTGGCTACTCACATTATTATGCCTTGATCTGATCTGCAATATATGCGTGTATTCAGTGTATTGTATTATATTTTTTTACTAACTCTGTTGTGATCATGGGGCCTACTGCGTCAAGGTCTCACCGTCCTATACGTTGGAATAATTTATTGTTAATAGGATTGAATCACAACAGAACGTTTGGACAAATGGACTTCTACAAAAGCGTATGTAGGGCTTATGTTGTTGCAAATTAAACCTCACAGTTCATCAGCAGACGGATCAAACTGCTGCTCCGTGCTGCCTCGTGTACACATGATGGCGTCTTTGCCTGGACGGCCGGTCTGATTCTGTCTCGTC
>Ga0209454_1003051_pt1 | contig 11775 bp, 10 predicted proteins | sample WorMetHERISLAND1_2_FD_187400 | JGI IMG/M metagenome (GOLD analysis project Ga0209454, IMG submission 187400) | Marine gutless worms symbiont microbial communities from Max Planck institute for Marine Microbiology, Germany - Olavius geniculatus... | ecosystem: Host-associated > Annelida >...
TCCTATGCGCCCTGATTCTTTCTGAGACTTTGGCGCTTTATAAATCATTTACTTACTTACTTACTTACTTACTTATTTAACATCATTTAAATGCTATTGAAATTGTTGGGATGTGAACGGTTACCAGTAAATGTGATAAGGCTACAGTGCGATATAATTGGGAGGATAAATCAAGGGAGCCAGAGAAATATGGGTAAAGAATATAAAAGAAGTCGTAGACACAAGAAACATACAGTTTGACGAAATTATGGCCATGGTGCATGACAGAGTCTAATGGAGACGTGTAAATATCAACTTCATCATTATTTTCTTAACGGAAGAGAGAAAAAAAGAAGAGAGGAAATTTTTTTTAGATGTATTTGATTGACCATTTAAAATAGGTTAAATTTAGCGGCATTTAAATAGTAATTACCGACAGTGGAGATTCCTTTACTACTTTAAAAGTTAGCCGAATAGTCTATCGCTACTGGTATGGAAAAATTACTGGTATTGAAATATTAGTTTAAATAAGGAAAACCTTTGACAATTGGCATTAGCGTTCGAACAGTTAGTTCAACGCTTGGTCTGAACGCTGCTGGCAGGGTACGGTCAGTGAGTTACTGTCAAAGCCCAAGCATTGGAACAAGCTGACAGAGAAGGGTCGCGACTCATATCGACGAATGCACCAGTGGATACGTGATGGTGGCAACGTCGCCGCCCTCAAAGCTTACGCACCCAAAAGAGGTAGAAAAATAAGCCTACTAAAACAAGAGTCTTTCGCAGACGATGAAGATTTCTGGACCTTATGAGGTGTTTACACGATCCAGCAAACGTGTAGCAAACTTCCAGCAAATGTATCCAAAATATACGTGCTTATGCTGGACGTTTGCTGGATGGTGTAAACACCCTATTAGTTGCGTCGTTTTAATAGGGTCGCAGGGTGTGACGAACGAACAGACGGACAGACAGACAGACAGACAGACAGACAGGTACATCTCTTCCCACAGCTAGAACGAATTTCATTAAAATTCGCATCATTTTTCATGTGTATCTGAGTCATTTCTATTTTTTGACTTGTCCAGCACAGGCTTTTAATTAGTTGTTTGGAATAATGTAACTTGTAATAAGTTTATACTAGTACAGGCTGTATTCTATTTGCAAAACTAGATAAGCAGTCGTAGCCCGCAGGTACCTCCGCCAAGGCAAAAACAAAAATTTTAAAGTGATCCAAAATCCAGGATTCCTGCCGGATCATGCCCAAAATTGAATCACTGGTAGTTTATGCCGTGCCCGACATACCGTCAAAATTTCAGAAAGATCCGTCCATAACTTTTTGAGTTATCTTGCTAACAGACAGACAGACAAACAGACAAAAACCGGCAAAAACATTACCTTCTTGGCGGAGGTAAAAACGACGTCGACGTTATTGTTGTTATTGCTGATGCTGACGATGATGATGGTGGTTGGTGGTTTTGTAGTAAAGCGGAGGAGACAGGGGGGAATTGCTCCCATTTTTAAAAACTAAATTATAGCCTGTCGGGAAAAAGTTTTTTTTGTCAAAAATTTTTTGTCTGAAAATTTTTTTCCAGAAATACTAAACGTGCAGCTGAAAATCTTTTGTTTTGGGGAAATTCAAAGAGGGCAAATTAAAATTTAAGCAGCCGTCTGCAACTCCCCATTTCTAACTTTTCAAAAACCATTAATGACGTACGTTGCTGATGACGGTGTATTTATTCACAGGCAGCGTGGTGGTGTCGGGCGGTGAGAACGAAGATTCAGCGACTGAAGAGCGCATCTCGCAGATACTCTCCGAAGCACACGCCGCCATGCAGAAGAAACACTCCGACGAACAGGTCTCTTTTTCTCTTATCCTCACACGGCTATTGCAACAGACGACACTTTAGCGTGGTCTGTCCCTCTGTCCGTCTGTCTGTCACACTAGCGCTCCGTGCTAAAGGCGTTGGACGTAAAAATAGGGGTTTGCTTCTGCAGAAATATTTTAACGTCACGACTAATGTACTTCTTTTTTTCTTATGATTAATGTTTCGGTTTTCTTAATTTTTGGCTTTGAAAGGGGGCCAGGCTAAGGGTCATTAACTTTGTTCTTGCGTACTGGCGTGACACTGTGTTTGATATAATCACTGTATTTAGATACCGTGAAATAGATCGATGATATCGAACGACGTAGTAAGTACATTAGTTTATATACGGTTGACTTAATAGGCTTTATTATTTCATTAGACCCAGTAATCTACTGACCCAGTAATCCGTTATGTAGGTCGAGTCAGCGGGGTCACTGGTGGCGTGCATCTATCGTCAGGAGCTCGCCAGAATGAATCAGCAACTTCAGCTGAACGAACCCGACACTTCAGCCAGTAAGACTATATAATGCACAAACGATCCGATACATACTTATCTATTCTATTGTCTGATGTAAGCCAGTATAACATATTCTGTGTTGAATAAACCGTTTACTGCAGACATGTTGAGAAGCTTTCGCCGTGTCTGTGCATGGAAAGTGCCTGGAACTTGGTCTACACTTTATAATGCTGCGGATTAATAGGCCTATCTCACTGTTTTCAAAATGAACTGTATTTTTCGTAACATGACGCCAAAATTGATCAACTTAATTACGACGATTTTGCCATTATTTATTTTAAGAAAACTGTTATTTGAAACACATAATTACCTTATAGGCCATATAGGGGGAGAGTATAAGCACAGATAGAATAGATCGTCAAAACACAGTCAACAGTCGGTGACCGGGCTTATTTTCACGGTTGCTGGACCTCGATCGTGTTTGTCTAGAACACTCTGCCGATGACATAACAACATCTCAGTCACTCTCAACGTTTTGTCAACACCTACCTGCTTCTTCAGAACATCATACCCGGAATTTGTCATCTAAACTGAAAAAGTTTACTATCAACCCTGAAGTAGCTCTGCTACGAAAGTAACTCTGATTGATTGATCCAGAGCCTAAAATAATTGAAAATTTTAACTGCACATTTCCTCTTTTTTAAATTCTTTATTTTCTTTTTTTTTTTGTCTGTCTTCCTTTTCTATCTTTTTTATAACGGGGTTTCCCCGTTTTTCTCATTTCTGTTTTCAACCATTGCCCTTTTCCCCTTCTATTTTTAGAAGTAAACCCTTCAAATCTACCTAAATTAGAGTCTTGGGAACCCTGTAAGCAATCCTAGCTCTAAAGTCGAACTTTAGAAGATGCTATATGGTGGCAATAATTATAAAGATTTTTTTTAGTATTGCTTAAAATGCTACTGCACATAAGGCCAATTCCTACTAAACACTCGCCATTTTCTACTGTACATTTTGTAAAGGAAAATAGGCCTAGGCCTAGACTATTTTAGGCCACAGATTGATTGATTGATCGCAGAGATTGACTTAGTTTTTGTGCCGATTGTTAGACGCGTGTACCGGAAGTAGTAGCGGTGGGTCACGTGACAACAAAATGGCGGCAGCAAGACGACGTGACACGGCGTCGGCACGTAGTCGTCGTCAGCAACAGCAACAGCAAAGCGTTTCCGGTTCCGCTTCCAACACACCGGCATCCGTCAAACAGGTAGGCTGCGTTCACACCATAATACCTAGCTCTACATACTACAAATCTGGCGTCGCACTGGCCTTGCGTCACAGACTCAGTGGTCTATCCACCTACAGGCTCAACGGTCATAAAAAGGGAGATGAGCACCCGGCCGATACCACTTGTGGGGTATGGCACCGCCTTTATCTTACCTACATGGACCTATACTACAGGGTGCGGCACAATAACGCATTCTCAGAGTTAACTGCTATTTTCTCGGCAACTGCTTAAAAATATATACAACGCGGGATACGATCACGGAACGAATTCTTTTCTTTACACTTTTAGTTTTGAAGTATCAGACTAATTCTTTTTATGAAGTACAAAATGAGTCTTTAGTGATGTGTTTATCATCGTTTAGGAACTAATTATTTACGTTTGCCATCAAGGAGAGCAAGGGGGCATCAGAGACTAAAGTATTTGGATTCTGGATAACTTGTGCGAATCGTGGAAAAAAAGTGAGCCCAACACCGCGCATCAGGGCTTCAGAAGACAGATTGCTCTGGCAGTTTTATAGAATTTTATAATTTTAACGAATTAAGTCAGAAATACCCGAATTATGGGTCACAGAATGATTAGAGTTGACTGTTGCTGAATATATGACAGCAGGACTCGCTGACGCACGACATCGTAGCTCGAATCTACCGCGAAGAACTGGCCAAGCTTGCAGCCGCCGCCGAGGCCACGGGCAACGTCGATGAACTGGCGGTCTATCGACGAGAACTGGATCGACTATCAGCTTCCACTACCACCAGCTACACGGCGCCTGGAGCGACTGCGGGCACCTGCTGGTCTGAGTCACATGACGCTCTACAGACAACCACCAAGGTCCGTTATCCAGTCACATCTTAAGGCGCGTGCATAGCGACGTAACTGAATTGAACTGAACTGACATCTGGATCTGGATCTGGATTGTTAGTCGGCAGAGTCCCAGAACAGGGGCGTCACACCGACGGGACATGGTTTAATTTTTGATGAACTGACCAACGGGCAAGCAGTAATGCATTACAGTAGGCACCGTCTAACGGTGTAGGTGCTCTACGTGACTATGCTCAGGTACGCGTAAACCAATGACCAGTAGGCTTGTCCTTCAGTTACGTAGCTCTGTACGTGCCTTTAAGTTAAGTAAGCAAGTAAGTAAACCGTGCTGACTGCTGGCCACACTAGTACGAGTGGTTAAACTGTCTAAAACTATCAACAATGCATAGGCCTATGCCTACGCACTGGATTTCTGTGGAGTCCACAGAGAGCTATAAAATAACTGCTTGATTTTCGACTATTACCAATCAGATAGCTTTTGTGCAATAACGTATTATAATATTAACCTTATGTTTGTGTCGTCTACTAATGATGTTATATAGGTTGAGTCGCTTTCTGCATCGCCGTCGGCAAGTGTCTACAGCGACAATTCCTCCGACCGACCGCAAGACCTTCGGGTAGTCAAGAAAGATGCCGTAGCAACCCCACTGCAGGACGGACCCGCAGCCGGTCTGGAGTCGACCCGACGTGTAGGAAGCGCCTTCACACCGGTCCAGCCACGGACCACGCCCCTCCAGCCGCCATGTTGTGACGTCATTACCGAAAACGTTACGTCATCGCCGGGGATAGCTAACGACGCTGGGGTGTCGTCACCGCTGAAACAGATGCAGACAATTGCAAACCTACTGCTGCCGAAGCACCCCAACCAGCGACCACTCAGAGCCGTCCTGCCGCCTATCACACAGGTCAGAGTACATCGATAAATAACGGCTGGTTGTTTCGTCGTAACCCATGTCAGAATTAAAGCGTCACTTACCATATAGGATCACACAGTGTTACCTGCCACCCGATACCAGTGAACGCGCCCGCTTTAACTCCAGCCACACAGGCCGGTACTCGATTTATCTACCCCAGAGGGATGGAAGGCTGAGTTCACCTCGGTGGTCAGTTATACACTGAGAGAGTTTCGCTGGCACTGATTAAGATTTTTTATATCTATTATTTTGTACAAATTAACTTTGACTAATCTATTAATTTCGAACAGCGTTTCTGGTCAAGCAGAAACTGCAGAATTCAACTACGGGTAGCGGTTATCTTACATAAAGTAAAACGAAATCGCAAAAACGACAATACTGTATAGTCCGTATATGTTTATTCTAATCAGTAGTGTAATCAGAACGGCTAACAAAGTGCAAACTGTCACTATGAAAGCAGCACAAAAGTACTTGCTTAACCACGTGTCCTATTTGCAAATTTTATTCAAAATTTATTCTATCAAAAATGTGTCGAAACGTTAACTTGTTTTACTTATTTATCGCAGGAGCAGATCGACCGCTACTCGGAGATGAACACGGATGACCTGGTACGTCGAGTCAAGGACGCTCTCAGTCAGTACTCAATCAGTCAGCGTCTTTTCGGCGAGACGGTGCTCGGTCTAAGCCAGGGCTCCGTGTCCGATCTGCTGGCCAGGCCCAAGCCGTGGCACCTACTCACCCAGAAGGGTCGGGAACCGTTCATACGAATGCAGATCTTCCTGGAGGACGAAGCCTCGGTGTCGCGGCTGGTCGCAACCCAGTATCAAATACCAGCGGATAAGTTTCTGCGCACGTCGTCGTCGTCGTCGTCAGCACCACCGCCTCTGTTCTCAGACTGTTCCACGCCTTCGCGTCAGTTCTGCATTTCTTTAACGTCGAAAATCGTAATACACGCTCATAAACGTTGTATTGAATTTTGTTTCACAAAGTGTGCATATAAAGTAATAAAGTTTCTCAATCGGCCTATTTTTGTTAGCGCTTATAAATAAAATTTGAAAGGTCCAAACGAAAAGTGAACTAAGTCCATTTTTGAAGAGTACAACGGAAAAGTGGTCTAAGTTCAATAATATGAAGCCGTTTTTTGGATTTAGTCTACTTTTCCGTTGTAGCCTACTTTTTATGTGGCACTTGCTCCACTTTTTGTTTGGACCCTTTATTTGTGTGTGTGCCTGTGTGATTGTTAACAGTGGACGAGTGTGTTCGTGGCGGCGTGGCTCCGCTTTGGCCGTCTCCTCCGTCACCGACCTCAGGCGCTGGACCAAACACGTCAGCCCTGGTAGACCCCGGATCCACCACCGTGGACGTCACTCCGTCTGCCTCGCCGCTAGCCTCTCGCCTTCACGACTGCCCACTGCAGCCTCTCCCACCGCAACCAAGAACAGCCGTGCTCAACCACGCCGTAGAGAGGGCGTTCCTCCTGGACACCAAGCCGACAGCGTTAATGACGCCGGCGGACCAGTGTTCTGTGACGCAGCCGTTGCTTGGACCGTGGACCACTGACGACCTACCACAGCCAGCCACCGTGCAGGTCAGCCAGCCGGTCGTCTGGTCAAAACCACACCCATCTCGCACTTCTACTGTTTGCACAATTTTCCGCTGTAGCCGTGCGTCACAAAGCAAACGACGGTGTGGTCTAGGCGATCTGAGCCTGGTTTAAATACGGTACCGTACTGTCTGGAGTGGTATATTCGCTTATTCGCTCCAGCAGTGCAGTATCTATTGCATAAACTAAGCTGAAACGTTTCACAGATGCACTACAATAATATTCTTAATTTTCTAACGCTGAAAGCGTCGGACAGATACGATACAGTACGCACAAACCATAATGACAGTTTGCTATTCAGCTTTTCTCTTTATTTTTACTCCTCGCGCGCTACGTTCCTAACGTAGCAAAGAGGAGTATATGAGATCAGTGTAATATTGAGGACCGACCGACCGACCGACAACCGACCAACGACCGACTTCTGTTCCTGGAAGAGCCTTCCTGGAAGAACTTCAAACGGCCGTATCTCCATAACAGTCCCAGATAGACGCATGGTCACTATGGACAAGACCATGCGTCTATCTAGCACCGTTATGGAGATATGGCGCCTCAAAGAGTTATGCGGTTACGAGTTTGATTTTTTGGGGTCACGTGACGTGATGACGTCAGTTGCACGGTTGATGCTGTCGGCGAGGTGATGCTGTCGGCACCGCTATTTTCGGTGTGAAAAGAAAGGAACTAAAAAGCAGTTAAAAGAATACAGGAGAAAATAATGCGCGCGAGGAGTACATTAGATTAGTCACAATCTAAAATATTTTTTGTTAAAAATTGATTTTAATTCTGTTTGTATTTTTGCTGTGTGTGTGGTATCTTGTGTTTCTTTTTGACTACCTCATGGCGATTAAAGAATCGAGACCGCACTACGGGATGCACACATTAGACGCCATGTATGCGGCCGTCCTGCGACGTGCATGCAGTTGCATCCGTAGTGGGGTTGTCGTTTTAGGTTGATAGTCGTGAATGAAGCAAAATAGGCTACACATTATTACGACGGCTCGGCCTACGTCGACATTCAGTTAAGTAACTTGAGTTGTTTTTTTCTGTATGTACAGATGAACTCAGGAATGACTGCGGTAATACCGCCGCCCGGAGCTTTTTTCCCGCTGTCTCCGGCGTTTTTTCACCCCGCCCTGCTGTTAGACTTCCACCGATACAACAACAATCCAACCACCAACACCACCCCCACCACCCTGCAGTCTGAGCAGGCGGCTAGCGGCATCGACGCTTCCTCGTCTCCGAACGTCCTCTCACAGCTTCCAGACACCTCACCCGAGATCGTCGACACTCTGGACATCACCACTAAGGTATGAAGATCCAGCTTGATATTTATTGGTCCAATGATGTCGTGGCAACAAAGTAAAAAAGTGAACAACTGCCCGCCAAAATTTTAGCCTGTCAGATTTTTTTGTTAGAAAATTTTCTTTCAAAAATTCAACTTTTGGACTGGTAATTCTCATTTTAGGCAAACGCAGAAAGGGCGCGCAAACGCTAAAAGTACGGAGATCGAGCCTGTATGTATCTTTCGTCTGTCGTGATTCTCGCCCGCTCACCAAGTTTAGTAAGAAAGTTGGTTAAAAACAATTAATTGGTTGGTCAGTCGTCATGGCCAATTCACACCCTGGACGCCGACGCGATCAACAGTCAAGTCAACAGTCGAGTCGCGTAGGAGTCGTACGTGTGAATTGGGCATTACTTTCTGCGGCCTTGCTTTAGATTCGGCACTCTAATCATTGCATTTACTTACTTACTTACTAAATAAAATGCTGGTGGGGTGCTGAAGGTAAAGGACGTGCTACAGTTCCACAATCTCGGTCAGAAGTTGTTCGGTGAAGCGGTGCTCGGTTTAAGCCAGGGTTCCGTGAGTGAACTATTGTCCAAGCCCAAGCCGTGGAGGATGCTCAGTGTCAAAGGACGGGAACCGTTCGTCAAGATGGCCGCCTGGTTGGCTGATCCAGTCAACATCACCAGACTCAGGCTTTGCCAGGACCAACAGAAAGGTAAGGCAGATCGAGGCCTCCTTATACATATGGTACATGTTATACACTAAACCATCCATCAAAGTTGTTTAGGCCTAAACATTTATATAACGGCGAAAATTAAAAAAATAACGGTTGTGTATGTCATTGCGTGTAACCCCTCAAATTCAGCTAGGGGGTCTAGTAGAGAGAGCACTGTGAGTTCCCCCAGCGGGGTCTGGGGCGGAGCCCCAGCCGAAATCGAATTTGGTGCATTTTAGCCTTAAAATATGACATCTGGTGGCAACATTTTTGATGATTTTTTTGAGAATCAAATGATCGCATTTTACTGAACGCGGGGCTCCTAAAAGCGCGGGGCCCTAAGCCATGATTTCGGTGGCCTATGCGTTAATCCGGCCCTTCTCCTCTGCCCTTTGCCACAACACCATTGGTTACGTTTGTGATTGCAGCGCGACTGAAGCGTAGCGCCACGAACTCTGACGACCAACTGAGCGACGGTCCGCAGCAACAGTCCACGCCGTCCCAGAAGAAACCCCGCGTCTTCTTCTCCGAGCAGCAGAAAACCGCACTGAGGGAAGCGTTCCAGACGGACTCGTACCCGAACCAGACGACCCTGGAAAGACTCGCCGCAGAGCTGGGTGTTGGCACGAAAACGGTCGTAAACTGGTTTCATAACCACCGCATGAGGGCTAAACAGCAACAGGTTGCAACTACACACTTACTTTCTTATTTAATTACTTAGCTTTTTTGTTTTTCAGATCGGTCTATTTGCCTGTCTGTTTTTGTTTGTTTGTCTGCTTGTTTTGTCAAAAGCATTGAACAGATTTTAATAACATTTTAGAGGTGTGTGGCGTGGTCGAAGCAACAAATAATAAACTATACTTTTATTTGATTCCAGATTAGTGTCGTGATGGCTCAGGATGTGCTCCCCAAATTTTAGTTTCCCGAAAATTTTGCTTTTGTCATTAAATATTCATTCTAAAATACAAATTTGCGCTGAGAATTACATAATATGTGGGAAGATTTGAAAACAGATTGATATTTTGAGCACCGGTATCTCTTCGGTTTTAATTTTTCAGCTATCTTCGACGGAAAATTGCAACTTTCTGTCTTGCTTTACGCGTGAAAGGGGGCAGAAAAGATTAGATTTTTTAACTAGAACGCCACCGTTGTAAAATAAGCCGGCATTTGTAATGACGGTGTCGCAGGTGAATCAACCGGTAACTTCGTCAGCGTCACAGACAACAACATCGACTGCTGCTGCGGAGTCTGGAACGGAACAACCTGCTGTTTCTTCGAACTCTGCGCCGGTGTCACGGCAGAACAGTAGTCCCAGCTTGACCGATGATGATGATGATGGTGATGACGATGACGGAGCGGCCACTTCGATCAGCGATGATGCCAACGATTTGGTCTGCGATTTGGTGCCGCGTGGGAAACGTTATGGTACCAACTTCGACGTCGACGATCATCAAGCCGTGGTTAGCGAAGACCTCGACGAGTTTGTCTGCAATTTGGTGCCGCATGAAAGACGTTTCGGTACCAACTTCGAGGAGAAAGACCCCCATACCATGCTTAGCAAAAACAACAATGATTTGGTCTGCGATCTGTTGCCGCGAGGGAGATATTCTGGTACCAACTTCGAAGCGGAAGACCACCAAGCTACTGTTATTGAAGACCCCGACGAGTTGGTTTGTGACCTGGTGCAGCACGGGAGACATGTTGGAACGCCGCAAGCCCATGCCGCAGTTACGGTAGAGGACGATGATTTGGTGTGGGATCGAGTGCCGCACGGCAGACTTTCTGATACTACCAACTTCGAAGCTGACGACCATCAAGCCGTGGTTAGCGAAGACGCCAACGATTTGGTCTGCGATCCAGCTCCACCGCGGAGACCTCTCGGATCGCCCCAAGCCCACCCCAAAGACATAGGGGAGCATCAACCATCTACTGCCACGCCAAAGTTCGTCAATCTGGAGCTACCCTCAGCGGGGGCGACGGGGAAGGGCGGCGGCAACAACTGGGTGAATTGTAGTCATCGACGTCGCAAGAGCACCCGGCCTCAGTGGCACTACGAGGGCACCGTTCTGGACAAATCGCACCAACAACAGGTTCAGACTACAGCTGTTTTTACTGGTCAAATAAATTTGAATTGCCTCTTGGCCTTGCATAATCTTGGCCTCGTAGGCCACTTGCCCGGCTTTGGCCTTGAAAATACTGGCCCCGAACCCATCCCTGCTTACTTTTTTAATAACCTACTTATTAACCATACATAATTGTTTATTACCTCCGCTGTTAGTCCTCGCGATTATTCACAGTGCAGCACGGTAGTGCTGCTGGCACTGTTGTACGGGCGATGAGCGTTAACTGTAGGAAACGGCTTTTTCGGGAAACCCGTAGCTTTGATTCCCTTTGCCGATTTGTTCTTCAAAATTTGATGTCAGTGATCACGTTGTCAATCCGACCCCACGCGCAAAATTTAACCACAATCGGCTGAAAGTGAGCAAGCTGCGTATGCGTCTATTTTTTACGCGCGCGCGTCTTAGCCATCGCAATTCTGTCCGTCCGTCTGTCTGTCACACGGGTGGATCAGTCGAACGCGGTGCAGGCTAAAATCACCAAATCTTCACCGTCGGCTGCCTGAAAGACTCAAGTTTCAGGAACCGTAAAGCTTTTTTCATAAATTCGAAGGGGGTTACCCCGAACGAGGGCGCAATGAGAGGGGGTAGGCAAAATTTGCGATTTTTGACCAATAAGTCGCTGTATCTTAGTAACGGTGCGAGATAGGGCCTAGGTTACTATTAATCACTAATAGGAAGTCGTACACTGGCTCTCGATTGGCGCCGAATTCAATGAACTTGAATGACTTTGAATGACCTTGAA
>Ga0209454_1003052_pt1 | contig 11774 bp, 7 predicted proteins | sample WorMetHERISLAND1_2_FD_187400 | JGI IMG/M metagenome (GOLD analysis project Ga0209454, IMG submission 187400) | Marine gutless worms symbiont microbial communities from Max Planck institute for Marine Microbiology, Germany - Olavius geniculatus... | ecosystem: Host-associated > Annelida >...
CACGCAAAAATCCGCCGAAGGGTCTGACCTGTAGGTGAGTTTCTGAAAAAGGTATATAGCTAGAAAATTTTTGGCATATTATTTTTCACCTATTTGCCGAGAAGCCCCCCTTGTGCAGATTTACATGAAATTTTGCATGAGGGGTCAACTAGCCGACGTAATCAACCGCGCCAAATTTTATCTCAATCAGATCAGGGGTTTTCATTCTGTGGGGGGTCGAATTTTTGGCTTTCCCATAAGAGAGAAGTCGCCGTTAACACATGGCTTGAACTACCGTTCAGCCTGTGATAATTTATTATATTTATGTGAAAAGGCCTACATTTTGCTATGTGCTAAGGGTGGCAAGCATTTGGCTTATTCTTTCTCCGACAGTCTGCCATGTTTAACTTTTGTTATTGTGTATACTCTACAGTAGTTGCAAATATTATTTTCCGTACAGGCTCTCTACAGTACTGATGACCAGTTTGCTAATGGCCAATTTCCATTTGGCAAACTAGTTGGCAACTAGTTGCAAGTTGGCCAACATTTGGCTTACTAACTAGTTCACCTAATAGAAATTGGCCATAACAAACGGTTTGGCAAATTTTGACTGCTGGAGATATGACACCTAAATCTTAATTTTTTCCTGTAAGTAAGTACCAATTTATATAGCGCCAAAATCTCAGAGAACGGGGTTCGTCTAATTTGGGGCCATGTAACTGTCCATGGCATCTCATTCAGACCAATGACGTAAATTGGCTGTAGGTGTCCGATAAACGATATCCCTGATCACATAGGATGTAGATTTATTATCCATTCTTATTCTCAATGTCTCCAAGCTATAGCTAATGAATGAATGGCACAACGTTAATTTTGTTCAGTCTGTTCGTTATTGGCGATATTTTCCACCACCATCAGTAGAATGGCAAAAGCATAGAACATTCTTTTCGGGGCAAAAATGAAAATAATGTAGTGACATGGTTCCTACTACTCTGCAGAATTCATTTTCCCCGACTTTCCAGGACAAAATGAATTGTTTTCCCCGACTAATTGGTTCATGGAAAATACCAATGTAGATTTTTCAATCGCTTGCAATCACACTATAAACAGGGGTGGCGGAACAATTTAAAAGTGGATGTAGAAATAATCTGCAAGCGAAGCAAGCAGGAAAAATTTTAAACTGTTGCATGCAGTCTGTATACAACCATTTAAAATTTTTTCTGCATCGTTGTTAACTTCTGCACCCTGGTACTTCTAAATTCCCTGACTGTCTCAGTTTTCCCTGACTTTGGAATATTAAATTCCAACCTTTCCCTGACCATAGAAAACATGTAGTAAATGCAGGAAGTAATCTTAGAAAATGACTAGCACTTTCATGTTGACCACAGGTAAATAAGTTTTTAGAGACATAAGTAACACTACAACCACAGCCATTTTCTGTTAAGCTACAAGTGACACGTACTGACTAAAAACATTACTTTGTGAGACTTTCTTTCACCAACAAAATCATTTACATGGATTTGACTACGACAAGGTATTGTATTTCATGAACCAATTTTACAAATATCGAGAATGAATTATTAACACCACCGATAAGTAAGAACTGTGATGCCATGTACAAAGATAAATATATCTGCACTCATTTCATAACAGTACAGAAATACACACTAGTTTCATAATTACAGTCTTTACTGCAATTCTTACAGCAGCTTCAAAGCACAATACCTTAAATCACAAACCACGTAGCACAGCATCGTTTGTTATTGAGATGCATATTGCCTATGCATGTATACCATAACAATAACATCAGCAAACATACAGCACAAAATTGACACTTGGATATCCTATAAATTTTACATACAGCCATGAGCAGGCAAGCCATTTGATACAATAAGGGATTATGGGGTGTGTATAGCTCTTCATGGAAAACCCTTCCAAGAGCATCACATACGGTACCATTTGGGATCACACAGTGTTACTTGGCACCTGACACAGGCGAAAACGTCCCACCTTAATCCTAGCAACGCAGACCAGTATTCAATTTACTCACCGCAGATGGGTGACAGGCTGAGTTGCTCTGGATGATTGGTTACATACTGAGATAGTTCACCATCCAAGAACAGTCACTTATCCAGGTACTAACTGTGCTCTGCATAAGGCAACTACATTGATCAGACACGTGCTAACCACTAGACCATGCCACCACAATACTGGTCATTCCATGGAAAGTCAGCGCCGCAACAATTCACACAAAAAATGCAAAGAAACTAAACAGTCACTTAATATCGTCTGTAGGAAATGTAACATGCCTCCTCTACCCAGCTCCTTATTCTTACATCAGCATTTGCCCACAGAGAAGTAAATACACCAGGACGATCAGGCACTACAAGTATCTTATCAAGCTTTGACACAGTTGTTTGGATGACAGAACACCATCTTGCGTGCCTGAGACAAATACTGCTCAAATAATTCCCACAAGTTTACACTGGGGATCTGTCTAACCAGAAGTATGCCAGTTTAACGCACTTATTGCTATTATCCACAATCTACTACAAATCCAATATATGATTAATCTGATTTCTGCAACATACAAACACAGCATGTACAACATGGAAATGCAAAAGCCAAAGACAAAATCATGAAAATGAAAGAAAGGAAATAATATTTAGAGGAAAATACTAAAACAAACAAGAAGTGATAACGTGTGTTTAGGAGTATTAACATGAAGTACACTTAGTACGGGGTGGTGCATGTAAAACTGAAAAATACACACTTTATGTGAATGAAGCAATTGGACTGTTTTGGAAACAATCAGGCTTAATCACTGCAGCAAAGGGTGGTCATGTTCAACAATATTTTCAACCAATCATCAAGACCACTGACTCCCAACCTTCAGTGCAATGATCTGTTCATAACGCATATATGTTCCACTTTTACACGCGGCACCACCATGTACATCGTTAACACTGACAGCATAAGCAGTCTGCCTAAACACTACAGATCACCTAAATATCAACTGCAGATGCAAGAAATTGCTGGCGTTTAGTGACCACGGATAAGTCTGTAGCACTGCAAATCAGCTCACATCACAGAAATAGTCTAAGTTAGTGATCTGCTGTGCCATAGACTGATCTGCAGTCACTTACATAAGCAATTTCTGGCACTGATCTGCGATGTTCAGGCAGACTGACAAACAACATCTGTCAATAACTTTGCGTTGTTTAATTCATCGATTGACTGCATCAGTGCACATGAATATTCATGATGTCTAAGTTGAAGCGTTGAATTTTGTGACGTCACAATGCATCAACGCAATCAATCGATGAATTAAACAACACAAGGTAACTGCACAAGACTAGCTTGTCTTGTTCACATTCATCATGCCACAGCAGCACTTACCCACAAGGGATGTGCAAAGCAGCTAATTTGCTAATTGGCTAACCAAAATGCCTACCCAGTTAGCAAACAGCTGACCGAGAATGACGGAGACTGAAATTAAAATACACATGTGCACGTGTGACTTTAGATTTTACAGCTCAAACAACTTGAACTATAGATTTTGCCACTGTAGTTAATAGTTACTAAAATCACTAATGTAACTTACGTATGAACTACAGTAAATGAAAAAATTACTTAGTTCAAGTTAGTTGAACCAAGTTAAGTCAATCACATGCGCATTTTAAATTATCACGTCCACCATTTTTGGTTAACTTGCCAACTGGTTAACCATTTGTTAACCATGCACATCCATATTAACCACATCACTGGGTTTACGGCGCAAAACATACGACCAGCACTGCATTCAGTTCCTTAAACCATTCCACTTCACAAACGTCAGTCGCAGTTCACTTCATTTACCTAACGAGAACGACAACCGAGGCCGAGCGTTCTTTTTATTTAATATAACCTCCTGTTCCTCGCGGACCCGCCGCCGCTCGCCGTCCTCCAAGCGTTGTCGTTCTTCTAAGATCTTGCGCTGGTCTTCCACCAGTTTCAGCTGCTCCTCCGCCTTCAAACACAGATGCTCTCATTTATTCATATCATTTATTTATTTATTTATTATCCCACTCAACAGAAAACAATGTACTTCACACAAGTTAGACAGATTGTGAAAATTATAAATAAATTATCTACAATATAAGCAGAATTAAGACATTTTCCAACTTATCTCATGTTCATTTACTTCACTCACACTTACACAGAAGAAGCAACAAAGAACGACACATTTTCAACTTGCAAGAACAAAAATAATTGATTATCAATTAGTTGTCACAAAACATGCGACATTTACAAATTAGACAAGACAGAACAGATAATTATAAATTTATTATGGCAGATTATCCCCACACTGAGATGCTTAGAAACTAAAAAGATGGTCATATATCATGTTAAGACACCCAGCAACAACATTTTTTTAACCTAAACTGCATCACCTCTACTGTGTCCTGTTTATGACACACTGCAATTAAGATACAGAAATCAAATGCCATTCCCTTAAAATATAACAAAGCAAGTAAATGAGACAGGCTGAGAACTAAAATGAAGTAATTCAATAGCTAAAGCCTACTTACGCTATTGGCCAAAGTCATCATCTACATTAGTTGATTAGAAAGTATATGTACATGTGCAGGCTGTGCCAAAAAAATGTTCCAACTTGCTTGTCACAATTTCGTCAAATCTCCACCAAATTTAATAATTTTTGGCATACAGATAGCAAAGATGATAGTATTATGTAAGGTACACTCAATGTCCACCTCATGTAATTTATGTCAATGCACTCCCATGTAAAATGCAGATGCTCCAAATTGTTGCATAATGCTAAGTTGTTGTCTCCATAAAAGTTCTAACGACTTAATTAAGAGCACAATAAACTAAAATGTGACTTATTCAGCAGAATTATAAGTTTGTGTAACAACTTGCTTCCAAATCATCAGAATTTATGCCCAAAGTATACACTATGACTTAGACGTGACACCACGGCTGACAGCAGCACTAACGATCAACTTATCAAAATGCACAGCACTCATTCATGGATAAAAATTAGGGACAATAGAAAATCATGAAAACACGAAAATGAAGCCGTGATTTTTGTCGAATGCCGTGATTTTGCCAAAATGGCATGATTTTACGTTTTTAAGTTTTTACAATAATCTTTCATTTTTAATCATCAAAATGGTGTGATTTTAACATAAAAATATTTAATTTGGCTACTGCTACCAAAGTCCATATGCTTTGTTACTTACTGGCTCAATATGTGACCGTGATGTCGTCATAAAAATCTGTACTTTAATGCTCCGCAGCGACAAAATTTTACCAATTAAAACTTTGCACTTCATCTAATAATGGTCGTCAATGCTAGATGTTGAGTTTTATAGACTTTGTAATGGTTTTTGAGCACGTAATTTGATGCCGTGATTTTTGCAATTTTCACAAAAGTTTGCCGTGTTTTTTGCTATTTTTTGCCATTATTTTCTACTGTCCCTAATAAAAATGTGTTTCAAGCTCATCAATCAGTTATTTTGTTGTCTGCTGTTTTCAGCGTAAAATATTTAATACCACAAAATTATTACATCACATTGCACTCTCTGTCAAATTGATAATAAAAAAGTGAGTAATCTGATACTGATAACAACTGCATAATGTAACAATTTGGAGCATCTGCATTTTACATAGTAGTGCACTGACATAAATTAAGTCAGTTGGACAATGAGTGTACCTTACATAATTCTATCGTCTTGGCTATCTGTGTGCCAAAAATTATCAAATTTGGTGGAGATTTGACAAACTTCTCACAAAAACAAGTTGTGACATTTTTTCGGCACACCCTGTATAATATGACTAAGCTATGAGTATGAGCTATGTCAAGGTGGGGATAATCTTTCCAAGATGCAAATGACTGCTCAAGTAAACAAATGGAGCTACTCGACAGATAGCAGCAAAGTCAATGTGAACAGAACAGCCATAACCGAAGAAAGTGTACTAACAAGCTTGCGCTGAGCTTCTTCTATTTTACGATTGTTCTCGGCCATAATCCGCTCAAGTTCTTCGCGTTTATGTCGTTCTTCTTCCTACAACACAAGCTACAAATGTTAGTAATACTGTCACTTTCAACTTTTGCACAGCATTGTCTGCAAATAACACAAAAACGAACATACATGGCCATATGGTTAACATCAACTCAACTACACCTTAAACCATCCCTGTTTGCATCCTCCATCATCTAACAAAACATCTCGCTGTCATTATTTTGATCAGTCACAAGATGGGTTTAACATTGGCCATCAAGTGACCTGTTTTCTAAAAGAACATGGCTATTGCTCGATAAGTCTGTAAGCACAACTACATTAACCTTCAACAAATACCCACGCACCAACTTAGTCTAAGAGACTATTAGGTCGTCAGATCCCAAGTTCAGTGGAACTGACACTTATAAAGGAAACGAAAAACGTGTCGGTCTCACCGGTTGGAAGACTCTCTAAACAGCATACAGCAATGGGACACTTGTGTCATATGGCACTTGCAAATCACCATCTCTTCTTCAGTCTAGCGTACGTGTAAGTATTATTTAGCACTACAACCAACAGTACGTGGACGGCTAGATCATCTGGTGACATTAAAACACTTTGTACCATAATGTGCATCCTCAACTTGGAGAAGAAATTTGCTGAATTGCTCAGTCCCAAACAGTCCATGGACAGCAGACTGCATTTCAGTGGGGCTTGGAAAATTGTCCTACTATGATTCGCAAATAACATTTCTTTCATCAAGCTAATGTAGATTTATGCTAAATTGTTCAGTGCCCAAACACATTTCAGCGCAGCTTAAAAATGATCGGCACACATTTCTTGAGCTCACAACACTTCGGTACCAGGAAAATTTGTTAATAACTTGAAAAGTATAAAGTACTGCAAAAGTTTCAATTTTGTGTTAAGCACATTCACATTCAGTCGTGTTCAGGAATTCCAAGCCCCACTGGCAATAAGCGTTCAAAGTCAATACTTGCTGATATGATCCGGGCAACTGCAGAATTCAACGAGCAAACTGCTGAAAATTATCAATGCACATCTTTATCCTGAAATTCAAACTATACCAATTATGACAAAACAAGTTGTAGTTGTTGGCCGTTGCCAAACAGCATTTTATTTGCATACGTACATACAGTCAGTTATGAACAAGCTAAATTCTTAGTGTTTGTTGCATGAAAGCACTTTCACAGTGTAAACTGCATTCAAACTTTTTGTTATATTCTTGTATTTTACCTTCCTTAAGATCTACAACTATCCAGGCACTTGTGTCTGTTGAATGTGCTCAGCACTAAACAAAAAAAAACAATCTCTTAATGTGCTGACATCTAACAGGGAACCTAAAATTTAAATATTATAAAAAATAACTACGATTCTTGATATTTACCGTATGAAATAAAAAGAGAAAAAATAACATCTCCAATTTTCATCAAGCTAAATAAATAGCTAAACATATTTTAGCTTGACAAGCACTGAATACGTTATTTCTTCTTATATACTGTCTAACTTGATTGATTTTGCGTTTCTTTCTGCTTGTTTTTATTCACTTTAGCTGTGTACTTAATGCACAATTTTATATAAAATACAGCAGTAAATAGCTTAATGCATGGAAGAAAGTAATAACGTCATTTAAACCAGAGCTGTTTACAGCTTCACATTCACAATAATGTAGCAGCAGACGCAGCAGTCATCAAATGCTTCATCACAGTAGATAAGTCCTGCTGTAAAATGTCCGAGTCGTAAGTCTCCAGAGTCATCGTTGCCATCTGCAAAACTGCAGCACAGGTCAGCAAACGCCTACGATGGACGTCAGCATCAGACAGTCTGTCAACTAACTTTACCTCTTTGATCTGCTGTGCTTTCAGCTCAGCCTCGCGCTTGCGCTCCAGTTCCGCAAGCATCTCGGCTTCCATCGCACGCTTGGCATCTTCTATCCGACGAAGAACTTCTGCCTCAATTTCCTCCTTACGCTTTTCCATCTCCTCTTCAACACGCTTGGCAACGATTTCCTCGACCCGACGTGCTACTTCTTCTTCAATCAGTTTCTCCTCCATTTCCTTCTGTCTCCTGCAACCATCAATAGTTTGCATTAAATAACAGTAAATTATCAATCTTATTGAGACAGTTCATTACCACAAATGTTAACAAGTCTCACCAGAAATCAAAAATTCCAAATAAATACAAAATTATTTGACAGTGTCCCGTCAGCCCGTTTTTACTGGAAGTCACATATTTAACACATTTTAAACTAAAATAGTGTCGCAGAACTAAAAATTTTAAACTCTAAAAAGACCACATTTTTGTCCAATATGACCCAAACAAACACTTAAGCTTGCCGTGTGATAACACTGCACCATATCTCAACCATCTGTATACATTATGCACTGCACACATTAAGGGATCAAAAGAACTTGAACTTGAACTTGAAGATGACGGGCTGAGAAGCACAGAGCTTTAAATGCCCCAATCTAAACACTTGTCGACCCTCGACTTGAAACTGTTCACCGATGTAGCACTGACAACGTCATCTGGCAGACTGTTCCAACTGTTGATGACCCTGTGACAATACACAGCCACAGCTGTGTATTGTCACAGAATACACAGCCATTGGTAGATTTACAAAACAGAGCAGATCTATACAGTAAACATACGCAAGTCTCAATCGTTCCATTTCCAGCCACTTGCGTTCTTCATCTCTTCTCCTTGCTTCTTCGATGCGTCTGTTAATATTACGTTCATCGTCACTGTCAGAACTGCTAGACGAGCTTGAACGACGTTTTCTGAAACAACATCAAACCAACGACATTTGTCTGTATTACACATATCACACAATTTCTGTTCATTTAATTGGTAATTAAACAGTACTACTTATATACACTCATATTTCTTCAGACATTAATTTGCCATGCAAAAGAAGTGACAATGAGTAAAAGCTTATAACAGCTGCCATATAAATGCCAGTTACAAAAGTGTAACTTCACACAGGTGGATTCAACATTTGTATGATTCAATGGATCTGCACTGAAAATGTACTAAAGAAATTTACTACGGTTCTCCAGCGAAGACTCGACCGCAAGAAAACAATTACACAGAACTAGTCGACCAACAGCTGAATACCGTGAGCGATCCGTCGCTGCTGTAATATGATCATTATGTAACTTGGCTTGTCGATCGAACGTTAAAGTTGTGAAAACAGTACCGTATCCTACCGTTTTGACTCTCGACCATCTATCCTTCTCGGTTGGCTGCCTGACATCGCTGGCGATCGCGAGTGTCGATGTTTTCTATGCTTAGCTTTGTGCCTTTGGCTTCTGGAAGTCGATCGGCTTCGCGATCGACCCATATCTCGATGGTCACGTTTATTACTACACGGATACGGAAAATTAATATAACACTACAAACATTACTAACGTTTAATTTCCTTTCTCATCAAAAGCAAGCAATATGGCGAACTTTCCATCTGACGTCATTGAATCTCGTCTAATCAAAGTAAAGAAGTAAGCGTAGTAAGCGCAGTGATAAAATTAACCGCTGCCGTAAAGAACGTAAAGAAAAGCCTAGTACTAGCATTATCATGAAACGAAATGCACGTTTTCTATTGTTCTAGACCACTATGACTAAGCAGTGCATGGCGTAAAACAGTACTAATAAGTTGAAGCAGAGCAATATCTCTGAAGCTAGAAGCAGATAAGCGGTACTTCACCTTTACTGGTGAAAGGGAGTCGCGACCCTTCCGTGAGGAGCGAGGGACATGCCGACAGTCGTTGTGGCATTGTGACTGTTGGCTTAACACGTCTACACTTCACACTGTCAACTACCCGACATGGTCTGGAGTCTTCAACAAGTTGAAGTTTGACCACCTACTGAAGAAGAAGAAAACCGATTCATTGTTATTCGCTAGGTGGCTGCAACAAACAGTACGACGTCATTCACTAGGTGGAGGCGCTGTCGTATGTGATGTACACTACAGCGTTTACTGCTTGGGTGGCCTATTATGTGTGTGTGTGTACTTCCGTAGTGTAGTCGCTGAGCGATGATTCACAACATTGACTGTCAAGAATATGGTGTAGAGATAGAATGAGTATTTTGGAGAAGGCGGAAAAGCGGAGGTTCGCTAAGAATTTGCTTGGCGTAGGGTCAGCGGCGACAATTCGTGAACACGTCGTAAAGGACCTACGAGAAAGCTCCGTGCTGGTATGTTGATTGGTGCTTATAAAAGTTACAATATTTACATTTTTCCGGTTTGCGGATGATGCATACTTTCAGTGTCCTTGCCCATGGTTTTCGGCTTTTCTCGATTTGCTGCTTGGCACTTATTAGTGTTGACAGCGGCGGAAGACTCTAGTAAGCGTGAAATCAAGTAATACATTTCTGCATTTCACTAGGCAAGTACTACATGACGTGTATGCGTGTATGCCTGGCGTGTATGTATCCGGTATACCTAGCTCTAAATGATGGTTCCGTGTGTAACTGACAGGGATGTGGTCTCGGTCTTGGCGTCTGGGTGGTCTCGAAGTCTTATCTTGAGACATATTCTGATACCTCGGCCTAGACTCGAACAAAGTGCTTAATGCATCAGTCTCGTCTCGATTTACTGTTTTCTGGATTGGCGTGTCTCTGATCTCATCTCAGTCTTGGCCGATGTGGTCTTAGCATCTTGTATCGGGTCTTGGAGCATTGTTATTTTAGTTTTTAAAATATCACGGGAAAATGACAAGTAGATCTAACATGGTTGAATACTATTTGTGACATTGATCCATAATTTGTGGTGCTTAATGATTTTCAGTGCGTAGTGCATACGTCTCAGTTAAGGACCTCAAAGGTCTCGAGAACTGCAGTGTCTTATCTCGACTGGCCTTTGTCTAGAACCCAAAACGTCTTCTCTTGGTCTGTTTCACGACAAAATGTTCACTATGGCAGCCTGTGAAACAGAAAACTCACTAACACCCAGCAGATACAAACTGCCATACGAAAACCGTTTGATATCTTTCAAGTTGCATACACTTAAATACAGAAGACTGTGTGGTGACATGATTGAGGTTGTTAAGATTGTGAATGGTATTTATGACGAAAAAGTCGCACCCACACTACACTTCAATAAGAGTTCAGTAACTAGAGGTAACAAATTTAAATTGCATAACCAAACATTTATTCACAATTTCAGAAAACATTTCTTCTCAGCACGTATTGTGAATATCTGGAATAGCTTACCTAATTACTGCAGCAGTTGCTTGTCAGTTGAATGTTCGTAGCTGTTGACTGAATGCTGAAAATGTGGCTTGGTGGCTCAACGGTTAGGGTGTTGGATACGACATCGAAAGGTCCTTGGTTCTATTTTTAGCCAGTGTGCTATCAAGTAACAACTCTGGACAAGTCATTCACACCTATGTGTCTGTGTAGGTGCAAGTGGTTTAGTGGTTAGGGTTGATTGTAACTTTCAGGTTATGGTTCGATACTAACTGCCGGTCATTTGCAAGCAACCTTGAGCAAGTTGCTAACCCACTATGTGCTCAGGCCAACTCAGCCTCCTACCCTCTGTGGGATGGGAAATGAGTAGTAGCTTACGGACTATGGGGTGAAGGCCCATTGTGGCTGATTGGGGCCATGGTATGTCTGTTTGCTGCAAACCTTGGGTCCAGATGTTTGCTGATGCAGGCAATGGATGGTTGCATAGTGCTGCGGTATCATTAGCTCATGCCAATCAGCTGCCACTTCCAAGATTGTAAAGCGCTTCTGTCCACCACGAGTCCATCTCATGTAAGAAGCACTATA
>Ga0209454_1003053_pt1 | contig 11774 bp, 5 predicted proteins | sample WorMetHERISLAND1_2_FD_187400 | JGI IMG/M metagenome (GOLD analysis project Ga0209454, IMG submission 187400) | Marine gutless worms symbiont microbial communities from Max Planck institute for Marine Microbiology, Germany - Olavius geniculatus... | ecosystem: Host-associated > Annelida >...
ATTTTTATACTGAGCTATACTTGATCTTTCCGTGGGGCGTAATGCAGTGTTTTTAAAATGTGTTTTACAAATTGCGTCGTTTTTCACTTATTTAGAAGTTAGTAATATTTTCTTAAGGTCATTGTATAGTTCGTAGGAGTCGGCTAGTTTGAATGCTATTTTGCCTGTCCGTGGTCAATAGCGAGGACAAAAGCTGTGGCCTCTAAATGGCTTCGTTATGGAGATAATTGCCCGGACGGGACGCACACGGCGACGACCACGCACAGTAGACCTATCTCCACCACTTTGCTTGAAGAGCTCTAAACGCCTAATGAGCACGTTAGTTAGAAGCGGCAGCAGCTGCTGTAACATAATAGTTCAGTGTTCACGCTAACGAACAAACAACTCAAACGAGCGGTGGCATAAGTGGTAGCGTGGTCTTGTGCAACGCACCGATTTTGTCATCATCACCGTTACGATGTGTTTTGCGATAGAGTCTGACAGAAAAGCTGCCGGTTCAATCTAGCGTGTAGGCCTAAAATAAAAAAAACTAAAATTGTTTAAACGAAGTAAAATAAAAGAAATGAAACAAATATACTAATATGTAAAAATGAAAACATCAGCGAACGGACTGTGTCATCAGAATTTACTAAATTATTTTGTTTGCCCCCCGAAACAACAGCACGACAAGTACAAAACAGTGCAAACGGACATAAGGCGGAGCTGCAAGGCAGCAAAAATCGCATAATTACTGCCTGTAAAATCTAAGCAAAAAACAAAAGCAAACTCAGAAAACAATTCACGAATTGATATAGCAAAACTATGCAAAAATCTATGCTATTTATTTGCTAAGTGCGACATGCAAGTGACGAGAAATTATTGCTAATATGAAGACTGTTCACGATGTTCACCATACCTAAATTTTTTTTTACCAAAAAATGAACAGCGAAATCTGCAGCCAAAAACACTGTTTGTGTAGTTTTATTCTGTGGGGCTGACCCCTGGTAATGTGCCTTCCTTGCTAATAAATCTGCTGGAGGTTGTTGTGCAGACTCGGGATTTCACACGAAATTGTGCGGAATAGCCTCTTGTGAGCCGACGTGCCGTTAAGAAACCGCTCGCTCACACGGTTAATTCACACGTGTTGTGCCGTCTCGTCGCGTTTCAGCACCTGATTTAATTCTGTCACGCCTCGACTATAGCACGTTGTGCCGCTAAACCAATTTAACACCTATCGCGAGTCACTTCGGTGCAAACGAAAAGGCTACAGATGCTACTGTACAGTAGACCAGCCTATATGTGGCGATTAAACACTTAGAAATAAAATAGGCCAACTTCATGTTATCAGCTGCAGATCAGTGTTATTATACCGGCTGAGCCAAAAAGTGACATCCGTTTTAATTACATAGCGACGAGTATGGCAGGCAAATGAAAAAAAAACAGTAATGTGTGGCCAGAACACTCAAACCTGTCTGGAAACTGACGCACTTCGCAAAATTTGGCTGTTGACGGTATCTTTATGAATGTACGCGAGGGACCTACTGCTAGCTTTTTCACACATTTATGGATTCACAAAAATGTGCTAAATACTAACCGATTTTAAACTGTTTTAAATAGCCAAATCAGTGGCAAACTTGCGTACAGCATTAATTGCTTTATAAAGACTCCATCACATCCTACACGCATCGCGAAATATAGGCCCCCTAGTCAGCTTTAGAATATTTAAAGTTGACTTATTCTGAAGCTGACTTCGCAAGGTAAGGTAGCGACGCGTTTGAAATGTGTCCAAATGTTTAATGATCACTTCATCGCAAATTTACTGCAAATTATATTAATAAAACATTGAAAATAGGTCAGTATTTTATGAAATTATAAGAAAAACTTAAGAGTCTACTTTTATCGGTTGATTATCTGTTTTCTGTCACGTATTTGCCAGCAGCCTGCCAGGCTCAATGCTCACAAGCCTTAACCAACAGCAGAGCGCATTGCCAGCACGCAACACGCACGATATTATGTTCTTGAAAAGCTGACCGCATCCGGCGGTTTTTGTGATCTTTAATAAAGTAGCCATACTGTGCAACAACAATAGCTTAGTACTCGTACGTCACGTGACTGGAACACCATCTGCTTACGTGCTGTGCACGCAACATGGAGCCGGCAGGTGAGAAGTGATCGCTATTTCTCAATGGTGAATGCTGTTCACCATTAAGTGAACATAGAGGAAAGTGTTGCATTTTTGATCTTGATCTTATATCTCTCATAAAAGCATATTAATCACTGTCGGCAAATTTAAATTCATGTCAATATAAACCATTTAGTGATGTAAATATTTTCATATTTAAATTCTGTGTAGCTTTTTTATCTTAAAACCGCTTGTTCACGAGTGACTGATGAACGTGCAGGTACTGTGCAAGGCGTACTACTTCGTGCAGGCGATGAGCTACGCGGCCTCGGTCTGCATCTTGACCGTCATATCTCTGGAACGTTTCGTAGCGATCATCTACCCGATGCACAGTCGACGTCTGCACAGCATGTCATTGCTTCGTGCCACCATCATTGGCGTCTGGATCGTCGCCGCAGCCGCAGGTTTGCACTTATCTGGACGGGAAAATTGCTTAGAAAAACTAAGTTTTCCCTAAGGGTTTCTTAAAATCTTAAAAAGCGCAAAAAGTCTTAATTCTACAGATTTTAAAAGTTTTTTCATTTAATGTGCAATTATAATACGAATTAAGTTTAATTTCATATTTTAGTCGTGATTTCACTTAACAGAAATAATGTGTCATAAATGATAATGTATCAGATGTTCTTTCAGGAACTTAAAATTTGTGTCCCGTTACTACACTAAAAGCTAATAAACAAAAAACAATTGAAAAAGCTGGAAAACTTGAAATCTAATAACTTAATTTCCAGAAACAACTAGGTTTTTCAGCCCTGGCAGAGATATCAATTTTAATTCTCAAACTCGTGTTTATACTGCTTATGTTAGGGGCCTATACATTTTAACAAAATAGTTTTATTTTCATTCGGTTATCGTTGTAGTTGAATTTTAGTTCGAAAAATCTAGCGTTTTGTGCGACTTTTGTCACGGATAACTAGTTTTCACTCGTTTTGCTGTAAATAATTTTCGTTTTAGTTCGTTCTGCTTGCCGTTAATTTTTGTTTGTCTAGTTTTCATTTTCTTTAAAGCAAAAATTTTACTTCACATTCTCATAAATTGAAGACCAGCAATTATCGTTCTTATTTCTGTTTAGCGATATCTGTGCAGGTCTGCCGTACGTGTTTATCTGCGAGACGTATGACATCCTGTCGACTGACGGCTCTAGCTGGCTGCAGTTCTGTGTGCTGGCGAACCCGTACTGGTTCAACGCTCGTGCTTACGCCGTCTGCACGTTCGTGCTCTGGTACGCAGTGCCGCTGACAATGATGACGTTCGTCTACACGCGTATCTCGGTGGTGCTGTGGCGTAGCAGCCACGGACCGCGACTTACGTCAGGTAGAGCCTCGCCAACACCGGCTGCCACGCCCCCTACTACAGGTATCCCTTCCTAGATTAACCAGTCAATCGATCTGTCAATCAGTCAGATTGACCGGATTGCGTGCGAGCAGACAAGAAAATAGAGCTCGTGAATAGTAATAGGAACTTATTTAAAGTCGCCGAACCACTCAGTCAGTCAGAATTGCCTTAATAGCAAAACTATCTAGTTTATCTTGGAGTTAAAGTATATTGTTTAAGATTATGCCTATGGATACGATCTTTTTTAATGAGCATTTTGTTCAAAATTTTCTGCCGAGTGTACAAGTAAAAATTTTTCAAAATCGATTAATATCTTACGAAGATGTCGACACGAACTTAGTACCGTGTTTTGACTCGACGTGCAAATAAAGATAAACCTATTTTTGGTTAGGGTCAAACTTCAAAGTGACCAAATACCAAAGATCGGGCAGGTTTTCGGACGTCGGCAGAAGGTGGAGAGTGACTGGGAAATTGTCACTTGGTCTGCATTGTAGAGTGTTACAGACAAGGGGTCCTACAGCAACCAGCCGGTCGTCGTCATGACAACGCTGTCGCTAAGACCGCTCACGTTCCTGCAGTAAAATGCGTCGTGACCACAACATCAGCATCTAACTCGACAGCAGCTGCGGACTCGATCAACCAAGAATACCCGACACACACTAACAGCAGTCGCGGTGGTGGGGGTGGTGTAAGACTTCTTCGTCGTCTCGGTTTTCATCAGAGACAGCCAGCCAGGAGTCGGGATCGTCAGCTGTCGTCTCCTCGGTGTGTGTTGAAGACTGTTGTTTACAGTAGTCTAGACGTGTCATAACTTTATTTCAATTAGAACTAGATAAAGCAGTCGTAGCCCGCAGGTACCTCCGCCAAGGCAAAGCTATTCGCCAGGTGACATCACCATATTCGCTTTGCCAGCGGTTCCCTTATACCCCCTTTAACGCAATGCTAACGAAAATTTCAAAGTGATCCAGAATCCAAGATTCCTTTTGGATCACCCCCAAAATTGAGTAACTGGTAGTTTGTGCCATGCCCGACATACCCTCGAAATTTCAGAAAGATCCGTCCATAACTTTTTGAGTTATCTTGCTAACAGACAGGCAGACAAACACACAGTCTGACAAAAACATTACCTCCTTGGCGGAGGTAATATCAACCAATGAACTGTCCGCTGACAGAAACCCGGCCGAGTCAGGCCTACGTTTCAACACGGTCTACAGCTTCGTGTCACTCGCATTATGGTCTACACTGTAGACTGGGTTGAAACGTACTCATTACATCACCGTGATCGACGGCGCCTTCTGCCTGGATGCACGTGAATAAAAATAGAAACTATTTAACATTGGCTAAAGCAAATATACTCTAAGCTACTTAGTTAAAGTCAGAAAGTCAACGTTAGTTATTTACATGTACAAGCTAGCATGAGTCGGTGAAATTGCGTGCTACATGTGTGTCAGATGCTTCATCACGGTGGAACGAAGCAGTGATGACACGGCGGCAGGGCACCAGGACAGCGCCATAGAACTGCGTTCACTTACGACTGGTCACGATACACGGTGCCGGCGCGTCACAGCGGTTAGCTGCAGTGCAGACCAGACTGCTCTGATCAGCAGACGCAAAGTTATTCGTCTGCTCATCGCGGTCGTGGTATCGTTCGCCGTCTGCGTGTTGCCGTATCACGTGCGCGTGCTCTGGCAGGCGTTCCGCGACCCGCTCGAACACCCCGCCGACTGGCAGCTCGTCATCACCCCGGTCACGTTCGTCATCTACTACCTCAACAGCGGTCTCAACCCGCTGCTGTACGCGTTTCTCTCTAACAAGTTCCGCACCAGTCTGTCGGACGTCGTGTGCGGTCGATGTGACGCCGCCGCCACCCACGTGACTCGGCTCACGTGTGACACGTGACTACTCGGGTCACGTGTGACGCGGCGGGGGTTCACGTGACCACGATGAACACGCGCACCGCGCGCACCGGCAGCGTCTACTGATTGACTGACACGAGTAGCAGTTTCAAACACAGCTTTGTTCTGTCGTGCTCCGTTAATGTGTAGGCTTACTGTAAACGATATATCGGCCCAGTGACGACGTGTTATGCAGTCCGTACGGACAGATAGACGGGCGGACAAAACCCGTAATGCGGCCTATTATAGGACAGCTGCATATTAAAACACGTTATACAGTAGGGCTTAGCCTATTCGTTTTCAAAGAACATGTTTTCGAACGACATGACTCGTAGTGCTGTAGAATGTAACTAAGTTTCATGTACTCAAGTCCTGCATGCATCGTGTTGATGCCGTTACGACGCTGTGTATTATTCAGTGCTTTGTTATTGGTGATTGTGCGCGTTTAAACCCATACCGAAATAATCACAGAATTTAGGGGTTAAAGTGAGAAAATAACGGCATAATTTATCAAAAAATGACAAACACACGGTGAATTCACGGCTTAATTTACAGCCGTATTATGTTTATAAAACGTGTCACTGGAAACACTCATTACTTCGTGACTATCAACGATGCGATTGTTCAGTCTCACCAGCGTTTGAATTATTATGAAAAATTAGCTGGGAAGGTTGCACTATTCGACGGTCGGAGACCGACCAAAATTGTGATGTAATTCGTATGTATAGCTGACGGCTCACTATATAATTTGAAAATACATTTGCTTCATGTTTGCTTCATCGTGTAAACACCCTATAAAAAGTGAATAGCCATCGTTCTTAGCATGTTCGTGAAATTGTGTTCCATATAGAAAACAGGACTCGCTGACCAGGCTTTAGAAGTATAGGGCCTAGTCAGTTAAGCAAAGACTTCCGTTTAGGGTTCAATTTGTGTTCAGCTTGTAGTTGATGATAGTAATATATAGATTTCGACACCAAAATCTAGCATAGTTTTTATGCGAAAGATTAAGACAAGTCATGAAAAAACGCCAAAATTGGTGCGTTTCCGTGAATTCATTATTTCTGTCTAGCCTATTCATGTTGTGAGATTGTTCTGTGTCGTGAGTGAACGTATGATAAACGCAACTTTTTTTTAGTCAGTGCGGTCCACCGTCGATGTACGTCCAGACCACCCCTGCTTCGCGCCATATTTAAACAGAATGAAGTATCGACATCACACATCTGACAGTTTAAGTTCTCAGTTTTCTATTAGAAATTTGCCATATTTCATCTACAGTGTTGGCGAAAATTACTATAAAGTTTTCAATCTACATCTAAAATTTATATAATATTATTTATTATTAGTTTTCTAATAACAAATACATTTTATAACTCATTATTTGCTAGATTATACATTCAGAAAATATTTCCTTGCTCATTGTCTGATGCCTGTAAGAGTCAAACATTTCACAATTCAATATCACTGGTGTAAAGTAAAAGTTATAATAAAAATAGTCACAACAGTGAATACACAAATGTCACACAAAATACCACAAACTTCATCTTTGACTACTTAATTTATCCAACCTCTCATACTTTTATTAAAGAGATTTTCTGCTTAGCGGACTGCAGAAAGTAAATGCAATTGTCAAATGGGTTATGAATACACATAATGTTTTGCACAATTAGCAATCTTTTGCATCATTATGCAAACTGCACTATTATGAAACAAGTTAATAGGCATAAATGTACAAGATTTGTAACCATCAAATTCCAAAGTGGTGAAATAAGTCTAGCTTGCATAATTTGCACATATTATAAGCCTAGCAAATGTGAGATTTTAAAGCATAATTCCACTATCCTCAGAATAAGCTAATAATGCACTTAGCATTTCTGTTACCAGTATGACATCACACTGATAGAGCATGCAATCAAAGACTAAGACAAATGACAAACTCTAGAAAATAGCTTCAGTAAAATCAGAATATACGACAAGTAAGTGATGGCAAAACATGCAAAAGATAAGCATAGCTTGAGTAACAGTTGAAAGCACTTCACAGCAGATATGCACTAAAGCAGATATAAACGCAATTCACCGTACACATGCAAAGTATGGCAAAAGTTTGAAAATGTGCCATAAAGCAAGCCCAGTCAGCAAGATATACCATTGTAAATGCTGCAAAGAGTAATGCAGGTCTTAGATGTTCAATTACTGATGATTTAATAAACTATGGTGAGCAAAAATGCTCACAAGCCAAATATGCAACTCATTTTTGGCATCCTTTGGTTATAATCATAGTGCCAATAATTACAATTTCTGCAATCAACAAGCTTCATAAACAAAAGTAAGGTAGTAAAAATATGCAAGTAGTTTTCACAAGAGTGTTAGCAAGCGAATGGCATTACAGCATAAGTCCAATGCAAACATGTTATCAGTTTGGATTAATTCAATCAAATGTCTTGTACTGCTGAAATCATCTGAGAGAGAATTTCATCAACCAGTGGCACTCTCTAGTGAACTGCAGTATTTATATACACTGTGTTCCAAAAAAACATACCCGACATTTTCAACCGTAACTTGAAAAACAATTATCTGATTTTGATAATTTTCAGTTCAAATATTCATGACACAACTTGCCATCAAATTCAGTTTCCCATCTCACCCAATGTCTGCTTCTGCACTACCTTGGGAAAGCAGATCAAGCAAAATAGGTGTTAAAATAAACAGAAAACCTGTTAAAACATCCCCAACATTATCGATTGTAATTTGAAGAAAAATTAACAGATTTTAATCATTTTTGGCAGAAATATTTCAAACACAACTGGCTATTGAACAAATGTTTTAGTTTCAACCTCACCCAACGTCTGCTTTTGCACTACCTGGAGAAAGCAAACCAGGCATAATACATGTTAAAATAAATGAAAAACGTCAATAAATTCCATCTGTCCTAATCTGTGAGCCCCAACAGCCGATCTATTACAAGGTTTGACTGTCATGCAGCAGTGTGTCTACCAGATGCAGTTAAGGAATGTTTGTGAAATCAAGAAGTGACTGGTAAAGCCTGGATTGGTCTGGAGCAGATCATTATCGATACTGATGTCAATAAATAGAGAAAGCGTCTCCTTGCCTGTGTTTGCATAGTGGGCCAACATTTCAAGCAATTTTACTGCAGGCAGTTGAAAAAAGGACAACTGGATAAAATGTCAGCCAAAGTGTCAGAAATGTGAACAAAATGTGTTTTTATGCATTATGCTTATTAAGCAATCATATTGCATTGGATAAAAAAGTGATATTTCGTTGATTGTGCCCCAGGTAGTGCAGAAACAAATGTTAAGTGAGCAAAAAAATTAAATGGTCATGGAGAGTTGTCTCAGAAATATCCATACCAAAACTTATTAAAGTCTGATAATCCTTCTTCAAGTTACAATCGAAAATCTTCGGGATGTTTTAAATTAGGTCACAGTGACAGCGTATAAACAGATTTACAATATAAGAGTTTTTAATATTACAAGAAACAGATTCAATATAATATGCAGTGGCATCGTTATAAATGGGGCAAGGGGCCAAAAATCCAACATTTTTATAGAAAATTTTGAGCACCCAAATTCTCTTCTATCAGAAATTTGCAACTTCAAACCCACCTACTTTTTTTAAACCACCACTTACTTACTTTTTCAAAGCCATAATGACGCTGGTAGTATGGCAATTGGATGAATCATTTTATGGAGATATAAATGTCTAAAAATGAAATTGTAAGTTATATCTGTTGTAAACTAATAATTTTAAGATGCCACAGCACACTCTGTAGATAGTTACTTGGTCTCTATTGACAATGTCAAATTCAAACAGATATTCGTTTGTCACCCTGTAGGAACTGTCGACTAACAGATAACTCAGGGTCATCCTGTGCTGCTGCATTCTGTCCTTCGATCATCAGTTGTCGTATTCTGTCCTGCTGCTGGGCGTCAAGATCCACTGAAACAATCGTCGGCAGTTCCCATGACGTTTCACCAGTCGGGCTTGTGAAGAATAACCGGCCTTCAGTCCCACGTTCTGTCGACTTATGCATTGACCAGCCACGTGGCAATGCAGAGTCAGCCAGGTCCAGACCACAAACACACTTTGTATTATCAACATGACCTTCGTTGTCATTCTTCAACAGGTGTGCTATGAAATCCATGGACAGTTCACGGTCGACGTCACGTAGCTCACTGTAGTACAGACCGGATTCAGGATCCGCTACAGCTGCTGCTGTGTTGTAATTGGCAGCAGCTGCAGCAAGGGCATCAGCAGCATCAGCAAATGATGCAGTAGTTGTGGCAGCAATGTCATCTGGGATTGCTGGCTGCCTGTCATACTTTTTAGCACTGTCAGCCACACTGCCATGAGTCAGCATATTGGAACTGACCTCACTCGCTGTGTCTAAACTAACAATGGGCTGCACCATTCCATTCTCAGCATCCACTCTGCTTTTCTTGTTTGACGGCATCAAAGTTCGGATCATTCTTCGGCACCAACTGGTACCATCCTTGTGTAACAACAGATCATCACTGCGGCTTTCAGACATCGAGTGCTGAAATGCGACATGGGAAGCAGCACCAGCAGAAAAACGCTCAGTGGTATGACGTTGCTGGTGCGTGTTCGGACTATCACCGGCTGAAACACGACAAAGCTGGTGCTGTCCCCATGCACCCTCATGCAAACCAACTGTGTCGTCTGATGAACACGCGACCGGATGTGTCAGACGAACACCAGCAATAGCTTCGACATTAGGCACATCCCGCTGACTGTAGAAACTCACAAGATCCTCCAGTGTTTGAAACTGCTGCCGGTCGAGAATGTACACACTCCTGGACGGTTGAGAAACTTGTGAAATCTGAAAGTGCTTGATGCTAAACTCGTGTCTAGATGTAAACATAAAAACAACCAAAATCACATCAGTGCGAAATATCAAGCCATGCTACAGTCCGTGGCAACATATGTCAAATTCTCTCATGTATAACAACGCAAATTTACTAACTGAAAACAAAAATGACAATATAAATGCACTTTAAATTGTTGGTAATTAGATCTAATCAACAAGTGCATAAAAAGCATGCCAGTGATTCAATTATGACAGCAAAATAATTCTAAAACTCAGAAAAATGAGCATTTAAAAATAAGTATTTGAAAATATTGTTGACTCACATAACTGATATTGTGAGGACTCCAGGGTTGGAGAAGCTGTTGCGAACAAGGAAAGCACCATTGATGGATGTGTGTGGCCTCAGAGCTTCAACCACCTTCAGATCACAACATCATCATAACATCTTGACACACAGCACTGTAAGGCCCATGTCAGACATGCAACAAAGTTGCGCCACTTTGTCACGCAACTTTGTTGAGTGACAAAATTGTCTATCTGACTTGGCAAGTTGTGCAACTTTGAGGCGTTGCACGACAATTTGCCAAATAAAAATCATCTTTATTCTTGAAAATTTGTCGTTGAATCTCTAAGCTATGGCCAGTTGGCCAGTTTGTTGTTTACATGTTCATCTCACATCACTTATCATCTGAGTTGTAAATATCGGCAAGTCAATTACAATGGTGTTACTAATTTTAGAATTGAAAGTCACTGAACAAAGCATTTTATTGTCCAACACATTTGTTTATTTGCATCGCACATTCTCAATTAGCACATGGAGCTGTAATTAATTTCGAGCACGGGGTTCGAGGATGTAGCAGACTTCAAGCTAGCCTATGTCTATTTTTAATTGCAGGCTGAGCGAGGCAAAACGAGTTTATGCCACAAAATTCCAATGGAGGTTTGACAGTTGCCTAGGCAAATTTATCGTGTAATAAAGCTGTGCGATAAAGTGGGGCGATTTTGTTGCAAGTCTGATGTAAGCCTTAAAAAATATCCAAAACACTCAAGTCATTCCACTGATCAAAAACTCATTAACTACCTCAGAAAAAGAGCTATTCAAGGTTAATAGCAAAACAAGCAGATATAGATAATGCCTGGTCGGTCATCACTTCAAAATCAACCACATTTTGACAGCTATTCAACAACAGTTAAAGTTAACATCAAGTCAAATTGCACCAAATCAACACTGTTGAAGCATACAACTTAACAATGCAAAGTTACAAATCTAAACCAAAAGTTTCTGCAGATACCATATCCATATTAGTAAGGTGAGGATGGTAGAATGCAGGTAGACATTCGGAAAAGTCCATGTCTAACAACCTGCTGCACGATGAATGAGATGAAATACCTCGACCATAAACACTAATAGACGGAAGGATCAACCAGCATCAGTCGCTCAGAGCTGCAATAACCATCAAACATTTAACATTTGCTACAGCAGACTCGCATTTCTGCTAATAATCAAACTCAAAACTATAAACTGTTTTCACTGCTTACATAG
>Ga0209454_1003054_pt1 | contig 11774 bp, 8 predicted proteins | sample WorMetHERISLAND1_2_FD_187400 | JGI IMG/M metagenome (GOLD analysis project Ga0209454, IMG submission 187400) | Marine gutless worms symbiont microbial communities from Max Planck institute for Marine Microbiology, Germany - Olavius geniculatus... | ecosystem: Host-associated > Annelida >...
AGTAACAACTCTGGGCGAGTTGTTCACACCTAAGTGCCTGTGTAGATGCAAGTGGTCTAGCGGTTAGTGTCGACTCGTAACTTTCGGGTTATTGTTTGATTCCCACTGCCGGCCATTTGCAAGCAACTGTGAGCAAGTTGCTAACCCACTATGTGCTCAGGCCAACTCAGCCTCCTACCCTCCGTGGGATGGGAAATGAGTAGTAGTTTACGAGCTACGGGGTAAAGGCCTAGTGTGGCTGATTGGAGCGGTGGTATGTCTGCTTGCTGCAAATTGCAGGTCCAGTTGTTCGTTGACGCGGGCAATGGATGGTCGCATAGTGCGCTGCGGTATCATTAGCTCATGCCAATCAGCTGCCACTTCCAGGATTGTAAATCGTTTCTGTCCATGAGTCCGTCTCATGTAAGAAGCGCTATAGCAAGTACCGGACTTTACCTTTAATTTTTATACTTCGATTTCTCAAACTAGGAAATTATATATAAACACGAACAGTGCCGAAAAACACTAATATCGCGGTATACTGGGAAAACAAGGCACTTAGCAGCAATGGCTTTATATTCATTCAAACCTCCCTGCAGCTAACTTCGGTGCATACAGTTATTCTCTATAAGTTAGATATTTTGTCACAAATTAGTTTGGATAGGCTTTAATTTTTTCTTAGCTGTACAACACCTAAAATGGTTTTACTTTAAAACTTTCTGCAACATTGTTCCGTTACGTTTAAGACACGCTTTGCGGCCACATATTAGCATAGTCATTTCATACTGAGAGAGCGAAATATGTACACATCTCTGAAGCGCAAGTGCACTCAAAGATCGGACGAAGATTTCGTACATGTCGTCTAAGAAAAAGCTACATGGGTATATACATCGCATCGTACAAAGAAGAACGACTGTAATTGGCAACATCCGACGAATTATATGCGATAATGTTTCAGCGGACGACAATGCACGTCGCGACAGTCGGGCTAAGCCGCGCCGACATTGGAAGCCACACTAAAGGCAGTGTCCATTCAAAACTCGTCAGACTGAAGTAGTATAGCGTTACATAGTAATAGCCACGGTGTACAGAATTTCCATAGGATTTTGTCCACCGAAGAATAGCCGAACTAAGTCTATACAGGTAGCACGAAGCTTTATTCATTGAAGTTATTTGCCACGCTATATACGCCCCTGTATGCTCAGTTGTTCTCGCAATATGATCATTGATAAAAACTTAAAAGATAATTTTTTGGTGACAAACGCGGCAAAGCGAATTGTTCAACGATATAAATTAACACATAAAAGTAACATTTTATGAGTAATAGTGTAAAACTTTATTTGTTATTTCATCGTTTCAGCCAAAAGTCCCGATGGCTCATAACTAATCAGAAAGCACAGTTTTCAATTTATATTTATTCATCTCAATGCTACGACTGATCTTAACTGAAGTTGCAGTGCAACGGCAGACTAAGTCTAACTGGCGGTATAGCCAGTTGAATTTAGTCTGCCATTTTTGACCCAGCTCGAATTTTCTTACTACTGGAGGTTATTTTTGACGTTATGCGTCTTAGTTGCTTACTGATTGCATTGTGTTTCTTGCAGATATTCTCATTCCGCTGATAAGTTTACTACGGCAACAGTAATTGCAACAGTAAATGATAAATAGCAGATACATTTAAAACAAAGTGTATACACATTACAGGATTACTAGGAGACCAGTGCAGTGTCAGTTCGCGCACATGTTTCCATGGTGACGATGGCGGCGCCAGCCGACCGCGCATTTGGGCATCTGTCGAGGTCAAAGGTTAACGATTTCGTCGAGGCGGCCAAGGTCAAAAGATCACGGTGTACGCAGCTGCCAGGCGACGCTGAGTCGGACTCAGCAGTGTTGTGAATAGAGAGAAGTGTCTGAGAACGGTCCGTTGACGCTGCATTGCTCAGTTTGATTAATTACCGTCGCCTGCATCCAACCACACTGAGTGACGTTAGTTGCAGACGCAGCAGCAGCAGCCCTCATCCCTCTCTCATGCCAGAAAATATGGCGACCAAAACCGCAATGTGCTTGCTTGTGTGACTTACGATGTGATGCTATAAACTACTGGGCAAAGGTCACTTCAGTACAACCATGACTTGGACTTTGACGCTGGAGCCTGAAAGTCACAAGCCGAGCTCTTCCTAGTTTAATGTCAAGCTTTTTTGCGATCAGTAAACGGTATAGCAAAGTTCCAATAAATGTACAGGCACAAGCGCATACCGACAGTCTGCCAGCGGATTACTGTAACTGAGCAAAACGCAAATCTGACAATCTCGTCTCCCAGCATATTGCGACAGTTCAGCACCAGGAAGCGCTGACGCAAACAATGACTTTCTTCTTTCCTGGAGCTGTGTGGTCTGAGAATGAACGTGCCTGAGATAATCGCCAGAGCGTCCGTCGTAAATCACTGGCACTCGACACGCCGTACAACAAACCCAACAACATCGTTCACCCTCTCGCTCCCCATCCGCCTTCCCCCCAAACATTGTCTCCCCCACTCGCGGCCAGTTCAGCACGCGCACAAGGTAGTATATCGGATATCGCAAGACAACGCCGGCGAGGAGCAGAAAGCAATATATTCGTCGCTGAAGCCAGAAGCTCAGTCAGTCGACAATCGCTAGCAGCAGCAGCCGCAGCTTGTCTCAGCTTCCGTGCGGTGTGCCGGTTGAAGTGTGTTTTCTATCTGTTACCGCGCCGGCGGTAATCGGAGCTAACACCGAAGGGCCACCGGCCTCACCGCTGCAGTATCGGCGCTGGACCGAAGGAATTACCGACAAGAAACCGATACCCGCGGGCGAACCAAGCTCAGGACCGGGCCTCTGGGCAGTGGCCGGCAGGTGACCCGTTGTGACACCGAAGTGTTGGCATCTATGACGCGTACCTATACGCTGCTGTGCTGCTGCTGCTGCAGTCTCGCAGACTTCTACCGTTACACCACACCGCTATCCGCAGCCGCACATTCGAACAATTCTACACAGTGTTTTTGCATCAACTGCCCGATACAGTGTCAATTTCCTTTTGTCTAGCATTTCTGCACACGTTGTCTGATACAACAATGCAGAAAAAGACTATCGTTGACTGTGTCAGAGGGCTTACGAAGACCGTAATGAATCACAGGGATCACCGATAATGGGCGGCGATATTAAGCTTTAGCAAGGAAGTCCGAGTCCCAGCTAGAATTTCGCTGCTTAAACAGAAACCGATTTTATACACTGCTGTGTTTAGACTTCTACTGTCACACTGGTCACACTCTCAACCAGCTCGAAACTGTTTTTATTCAGAAAAACTATACGTTCAACTGAACTATAATTCGACTGAATGAAAGCGGCGCGTTCAACCGGTTTTCGTGCACTTTTGAAAGTCTTACGAGATTTCGTCATAATATTTACTATGACTGCAGCTGCGAAATATGGAACGTTGATTTTCGCAACGGTACTCATTGCTTGAAGTGTCTGCAGCTGATGTGGAGTGCACGCTATGCATGTGCGACGGAAGAAGACCTGCTTGTCGATGAGGAATAGCCATGCAGTGTGCATGACGACATTGTGCATGCACCGGCGGACTGACAGGCGCTCGCTGCCTGCTGTAACCAAGCTGCCATTCATCAATATGTCATCAGTTGCATAACGCCATCTATCCATCCATCAATCAACCTATCAATCGTTGTCGTATTAAGCAGCGCACCTTGCTCCCAGATGGCGCCACCGACGCACGCCTCTAAGTTTCAAATTAGAAGTTAAACAAGCAAGATGGCGCCTAACACCTTGATCCACCCGGCGGCTACTGGCCGTGACACGGAGCACATTATCGTGAAGACAGACTGACTACCGATCGACAATGGATTCTATAGGCAGCAACCTGTAGGCAATAATTGAACTACAGCTAGTCTTAACTTGTCATCTGTTGGCGGCTAAATGATGTCCACTCGTACACGGACGGCATTGACACAATGAAGTTCATTTGATACAAGTGCCGAGAAAGTTGCCTTGGGGAGATAGAACCACGCTATTCATGCACGACCGTGCAGTGATGGCATAATGATGACCGCGAAATGACCATCGCAACTGACCAACTGGCTACTCCTCACCTTTTATGACACTCGAACAGTTACAATGTCACTCAGTCACGATATATTGATACAAGTACAAGAATACTTTTGTGTATGTGGTATAAAAAATTAACATCTTTAACTTGCAAGGAAGGGTAGATCAGTGCCATCAGTGGTCAGAAGTTCACAAATTACAACGGTTTCGCATGAAAAAATAATGAGATTATGGGAACTCAAAATGTCAATTTTGTCCCTAAATTGCCTAAAAAGACAGATTTCCAATCCGAAATTTTGTACTTTTGAAAAAAAATTTTTCCGACAAGCTAAAATTTAGAGGGGAATTGCCCCCTATCCCATGCCACAATACCATTTTTCAAGCCGAGTTAAGGAAAGACTCTAAGAAGATTGCAATCGTACAATTATTGAGTCATTCCGTTGAAATGATAAAAAATAGTATGGCAAAAACAGCAGCGTGCAGACGACAACAGTAGGAGAGGAGATGTTAATGCGCAGCATCGTGGTGTGACGCGGGTGACGTCGCTGAGTACTTCGACCACGACGATGACGTCGACGACTGCTGCCCGGCGCGCATAGCAGCGACGTCACCGGCGCCCTGGACCAGGTCATTGCAGGACCAGCGTCCACACCACGCCATAGACCGAGCGTCACGCAGGCGATGGCTCGCTGTGTGTTTGTCATAGCAGCAGCTCGGCGGCTTATCGGCGCCACCGTAAGCAGGTCTTTGTTACAGTCGTCGAGGCGACGACCGGTTCAAAGATCTCTCAGTGACGAGAGCGCTCATGCCTGGCCTGGCCGGGCCGGTCGCTTGGCCTTGACGACGTCAAGAGGACGGGTCAGCGCTCATCGCTAGCCGCATGACACGTCCGTGATTGATGAGTTATTCATTCATTAGCAGTAGCAGCCAGTGGCCCGGCAAACACCTATCAGTGTTTGTCAACACAACGAGCGCTCGCCACAGTAGCTCGGGCAGACGTCGCTGCTCGATGACGTCGACTGTAGTGTACACTCAGTAGGCGTACGCAATGCGCTTACACGACATCACGCCGCGTCCGCGCGTCTGTGTACGACAGCGTAACCAATCAGTGTTTTACACCGGCATCTTTTGGACGGAAATTTAATCCCTCCATCCGATGTGTTCAGTTGCTTCTCCTGAGGATCCGCGACAAACACTCCTTCCATATCGAAAAATGAGCCCCATCTTGAAAGACGCTACAAATATTGGAAAATGGTACCTAGACATCCTTAGACATCCAGCTCTGCATCTTAAACCCTGCTGGGAGAGGTTTCGTTGCCCCCTCAGATTACTGATATCGGCCTTCCAGACTTTTTTGGCATTTCTGGCCTCTCATCGTCGCCCAAGTTATTATTTTTCTTTCGATGCTCTGCGAATTACACAAAACATGGCTGAACGCCGATAAAAAGCATCATACAGAATCGTCGAATTGCACGACAAAATATCGAAACTCTTGTCTCATCAGCAGTGATCAGAAGTAGAATGCGTTCATTCATGCACATTGTTATTTTAAAGCAGTGCGGCAAGGGCAAGGTCAAATTACACCTTATCAGCTGACTCAGGGCAGTGGTCATTTGGCTCTGAAGTGCGCACAATCGTGGAGTAGTTAGCCGCTGGTTGAAAAGGCAAATCAGCGCAACCCTGAGAGACCGACCGAGTGGCCCGGGCGGACGCTGTCTGTCGTTAGCGGTGTATATAACTGCACCCGGTGAGGACATAGATTCAGTCCGTCCATAGCGCACCGGCCCGGCACTGCCAGGCCCGGCTCGGGTACTGCGGACGGGCTATCGAGCAGTGCAGTCGCTGTGAACGTGGCTCCCGGGACGAGTCGTCGACGTCCACTTCAAAGTGAGCGTCGACCGTCCACCGTCATCGTCACTGCGGCTACCGTGGACGACGGAGAGGGCACCCGGCAGTGGACCGCAGCGCGGCGGTCATTCGCCAGGCGGCGCTAGGAGTGAATTACGACATTATGTCCGGGCGTGCGACCGCATCTAAATGAACAATTTGACGGACGCAGAACGACCGGCCGGCCGGCGCGTAGCGGTCGGTGACCACGAGCCTGGAACACTACAGTTCGCTGACCACATCCGTCAATTGGACTCGACTGCACGGCCTCGACTAGCACTCACTCCAGCGAGACATTAATATGAGGACCCGCGACGGACACTCTTTCCATATCTGTTACACTGAAGTCTCTTTAATAGCACCGTATATAATACGCGCTCATGCAGCACAACACGCAGCGCGATACAACTGCGACTAAAGTTTTTACAACTGCGGTAATGTATGAGCCTATAAGCCTACAATTTTTCTACAACTACAAGTCTGTACGAACTTGCACAAAACATGTAATTTGCAGTGCAAATGTATTTCGTATTGGAGTAATATCGCGTTACAGCACTGTGTAGTTTGTGAACACCAGCTGCAGGCGTATACTGAGACATCGTTGCGGCTAATCGGGACGCTGTGCGGTTAATACGAAAGGCAGGTGCACAGCTGTGGAAAGCCCACAGCATGCGCGATGCCATGCATTGCAGTGACGTCGACTATCTAGCGTCGAGAGACATAGACACCGCATGTAGCGAGCGAGTGACAGCAAGATCGAACACGGATCAATGATCAACGACGATGCCAGCTGAACGCTGCTCAACCTCTGTATCTGTATCCCGGGCGTTATCATCTACCCGCCGCTGAGCCGCCTCGCCACGGTGTAATCAATACGCTGCCTGCGTTACATTTTGACTTGCGACCAACTGTTGCCACTTGTGCGGCGCCGAGAGCCATGTGTGAGTACGACGACGTAAAAATGACGACTTCGGCGATACAAAAAAAAATCGCGGCTACCGTTGCACAAGTGGTTTCTGCGCAAATTTGTTATCCACCAGGGCTCTGAGGTGGACGCCGCTGGGGGAGTTTACGACGCTCCCCTATGCCGGCTGGGAAGGACATACTCTCTCCACAGCCCTCACCCCACTCGACGCTTGCTGCGTCTCGTTCTCGGGGACTACGGCTTCTAGAGTCTCGACCTTCGAAGTTCTCAATATTGACGACGAATCGATCGGCGACGCTGAAAACTGTCAATATTTGATATACTTGTGACAAAAAAACAGTGGCTTAGCGCTACTTATTTACGTCATGCAGTAGGCCTATAGCTCGTTCAAAATACAGCTGGTTTGATCACCGAAGTTCGTTGTTCTGGTTAGAAAAGTGTTTTCGTGCGCAGTTCTAAGCAGAAAAAAACAGAGCGGCACTCAGTCGACACGCCCTCAGTGGGCGTGGCTAAAGTTGCTGCTGCTGAAGCCTAGAAGTATCGTCATCCTGCCTGGCACAACCAGGCGCACTGATTGCAATATTTCACTGGGGGCTTTGCTCTCCGACTGAAAGCAAATGACGGCGCTCTTCCTGGAAAGACATTTGGCTCTGAAAATGCGACCGCGATGATTACAGATGAAAACTGCTTGAATGGACTGAACAAAAAGTAACAGTCATGTCAGCGAGCTACGACGATACAATTAAAAACCGATCATCGGATTTCTGATATCAGTTCGGCAACGTAACCAAACGCAGTCCCAGTTGCAGACGTCTGTAGTCTGTTTTTACGATCACTGTTTTAAAGACTTTTACTAATTGCAGTTTTTAACTAGCCGTGCGATACGACACCATGTGTGTAAATTAAGGCTATGTTTTAAAATTTGGTTAGGGCATATTACGTTCATCTTATATTTTTCAATTTTTCTTATAACTGTTTGTCTGCGAATAAACATTTTCATTTCAAATGAACGAAAGGCTACGTAAGCGCTGGTATGCTGTCTACCTTTTACACTGCACGCTATTTTGTCAATGAATTTTCCACTCATCTTTATCGCTATTTTTTAGAATCGCATGCATTCCAGTGCAAGTTTACAAACTGAACTAAGCGGGTTGCAGCAGCAGCAGAACTGCAGCTACGGTACCGGTGTACAGATTGTCAGCAGCGGAGCAGCATGTGACGCCCATTCAGCGCGCCATAAATCGTATCTAGGTCGAGCGAGCGAACACGCCGGGCCCGGCCGGCCAGTCAGCCGGACCGGGCGTCGCCGTGCTCGTCCTAATGCAATGCCACTTCTGCAGTTCGTAACCTCTGACCTCGCAAAACATCTCCAGACCCCGCCGACGAGCACGCCGCTGCAGCGCTGTGCAGCCTGTGCCCATCTCGGCTGCACTGCCGGCCACCACACTGCAGACACGAGCGAGTCTATACCCGCAGCACCCTGCCCGCTGACAGACCCGCGCACAGGCTGCAGTTACCTCAGTACCGGAGTCGGATTTTCGTTGCCATTTCTTCAAAACTAACTGCAATTTCTCAGCTGACCGCTAGCTTGTGGAACGAAGCGATATCATATGAAAATGATGAACATTTATTCATCTAAACTCGGTGTGCCTTTGGGGGATGAGAGAACTTGATTATTTGCAAATTTGACATCCGCACGGCTCGGTACAGACGTTGGCCACGCCGGCCCAATCGATCGAGAACGCAGCTCTATTAACAATAAATGCGCATTAATTGAACGTCGACGTTCAATGATAATTCAGAGCAGCAGCAGCAGCTTCTGTCCAAATCAACGTGGATGGCATCAAAAGCCAATTTCATATGAATACGAATTCTTGCCAAAGGTACGAAAGTCATATCAAGAGTCAACATTTCGTCGTGCGACTTCAGCAAACTGTTTAACCAGTTGAGCTTGGAGTACTAACTTCATTATAAACCTATCTAAAACGATCACTGTTTGGTTAGTTTTTTCATCGTCAATGAACAGAACAAGTAATTTGAACAAAGCTCACGTGACGCGCGACAGCGGCGGTCCTGCCACCTGGGCAGTCAGTGTACAGCGTGCAATAAAATAACAATGCGTTTTGAAGGAGTACCCAAAGTTGAGGCCTCCGCACGGAAGACTCCTTGAGTTTAAAAGATCGACACTTAGATGGTTAAAAATGTACGTTCTATGCTTAAAAAATTCATACGCAGGCTGTCCATGTCTATCTCTAGCCATATCGGCGAAATTCACTTTTAAAATGTGCACCGCGGCCGAAAGTTGAAAAAAACCACTATAAAACTATTTTGGGGGTTCAAGGTCATTCAAGGTCATCGATGCTAACACCATTAAAAGCCTTGTCACTAGTGTTTGTTACAACAAGCAATATGTCTGAGCTTATCTGCAACCGTTTTCACGATAGACAAGGCAATAGCAGTAAAAAACCACTTTTTACTGGGGTACCCCTCTTTGACGCCCGCCTCGCAGGCCTCCTTGAACCTAGCAGGTCGGCACTTAGACTGCTAAAATTTGCCTTTAATGCTAAAAATTTCGTACGCGAGTTGTCTTGGTCCATCTCCAGCCATTTCGTCGCAATTTACTCTTGAAATGTGCGCTGCAGCCAAAATTCTGAAAAATCACTAAATCAACTATTTTGGAAATTCAAAGTTGTTGATGTCGATAAATCTAAAAAGCCCGTCACCAGTGCTTGTTATGAGAAGCAGCATGTCTGGACATATCTGCAACCGTTTTCACGCTGTACACGAGCCAATAGCGGTAAAATAACCACTTTTAGAGGGGTACCCTTTTTGACGCCCGCCTCTACGCAGGCCTCCTTGAACCTAGGGAGTCGGGACTTGGACTGCGAAAATCTTCGTTTAACGTCAAAAATTCCGTAGGCATGTTGTCTTGGTCTATCGCAAGCCATTTCGGCGCAATTTACTCTTAAAATGTATGTTGCAGCCCAAAATTGCAAAAAATCACTAAAAACCCCTATTTTGGGGGTTCAACGTCGTTCAAAGTCGTTGATTTTGATGTCAATCGAAAGGGCGTATGTGACTTTCTATTAGTGATTAATAGTAACCTAAGCCTTATCTCACACCGTTTCTGAGATACGGCGACTTATTGGCTCAAAAATCGCCAATTTTTTGTACCCCTTCTCATTTAGCGCCCTCGAGCGGGGTGACCACTTTCGAGTTTCAGGAAAACCTTGACGGATCCTAAAACTAGAGTATTCGTCGCAGTTCATGGGTGAAGATTTCGTGATCTTAGCTTGCGCCGTTCTGATACAATCGCAGAGTGTGACAAACAAACAAACGGACGCCACGACCATGGCTAAGACGCGCGTAGCATTACGTGCTGTTGCGCGTAAAAACTACTAATCGATCGGACGACAAAATATGCTCGTAAGCAATTGTCTAGACTTGAGCTGTGATTAAAACACGGATGTTCAGACACGAGTTTTAATGAAACTGAACTTTGGTGGTGGTGCTGCTGCTGTTGGTGCAGCTGAAGGCTGACAAGCTGTTTTGATTGTCGAATTAAACAGCGCCCGTGCATGGCGAGCGTGGGTCCTGTAGAACTGACCATGGACTGAATGACCGCAGGACAGCAGGCACCGAGACGCGGCGCCGCCCGCCAGGGACTGATCTGACGATCAGTTACATTGGGCGTGTGGATGCACGACTCGGCTGTGTATCTGTGCTCCAGATGGATTCAGACGCAGCGCTGTGTTGACGCCGGGTGTTGACGCGGCGCGGCGCGGCGACACGTCACGTTTACCGACCAAGATTAGACCACGATTCCACACGCCATCGCACCGCTTGCACCGACCGCCATCATCGCCGTCGATCCACTGGGGACAGGGGGACATGCCGTCTCAAAATTTTAAGCGGGGGACACCAAATATTTCGCCTCTCCCTACAACTGGGGGAATGGTGATTTGGCGTTACTCAGCTCGGTATGCTAGCTGCCCCAGTTTAACGTCAGAAAAGTCATTGTTGTGACTGAGAATACATTAAAATTGTTTGCAAGCCCTTTTCCAAATCCCATGCACTCCTGGCTGCTGTACGCCCCCTCAATGCTGAATTAACACGAATGGACGGCGGCGTGGCTGATCGTGATCGTCTCCGTCAATATTTTGCCGCCCACGACGACGAGAGAGCACTGTGTGCATCAACTGGCCGCCGTACACGTGTTACTGCGTCACTTACAACGCGAACGTCCTCTCCTCTGGGTACCTACCTATACAGTCGCTTCGAGACCTCACACGCCGCCCATGCACCGTACACCGCTAATACCTTTATTACGCGGCAGTCATAACAGGCCGCAGTATGGGTCTTGCTCGTTTGTCTGTCCTTCCGTCTGTTGTCTGTCCCGCATGAGTTACCGACTGGTAAAGAAAAAAGCGTATAAAAAGACCGACATTTTACGAATGTTTCCTTTAGGCAGGAGTGACCAGTAAGCCAAAAGGTCAAAGGTCGAAAGTTGGGGCAGCGTATTACTAGGCAGACGGGCGAATACTAGGTCGGTATACTGAGCAAACATATCGTAAAACGTCACTCGCTGCAGCACTTACGTGCATTTATCCTTCCAGGGAAAAACTATACTACGAGCTGCTAAACGGCAAATATTTGCTTCTAATAAAGTGGACAAAGTGATGTGGCAGTAAAAAGAGACCGAAATGGGGGAACATAGGTAAGTCTACCGGCGTCGCTGTTGTGGTCGCAGTTGGGGTAAGAGTTGAGGTGTGAGTGACCGTGGGGACCAGGAGTGTCACCGGAGCGACTTGACTGTGCGTCGTCCGTCTGATGGTGGTGGTGATGATGATGATGATGATGACTGTGATGATATCCACCTCCGCCTCCCACGGACGACATGTTGC
>Ga0209454_1003055_pt1 | contig 11773 bp, 8 predicted proteins | sample WorMetHERISLAND1_2_FD_187400 | JGI IMG/M metagenome (GOLD analysis project Ga0209454, IMG submission 187400) | Marine gutless worms symbiont microbial communities from Max Planck institute for Marine Microbiology, Germany - Olavius geniculatus... | ecosystem: Host-associated > Annelida >...
CCCTCGTTCGGGGTGATCCACTTCGAATTTATGGAAAAGCTTTATGGTTCCTGAAACTAGAATCTTCCAGGCAGCCGACGGTAAAGATTTGGTGATCCTAGCTTGCACCGTTTTTGACCGATCCACCCGTGTGACAGACAGACAGAACTGGTAGCTGCTTTTGCACGTAAAATAGGTATAACATTTAAAAAAGCATAAAAAACATGTTTTAAAAAACTTTTACAAATAACATAACAAATGTGAAAATTTATGTTCATTTTGGCTCAATTGATGCTGATAACTAATCGTCACATCCACCGATGTCTGCTGTATAACCTTTCAACCAAAACACATCTGATAGCAAATGTTTGGCTCAAAACATCAAAGCAACTGTTAAAAATGAATATGTACTACAAAATACCTTTGTCTTACAGCATGAAGACCATCAAGGAATGCTGTAGACAAATCTAAGAGCAACCTCAGAGTTGCTGTTTGACTGAAAATGTCCGTTGACTTCAATGCCGATACCACCTGACAGCATAACCAGTAGCCCAGACTCTTCCAACGATATAAGTCTGTCCGTTCGCTGGACTGATCAGACACTGTCCTCCGTAGTGTGGTTACAACATCGTTGCAATAGACTTCGTTGAATAGCATTCCCGACTCGAGAAGATTTGGCATCAACGCATCGGAGTCAGGCTTCACCGGGTGTTCTGACTTCACAATGGTCGGGCTGACCAATGCCGAGCCATCGTCGTTGCCAGATGATAACATGCGCAGCTCAGCAACCAAAGCTAGAGCCACACAGACAGCATCAGCCAGAGATACGAACACTCACGACAATATCAGTCATACCGGGTCTGCTGAATTACCACACAACTGCAAACAGGGTTCCTACAGATTTTCTGTAGCAAAAGTCCCTGACTTTTCTAGTCATGGTATGACAATTTCCCTGACATTACCGAAACAATAACCCTATCACACAAATGTCATAAATGGTATTAAGTAATGAAATGGTATTAATATGCAAATGACAGAGGCCCTGGTTGGTGGGTCCCAGGGCAAAGCCCCCCTGAAGCTTAAATATGTCCAGCTTTTGGACGTTCAATGGAAGCCACAAATTTGCCTACTTTTTAATATTTGGAGACGCAAAAAATCACAGTTATCTGCAGTCTGCATGATCCAATCTTGATCATTTTCCCAGACTTTTCAAAAATAATATTTTTCCCTGACATTTCCATGACAGCACAAATCCCCTGACATTTTCCAGTTTTCCCTGACCTGTAGGAACCCTGTGCAAATTAACTGCCGTTCAGCTCAGATCTCAGAAATTGATTATTTCAGTAACCGCTATGGCATCGCAGATGACAGCATGTAGACTACATTTGTGAGGTGAGGTGAGCTGATCTCCAGTGCTATAGACGATAACTGATCTGCAGTCACTAAATATAAACAATTTCTGGATCCGTGCAATTGATCTGCAGCAACCTCTAGTGTTTAGGCAGACCAGCCATACCCAATCATCACCTGTAACGATACTTTAAGTGCAATGCTGCAAAGTTGTCATGCAACTTGTTGCACAAGTGTAGAAGTCAATGAAAGACCCAAAAGAAAAGCACATTCAACTGTAACGCACTAATAACACATAAATTAGTCTCAGAAAAACAAACTTAAAGGCACGTCAAGTGCGTAAATTTTTTTTGGACTCATACTGTATACATATATACACAACAGCATCTATTTAACAGCGATCATTTTACAACTAAAGCTGGTTTCGCCAGTTCCCCACAATTCTACTATGAAGTTTTAAAACAAAAAGTTTCACCCCACCAACATTGTCCGAGCACTGAACAAACACCACTCAGCTCCAATGCATGTAATTCAATCCATCATCAGAGAACATCATCAGCAATATCTAGAGTAGGTAAATAAGTAAGTAAATCTGTACAGCACACAATGCCGACAGGAAATCCTCCAAATCTGAGGCACTAGAGATGGGGCAAGGGAAATTAAACTAAAAACTAGGCTCTAAAAAAGTTTCAAGCTGGCGATGAAAACTGGATGTAGACAAAAATGTGCGTATATCCAAAGGAAAAAATGAGAAGAACTGATAAAAAGCATACCTGCAGTTTGTGCATCAGCAGCTGAATTATCATCTTTGTCTGCATTGGCTGACGTGTCATCACTCGCAGAACTGAGTCCACGCAATGACCAGCCGTAAGTCTGCAGCACACATTAGTATAATGTAATACCACATGACAAGGCATTAATAACCTGCAATTACATGATACAGCCTTCAAACAAATGGACAAGAACAACAATGCAAAAATCCTGAATGATACAATGATATGAGCCATGCGCACAAACATAATACTAATCAGAAAAAAATTTACACATACACAGACTTACTAACAATACAAAACTAAAAAAACCTGTTTTGGACACTTTACACTGCCCAGCAAAGGAAATAGACTGAACCCATTCTACAGCTGCCAGGACATTGTATTAGGAAGAATATGTAAACAACTGACATACATCAGGTTTGCTGGCGTCAGACATGAAGTCAACCAGTTGAGCAGTGAGATAGTCAATGCCATACATGTGGAATGGACTGAGTACATCAGTCGGCTTGACAAGCTGTGGGTGACTGGCAATCTTCTGTAGATTGACAATCAGCTTCAGTACGTCCGACACAGTGCACTGTGGACTACTCAATGTATCCCTGTAACAAAACATTCCACACATGTCATACGCTTGTTCCTGCAAGACTGAAAAAGTAGACATATCGACCGACAGAGGGGACATGTTCGAATACCTTATATGATCCCACGACAGATATGGCATATAGTCACCGAAAACGCTGCTGTTAAGGCCTCGAACCGCAACCAACCATTAAGTTAGCAGTTCTGGACTGCTAAGGTTCCATGCCGCCACCATCAATAAGCTAGCAGTTTTAGCGCTTCAGAAAAGAAATCAAACATTGTGTTGTGCTCACACTGCTACAAGCAAAGCCATCAGCACGAGTGCATGTATCCTCATCAGTCATTGCAGTGCCAGTGGTGACAATCAGTGAGCAAATATTAGTTATACAATGTACTATAGTGAGTGAGTGAGTGAGTAGGGTTTAATGTCCTGCCCAACACAGTGTACTATAAGATTTACTAATAGACTCTATGGGAAAAGGTACTTTATCATGTCGTTATGAATCACGTGAAAGTTGTTGCTTTTGGGTCTCAAAATCTCAAAAATTACTACCACTGACAGACATCTTAGCAGTCCAAATCTTAGCAAATGGTTCGTACACAATTGGGTGCACGAAAAGACACACAGACCACACCTAGCCTACTTTCCGAAAACTCCAACTCCACGGATTAAAAGATAAGTCAGTACATGCACTATTTCCAGTCAAAAAATGTGGACATGTGATTCTGCCACTGATAATTTTTACCATTCCCATGGTATGAGTGATATACTTGAAAAAAAAACACATTAACGAGGGCAGAATAGCAGAACATTCTATGTTATGTTGATGATGTTTCAAGAAAATCACAGAACTCTGTGAATGATGCACTTTCGTCAAATTCTATCCACCAGAGTTTTTAATGTTGCTTTATAGTTTGTTAGTATATGCTTTTCTGTGCTATTTTTCATCCTGTAACAAAATAAATATTTAAGCAGCATCTTGAAAAACGTTGTGGCTATGATGTTTTTCCTAGAAAGCTGTAGATATGATGTTTTTACCATTCTGCCCTCAAAGGTACAATAAGAATAAGAAAAAAAATAAAAATTAAATCAATTTGTATAGCGCATCTACGCGTGTACACGCCTCTAATGTGCTTTCGTCACCAACCAGAGCCACCAGCCGCACGGCCACTGCGTGCAGCCTGCAGACACAGGCTGGCGCAGCAGTCGGCCAAACAGCCTTAGTCAGCTGTACCAAGGTCCCCACCTTCCCCAACCCATATAATGAGTTACTACTCATTTAACCGACCCCGAGGGATGGCAGGCTGAATTGGCCTTGTTGGTTGACTGATAGCGGACGCTTTAGCCACAAAGTGGTCAAACGGCCATCCATCAGTCTAGCGCAGGATAGGAAAAGTTCGCCAGCCAGGACCGACGTTCTAACCACTATGCTATGCCACCAGCTCGACAAAAATGTGGAGGAAACCTCCTAGCATTAGCCAAGTAGTCGGAGTAGAGGAAGTTCTGTCGTTGTGACATTGGACATGAGATGACCGACTCATCGACTCTTGGCAACTGATCACGAACATCTTCAGATGAACGAGACAGCAACAACGACGTCATCATCTGTGCACAACAAAACAACACCAACCCAATTTATACTACTCACTTTCAAAGTATACTAAACACAGCATATACACGTTATATCGAAAATATCAATATATCATTTTCGATATCGATACATCGTATTGTATCATATCGTCAAAAAAATATAGAATTTTTCGACATATCACGGTATTCAAAAATATCGCGATATATCGCGATATTTTTGATAATATCGCGATATTTTCTACAGATTCTTCACTACGCTGTGTGACTGGAAAGAAAGATTACAAACGGGACGAGTTAATGGTGTCATAATTCAACTACAATCGTAATATAATTTTACCTAAAGACATATTTTATTATCTAAATAGAGCACACTGTATTGCTCAATGTTCACGTCATGTTCTTATGCTTGTATAAGATTTACATAATTAGTATTTTAAAATATTGATATTGCAATATTTTGTAAAATATTGTATCAATATTGTATTGAAATTGAAATCCTGTTATCGAATCATCACTAATACACACCCCACCACGGTCTGCTACCTTGACATGGCGGTGGGGCAGAGTTCAGAAGACCCAAAAGACTTTAAATGTGGAGGACAAAGTCAACTAAGACCGGACCAACTTTTCAGTAGAGCTGACATAACGCATGAACTATAACTTATAAGTGCTAATGTACTGGTTATATTCAGTTTTAACGCCGATTTTGGTTTCACAGTCATCTATGACTTCACAGCTGTTCCCTATAACATACGACTGGATGTGCACTGAGCTGAAATGATGGGCTCTCTACTTATAGATACCATCTCAAACATTATTTACTTCACGTTCTACTAGCACACCAAGGTTACTAAAAGTTAATGTGTTAAATAAATTACTTACTTACTTGCTGCTACTACTACTATCAGCTCTCCTGCTGCTACTATGTACGATGCTAGAGTGTTAAAGGTTGTTACAACGCTGCCACCTCTGCAGCTTACTAAAAAATTAAACGTTAAAGGTGGTGGTATAGCTCTTACTGGAACCCAATCTCAGAGCTATGGAGCATCACCTGCCATATGGGATCACACAGTTTTACCTGCCACCAGACACAGGTGAACGCGCCAAGCCATAACCTCAGCCAGATAGGCTGGTACTCGTCTTACCTACCCCAAAGGGACAGAAAGCTGAGTTGACCTAGGTGGCTGGTTACATACCGAAATGGTTTACCTGCCTGCAGGCAGTCTCCCATCGCAGTACTAACTCGGCCCGGCATACAGTAACGAATGAAACGTGTTACCACTACGCCAAGCCACCAACCCCTACTACTACTAATCCTGCTGCTGATAATGCTACAAGATCTGGCAGATAAACATACGAGGCTGACAGCTGATGGGTCATCGCTGAGCTGTTGTACAACACTGTCTCTGCAGCTCATTGGCAGTGCCAGCTGCAGCAACGACTGCTGGGACTCTGGCGGAATATCAGTAGAAACGTCAACAGCATTCATCAGCATGACACACTGGTCACTTCTCAGACCCAGCAGTGATGACGATGACACACTGTTGTTCGTCTTGACCAGTGTATCAACCTACAAAACATCATGCAACTACTACTAAAAAATCCGGCAAGACACAAATATGAATGCAAGTAAGTCAGATAAAAAAAAATTAACACAGAAACCAAGGCCTATTGCACAAAAGCTCATCCCATTTGTGATACTTTGATCCAGCAAGGGTTGAACCCAACTAAGCCAGTGTACAACCCAAGCCAGTTGGATGGCAGCCCCGTTAACAACCAGCAATATCAAGCAACCGGGCCAGCATGCTAGCAGTCCTGATAACAGAGCCAATGCTATGCAAGACTGACACATAACTAAAGAAGAGAATGCGGAAGATGCAGTTCAAAGACTGAGATCTTAACAAGCAAATAATAACGTCTAGTAATCACTTAAACTGTTCAAAGTCAATGTCGATTTGTCTCAGAAAAACTGGAGGGTTGTTCCACAGTTTTGGGCCTGCAGCCGCACAAAACCTGTTTCAGACATGACAGTCAGTCAATGCAACAACCAGTGGTAGACAAGAATGGCATAAGAATGTTGACTTCCAAAACACTATTGCCTTTATAACAAATATAAGCATTTACCACCACATAAAATGTTTGTCTTCCATTAGGTCAACAGCAATAGTAACAGTAACAGCACCAACAATTTCTGACAAGCTGTACCGTGGCAAAATCATTACAATGGCAAGCAATACTGGCGACATCGGGTGTATCTATCCACAGAGGAATGGCCAGGCTGAGTTGGCATGGGCCGCCGGTTGCAACGTGAGCAAATAACAGATGAAACAGATGCGAGAATGCTGTAATAAACTGACATCATCAAGAACAAGGCATTTCCATCTGATGCTCCTGAAGCATCGAGGATCACTCAACAGATACTTGTACGATGTTACAATGATGTCACAGTTGTCTTCAAACGGCCAATCCTGCACACAAAGAGTAAAAAAGCAACAGATGTAAATAGGCCCAGCTGTTTGCTACCAGCAAAGGTATGTTCATAATAATGTATCAACAATATGTAAGATGAGTATCATTTTCTTTTAGTTTTTGACATCCGTTAAGAGTGGTCTACAGTCTTTTAAACTACGCACTGGCACACTGGTTCCCCCAGTCCTCCTGTCTGAAAGATTATTGCGGAATTTATGGATACCAAGGTACCGGACATCACCTTATGAACTGTGGCTTAGGCAATTCATTCAAACAGTTATGTTTTTATGTTTTACACAACTGTACATATCTCAGTTTCTCTCACTTAATTTCCATTTAAAACATTTTCAGTTTCAATTCAGTTTACGTGCTAGGTTAAACTGACAACCTGTCTGTCAGTTATCAAGTGCATATCTTGTATGGTATCATATCGCACCATATCATACACTGCATGCGACAGATCTGCCATTGTCAAATGTAATATACTGACTTTTTGTTGGACATCAAGACAACCTTGCTATGATAGTACTTTACACCAGCAAATGCCAGAATAGACAACCTTGCAACGATAGCACATCACAAAAGAAACTCGCCTGTTTTCTGACACTCAGTTGCCCGTGCTTGCTGTACGACACTCCATAGTAGACGCACGTCTTTGCCGATGGAAACCATCGTTCAAACTCAGACCTCCAGGCAGGCAAGTAGCCAGTTGGAGTAACCACTAGGTGTGGACCCCACACGTGCTGAGTGGATGCAAGCTGTGCCATGAATGCAATCACCTGTACCTTCTTACCCAGAGCCGACTCATCTGCCAGGAAGCAGCCAGATCGTATGTCATACACTGAGAGTAGCCAGTCCACGCCAATCAGCTGATAGTCCCGCAGTGGTCGGACTATCAATGGCGATAACTCTCGTATAGTCTGCACTCACAAACAGAACCGTTTGACATAACCTACACTACAGTAAACGACAGAACACTTAGCCTAGTCTCTGACATCGCAAAGTGCATCTGAGATAGTGATAATTCAATATCAGGATTTCAATTTCGATACGATGTTGATACAATATTTTAAAAATATCGCGATATTAATATCAATATTTTAAAAATGATAAGTATGTAAATCTTATACAAGCATAAGAACAAGACGTGAATGTTTAGCAAGGCAATTTGCTTTATGTAGATACTAAAATATGTCAGTAAACTTAAAAATGAACTATAGACTGTCGTGTCGTTAAATTACGACATTATAGTTAGTTTGCTTCGGTCAGTTTGTCATTTTCTCTATTTATTCTCGTTATTTTGGTAATGCAGCAATAAAAATATAAACCTATGGCATAAAATATCGTGATACATGAAAAATATTGTGATGTATAAAAGATATCATGATATATTGAAAAATTCAATATTTTTTTCGACGATACGATACGATACATCAATATCGAAAACGATATATCGATATTTTCGATATATCGAATCATCACTGATCTGAGATATTCACAGCATATAGTGGTATCTACCGGCTGTATCATCAATGGAGATGGCTGTCTAACTACCTACAGTCACAACACATGAGATACATCGAACTCACATATGTTTATTGTGCAGAAAAATCTTCTAAACTGAATAAAAAATTAATATATTAACGAAACAGACAAAGCAGGTTTCCCAGTGACATCGAGAGCTACAAAAACTTACTAGGATAAACAGAGGCAAAAATGTACATCCCTTTACAGAGACATCAGACACAGGTAGCACATATGGAAATGCTCAGACACATCAGTAAGTAATGTTATCAATAAACGAACAGCGCAAGCAGTTTACCAAACACGTATCAAGAGTGTGTCCAGCAGGGCGCACAGACTGCAGTGCCGTCAACAGAGTGGCAAGGTTACTGTAGACAGAATCAGCTGCCTCATCAGTTATATCCGGCTCACTAAAATCACTGCTGGACATCTCTAAGTATACAACACACATTTTCAATGACTTTTTCAACATTCGCATTCTTCACAACTCTTATCTCCGCATAAGATTTTGTGCACTTTATTCAAATTTACTCAAAAACACTGAAAATTAAATTACACGAACGACCGCCCAGGTTAATTTGAAAGCATTTGCTGACATTCTAGACTCGTAAACTTGTTATCCAGATACAGCATACAGTTTACTGCCGTGAAGTGACACTAACAAAGATCAGGTGGATTGCTGCACAATATTGACAATTTCCCAGTCTTTGTACGTTAGCGGCATAGATAATACTAATGCAGTGAACCAAGATATACCAATGAATAAACTGCAAAGCTTCGCTAGACATCACACCAGAACGGCATTAACTACGCAGCCGCATGTGCTAAAAATCACAAAATTCTTACCGCCACTAGTATCTGAAGTATCTGACAAGCTGGCTGGACTGTACGGAAGAAGACCAGCATCATCATCAGCAGCAGCAGCATGTTCATCAGTAGGTTGGTATTTAGCCAACAGCTCATCCAATGGCATCTCACCTGCTCATTACAATTATAGGAACTCTGAACATTTATGAGAATATTTTTCAAGTAATTGAACCAAGTAAACATCGTAAAAAGTTTACAATAATACAATGCTAAAAAATTTCAAAAATTATATTTATTTAATCTGAGACAATGACAACCTTAACCTTAAAGCTAACGAGGGCAGTTACCACTCCCCTGGATATACAATACTTTGCCACTACTCCTCTCGTGTACTCAGACAGTCAACAAAATTAATGCCATTTTCAGTGTTTCTGCAAAGATGCTAGGTCAGTCATTAGTTTTGGGAATTTCAGAACAAATCTGGTTTAAGAATGAGCTTCAAACTTCAGGAAATCTCAAGATAGTGAAAGACATACAGCATTAAAAACATGAAGAACTAATAAAAAACATGAAAACAAAAACACAAATGAAAATTACAGTACAAAACTACAGCACATCTGAAAGAAGTCTACACATCTCATGCATAGCTTTGATATGTTTCGTAAGTCTCTGGTTGAACTACACATTTCAGAGTAATTTGAACATCTGTTATCAGATCAATCAATAAGCATGAAAATCCAAGTTACACCAACCATAGCTTGGCAATATCAAGCACCTACGATCTACAAGTTAATACTGCCACTAACGCAAGACTTACAAGTGCAGTACTACCTTCTCTGATGAGCTCATCTATTTCTTGTTGAACATCAATATTCTGCAACACTTTAGTATCTTCAACCTATAGAGCACAGTCAAGCAAACATATGCCATCACCACTCAACACTGTATGGACGGCTTTCATCAACGTGGTTCAGCACAATCACATTGAAACAATCACAATCACTGAAATGCAGCTGCTAGTATAGCATGAAACGGGACAGATACCTCATCCCACAAAACGTATTTCTAGTTTTTATTAAAATTATAACTCTATCATCATAGTGTAAATAAATCTAGTGACACATTTCAAACCAACACCACTTGCAAATAACAGTCGAAAAAAACTCTTGCCTAATACAACAAATAGTACGGTCACAAACCTCGGACACCATGGCTGAGTCATCTACAAAGACAAAAACATTTTACAATAATTAGTAGCTAATATGCAACAAACAAATTGTACACGTTTACTTTTATCACTAAGATACAATTATCAGTACATTTCTCTCAATATCAGTAGCAAATTTTCAGTTGTTCATTGAACATTTGTATATATGTATTCAGCCACTGGGAAGAGATGAATGTTCACACTGGGTCAAACAGAAACACCCACTATTCAGTACAGCTCTACCGAATACTTGGTTTTGCTATCTGGCCCAATATAAATATTCGGCTTTTTCCAGTGGCCGAATCATACAAATATAATGAGTGTGTGTGTGTCAATACCATCATGCTGACTTCCAGGTTTTGTTTAGCTGGTCACAGAGTCTTTGTCAGTTATTTCTCAGTTTACCATAAACGGCCATCAAAGCAACTCCAATGAACTGACTGACTGAGAGCACTGGCCATGCAAACTGAAAGCAGTGGTATACATGGTGTTTCATAAAAGGGACCCTTTTTTCTGTCATAATTGAGTCAAATGATAATTAATTTAGATGAAATTTTTACCAGTTGTAGATAACGAAGTATTAATTCAAAATATTTGAGGAAAACATGGCTGCTAATTAAATATTCTTTGCTGGCCGTGACGTAATACTGATGACATAATGTGTCATGAGTACAAGCTTGCTCATTGCAACTGATGCTGTCAGTTGCAGAATAGATACTTGCTTCAATGGTAAACTTCATCTGGTTCGCTGATGGCAAATTATTGAAGTTTTGCCATTGCAGCCACAAAAAAAACAAAAATTGCCCCAAAACAATCGCTTTCACACATCTGTGGGGATAGTTTTACTTTTGCTGCTGATAGCAGCTTCCAGTAAGACAACGCACTAGCACACAAGAGACTACAAGATAGTTGAGTTTCTAGCTTGCGAGACATCTGATTTCAAGCCCTCATGTTGTTTTGTGCTGACATGATAAACATTTTTTTTTCATCAGCGAACCAGATTAAGTTCAACATCGAAGCAGGGTAGCAACTGACAGCACCATTTGAGACAAGCAAGCTTGTACTCACGACACATTATGACATCAGCGATACGTCACGACTACCAAAGAATATTTAATCAGCAGCCATATTTTGAATTAGTATTTCTTCAGCCACAACTGGTAACAACGTCATGTAAATTGATCATTATTTGCGTAAACTATGAAAGTAAGAAAAATGGGTCCCTTTTAATGAAACACCATGTATATGTGTGCATGCGTGACAACAGACTGTGGTACCGACCTGTGGTGACATCTTTGAGAATGAACTGCACTAGACTGGTGTGATTGTCCTCAATGCACTTCTGCTGCCTATAGAATGCCATCTACATGCACACAGACAGCAGATAATGTGAACAGGCCAGTATAAAAAATCTGAGTCCGAGAATGGAGATTAGCTAGGTAGACAGAGTAAACAATGATGAAAGTGCAGAAAAAAATGCAAACTCAGATAGAT
>Ga0209454_1003056_pt1 | contig 11772 bp, 5 predicted proteins | sample WorMetHERISLAND1_2_FD_187400 | JGI IMG/M metagenome (GOLD analysis project Ga0209454, IMG submission 187400) | Marine gutless worms symbiont microbial communities from Max Planck institute for Marine Microbiology, Germany - Olavius geniculatus... | ecosystem: Host-associated > Annelida >...
TTTCTTAATCGTATTGATTTGTCTAATTTTCTGTTATATTGTGTTGATTAGGGTAGATGTTAGTGTTCCTTCTGGAGCCTTTCTATCCTTGGCTGGCATTTTGTTGTTTTTAGTGCGGTCCGTAGCTTATTGCAGCCAATCAGTCATCACCAATCAAACAATCAGTCGAAACAAATTTACGTATAGCGCCATATGTCGCGAACGAATCAAAGGCGCATTCATCATACGCGTTCATCTTAGCAGCAAACTGTCGGATTTGATTGACAATATCCCGCCAGATATTCGTTTTGTAGGCGGCATCAACGTCCTGTTCTGTCTGTCTGTCTGTCCGTCTATCACACTCGTGCACCGTGCTGAAGCCGTCGGAGAGAACGAGCTGTCACCCGGAAGGAACAATCATGAGTGCTGTGTGGTTGTAGATCAGCGTGTGCAGAAAAAAAAACTGAACTCAAAAGTGTGTTCAAAGCGACAGAAATGCTAAATAGTGAAATACTAAAGTGAAATAATAAAACGAACTGAAATGATATAGTCTAGTTTTGCTGTTTCGTTCTATTTAGGCTATGTTGCTGTGTAAGTATCCCATTCACGCAGGTTAGTTAAAATCCCAGAAATTGTTTATTTAAAGGCCGGTTCACACTAGCGGGTTGGTGGCGTGGCGTAGTTGGTAACGCGTTTCGGATGGAACGAAGTTACTCTACGCCGGGCCCGGTAAGTACTTAGATGGGTGACTGTCGCAGTACGGAGCCAGCCAACTAGGTCGACTCAGCCTTCTACCCTCCGTGGGATGGTAAAATGAGTACTGGCGGTGGTCAAGGCCGTCGCTAGGGAAGAAACGGCGAGTTCTGCACAACAGTAGGCCCTGTGGCCAGGACTGCAAGCATACCGATCCAGTCGGTCTCTGGCCGACTTGGGCTGTATGCTGGCTTAATTGCCGGTGCTCAAAGTGCTGTCATGGGGATGAGCTCCCACGCAACGGGCCTAGCTCAGCTTCGCTGCCTAGTGCCTATGCGAAATCTTCTTCTTCTTCACACTAGCCGTGTTCACGGGCCGTGTTCACGGCCCGTGCGCGCGGCCCGTGAACTCGGTTGCGTTTTTTCCACCCGTGTCCACGGGCCGTGAACACCAATCAGAAAATTCCTTTTATTTTCCGCAGTCTAGCTGATGACGTTCACTGTCAATGTTTATTTTATTTTACCGGTATTATTGGAGTAAATTTTGTGGTTTTTTGTGTATTGTTCGGTCATCCGCAACATAGAACGATACTCAGGTTTTCCTCACACAGACAATTCTTATACCAACGTACTGCTGATGCTATGCTCGATGCGTCGCAATAACCAATACGAGTCCAACAACTACGATTTTTCTTTTTTGGTCTCATATAGGCAGTAATTGATAAAGACGTGGCCAAAAGCAACAACTTCTTCTTATGTTAAATTCGTCCATTTTACAAAATGGCGGCTGAAAATGCGCGACAATGAAGCATGTGATAGCACGGTTCATTTACTGTACACGGCCCGTCAACACGGACCGTGTTTACGGGGCACAAAACCAACAACCATGAACACGGGCCGTGAACCGTGAACACGGCTAGTGTGAACCGGCCTTTAGTGACCGCAGATCATACTGTTGTGACACTGCTGATCACCGAAGATCACTGACTTGAGCTATTTCTGTGACCTAAGCTGATTTGTGATGATCTACCGTCGGTGCCACAGACTCAATCAAAGCCGTAGTCGATGAGATTCGATCAATCGACGGCTTTGATTTCGACCCTCCCTCCCGTCAGCGGTTAGCCGAAACCAGGATGAAGTGCATGACAGAGCCAAAATGGCTGTAGTCAAGCCCCCTATTGGAAAAGTTTGGCTACGGGCCTGATACTGACCTGTACTGGATACTGCGCCCTGATTCTTTCTGAGACTTTGGCGCTTTATAAATCATTCACTTACTTACTTACTTACTTACTTACAAAAGCAATTTCCGGGATCTGCGGTGTTGAGGTATAGACTGCGTGACGCCAATTTCGCCAAGTGTCCGCCCGTGCGCTGCACCGCATAGCGACAGTGTGTCGGTTAAAGCGGCTAAAGTGCTCATATCATTTAGCATCATCGTCATCAATAGCTTCTTCATTCTGCCGTCACTCAAACGCACGCACGCACACACGCTTTCATAAGTTATCTGATTAGTTCTTTCTGTCAGTCAGTCCCTTTGTCCCTGCCTGTCTGCTTGCCTGTCTCTCTGTCTGTTCGTCTGCCTTGGTGAGCGGAACTAGCGCGGCCGGCAGCCGGCCACGTGACCAATGACGTCATACAATATCCGCCGCTCGCCGCAGATCTGGCGCAAGTAAAGATGAGCGACGACGTGGAATATAGGCCTAAGACTGGACCAAGGCTACGACTAAGCATACGGCATCAGATTCAGCTCTTCAACCCATCAGAGACGCCGTCATTATTAGGCCTATAGGTTTTTATATACATCTTTATTCATTGAAGAAATGATAGATTAACACATATGCACATGCATGCAATTAACAACAGGAAAAGAAAAAATAAATAAACACACAGGCGTGATAATAATAACATCAACAATAACCACTATTTGACACTGGTGCCATAATCTACAAAGCTGCCCCCGCATGCGGCATATTTAACATCAAACGTCTTAACGCGATTAGACCACAGTGTACTCAAAGTAAGATTGACACTGACTAATGACATCCATGTTGCTCGTTCGTTTTTTTCATCTTTGATACTTCCAGCTGATTATTTTGACGGATTACGCACTACCGCGTTAACAAGAAATCTGAGTGAATGCTCATGAAACGCGCAACAGCCAAACGGCATCAGTTTAAAATAATTTCGGCGCAATTCGCTCTTAAAATGCGCGTAGCATCTGAAATCGTGAAAAATTCACTAAAACTAGCTTTTTAAATCAGAAGGTCGTTCAAGGCCATCGATGTCGATACCGCCGAAAAGCTTGTCAAACGGCTTGTAGCAGTAGGCCTAAGCCTTTGTCTGTCTGCTATATCACTCTCGCGCTGGACAAGTAAATAGTGGTAAGATAACGATTTCTTAGCGGGTACCCAGATTTAACGGTCGTGTTCGAGGGGAAATCCTTTTACCGAGCGGCAAGAAATGTTGTCGCACAAAACTAGAGACTTATGCAATCATGCGGTAAAATCAGACTTTCTACCCTCTCTTACGCGGGCTTGGATCGGTACAAAGACGTGTCACTAGGACGGATAGACAGACAGACAGACAGAAATACAACAGTTAGGCCGTAATCGATTTAGCAAAAACCGAAACCGGTTTCGGTTTTGGGTTTTGCTCTGTAAATCGATTGCACCAAACCGTTTCCTTCGGACGGTGGAATTAAACAAACAACATGGCGAGCGTCATGGTTCCCATAATGATCGAATTTTTACTTTATTTATTTTTTATTTTCATTTTACTGTTGAAGCTGTATTCCTGTACGTGATAACAATTCAACTACAAGTAAACAAAACAGCAACAAGCAAACGGCTTCCGGTTTTGCCAGCAAAACCTGCTCTGGAGTCGGTTTCAAAAATTAATCTTGGTTTCGCGAAACCGGCTTAATCGATTGCAGAAAACTCTACCCTGAAAGGAAACCGGTTTCGGTTTTTGCTAAATCGATTACAGCCTTAGTATGCTTTGAGCGCTGTAGCGCGTAGTAAACTACACTGTGATCAGTGTGATGTTGTGTAAACGCGTAGAAGTATCTCCTCTGCATCAATGTCTGACGACCGTCGACTCTCAACAACAGCTGACTACCACTACATCATCACGCCCACAGCAGACGCGAGTTCGTCATTTGACAGATCTGTTCAGACGGCGGGTACGACTACGCCGCCACGACATCGACAACGACGACGACAACGACACACCACTACGACAACAGTTAATACGACTCACCGGTGACAGTTGTGCATCACGCGGTGTGCCTCGAACAGCCGGTGCCTCGTCGCCTCTGTATGATGAGTTCAGTCTGGACGCCGACCAAGTCTTCGACGATGAACGTAAATCATTTTCTCGTCTGCTTATTGTTTCACTCGCCTAGCTCAATATGCTGCCAGCCGATGTCCAGTCCCGCCGCCGTTCAATTTTACAACCGCGTAAGCCATTTTACGAAATCAATGCAATAACAGCACGGTTCATTTAAAGCAATTTAAACCTAAAATTGTTCGACACTCAAAGATATGTAAATTATGATAAAAATGATAGCTTTAGTCTATCTGGAACACATATTGCCGGTAGGTGGGGGGGTTCTGTTTTAGGTGGGTTGCGACCTAGGGGGTTTCGTCCTACCCCTGTTGAAGAGAGGGATTTCGTTTTAGGGGGTTATGTCCAGGGGGTTATGTTCGGACACCGGATTTGTTACGTTTGTCTTTATTATAATGAATGACATGGAGTAATATCGACTAACCTGTTTCTTGAATATTTGAGTCCATCGATTGATGAGTAAAAATAGGGACGATTGCGCTACCGGTAATTAATTTGTTAAATCTCACTCGGTGATTATCCTCGTTAAAATGCATACTTTAAAAGTCCTATGCAAAATGTTGATCGTTTTTAACTTTACGTCTATCAGGAATGCAGAAGACTCCGAAAATAAGGTAAAATGTGCATGTTCGTCGACGCGATCGACTCAAATCTACAGTTGAGTTGAGTCGCGTCGTAGGTGTGAATTGGCCATTACACGCCAATTGAAACTTGAGTTGACACGCTAAATCGGTCGCTAATATCAGCTGTAATCAAATCAACCTATCAAGCACACAGGGAGAGAGACATGGTGAAAAGAGATAAAGAAATCTACGACGATTCGTCTCTAGGGGACCTTGGCCAACGTGCACTAAGTCGTTATTACTTAAGCCGTTCGTTAATCCCCGAGTGAGTGCCATGTGTGGGGGGGGGCGAGGCTGATAATCTGTCTGCAGGCTACATGACCGTGCGATGCCGATGGACCACGGCAGACGCGCTGACGCACGCACAGACACATCGCGCCTGGTAATTACTGATGAAGTCGTAAATCGAACATCGTCGTCGTCATCGTCATAGCTTCTGTATGTCGCTATGACAACCAGGCGTGCGCAGCTGCTGTAGCCGCATCTGTCCATACAGATTTCGTCATTCGTGCCGATATATCATCTGCTCCGCCACTCTCGGTTTTCGTGCAAATAAGCCTAAGAAAGAAAGTAAGAAAGATAGCTTAAAAGGCGCAATTTAACAGTTAGCCACAATGCGCCGCAATCTTAACACCCGAATAAAATGTATTCACCAACCGCTTTCTAACTGTTCAAACTTAAGGTCAGTTTGTCTCAGATGAGCTCAGTGGTGATTCTAGCCTTCAATATCTGGGGGGCACGGCCCCATAGCGAGCGCGGTAGGTGCGAGGTGCTAAGCCGGACTGGGTAGCGAAGATTACAGGACATTGTAGCAGAGAGACGACTTCGGATGGCAGGCCATATCATCAGGATGCCACCTGGACGACCAGCCAATCACGCCATGTCATGGACCCCTCGTGGTAGTGGCAGACGACGAGGTTGTCCAACGAAGACTTGGCGGTCTACATTTAAAGAAGACTTGGTGGACCGAGGAGTCGATTGGAACAGCGTCCGGGCTGTGGCTACAAACAGAAGCAGATGGCGAACTCTTGCTGACCATTGTCCTGACAAGGACCGAAGGATTTAAGTGCTAGGTAAGTAACTTACTGGAGATTGCACGACGAGCAGCAGGCGAACAGGTACTCATTGCTTACATGGACGTGTGATTTTATGGCAAAATACAATAATATATACATACATATATACAAGTGCTTAAAACTGCAATCTTTCACTAATTTGTCCAAAATGGCGACCAGCCCAAAATTTAGCATTTTTGGACAAAAATTTTCAGACAAGATGATTTTCCGAGAAGTTTCCGACAACCCGAAATTCAGGAAGGCAATCCTCCGCCCTACTTTTCTCCCTGGCACGACGCCAGTGACTGCGAAAAAAGTACTTGCAAGTTACTGCCGCTGCTCTGTATCGTTGCAGCATTATAGTGATCGAAGTGTGAATCACGTGTTGTTCATGCGTTGTTGTTTGATGGTTTAATTGACGCAGCAGCTGTGGGTGGTCTGTTGAGTCAATATCGAGGACCCGATAACGTGACCATGTACAATGACTCATCGGCATTGTGTAATTCCGATGACCTCTTGACCCCAGGGGCCGATGAAGACCTGACGTCACCATTACCAGGCCAGGAACAGCAGGCGCTGCTGCAGGCATCAGCCGTTGTCAATAACTACCCTGCAACTGGTTTGCACTTTTCTGCAGCTCTCCAAGTGGCGCCGTCCAATTACCTCAGATGCGACATCCCGGGCTACAAGGCACCCGCTGACTATAACGGTCAGTAAGTCATGTCTCATTTTGACTCAGCTTGTTTATTGCTGTGTCAGTCGAAACCGATTTGTAAATTCACCTTAAGCAAGTGAACGAGACAACGAGCAAGTTTTATTGTTGTTTTTTCCCAAATAAATATTGTTGTTATTGTATTGTTTTTAATAGCGATGAACTTTCTTTTACCTACGGTCACAAGCTAACAAACCTATTACGATACTCGATTTGTTCGTCTGTTTTTAGTGTTTTTAGCCATAAATCCACCCATTTGTTTTGTCTGTAACGATAGTTTTTGAAAGTAAGTTTCGTTAAAATTGTTTTTAGCTTTTGGACAAACTATGAGACGCTTCCGCTTGCACGCTTTTGGACTTATTATGTATCTTGTGCTTGCGTTGTTGAAAGTTGCGCTTGTCAACTTTACATTAGACGAATATGTGTGATGTGTGTGTGAGCGGTAATTTCAAGGCCACATGTAGGCCCAGGTACGCATATTCAGACGTTTGCATAGTAAGCATTACGCAACGCATTAAGTAAGTTTAATTCCGAGTCTGACAATGTAGTGACAAAACCTCAGTGCATGGTTTAGACTGTGCACTGCGCAGCGATCAGAAATGTTTAATAAGCGAGTTTCGATGATGACTTACGTGGCCATGTCATTGCATACAGGCACATTGTAGCGATGTGACTTGGGTCCTATGGCCTAATTTACAAAACTTCCTAGAAATTTTGCTCAGATCTTCTTTAGTTCTCCCTAAGTCAGCGATTTACTTTTGAGTAATTGACTATTATTGAGTTGAGTCGAGTCGGCGTCGTTGCTGTGAATCGGCCATACGTTCTCCCAACCTTTTCTTGCCTTTGTGTGAATCGCGTTTTTTAATAGTTTCGTAACTTTGATTTTCCCCTAAGTTTGAAGTTCTGGTAAGTTTTTTTCTTACGAACCTGTGTAAATAAGGCGACGCACGTGTAGTGATATTGTTACTGATGCATGCAGCGCGTACGCCGGTGCCTATCAGTCCACCGTTGACTGACGACTTGGACGATGTCAAACCTGACTCTGACGCAGTGACGCCGTTTTACCAGCACCGTGACCACGACGTCACCAGGTACACAATAGAATATTCACATCATTACTAGGCGGAATTGCTCTAGCGTAAGCGATACCGCTTATAGCTACACATTTCTCCGTAGCGTGGTCTGTTTGTCTGTCGTCTGACAGCCGTTTGACAAATTTAGATGCCAGTTGGCAGTTACACTTGTCGGGTGCAGTGACCCAAGAAAGAAAAAAATTTGTGTCAAACTGCAATTGCAACTGCAACAGCAAAACGTGCAATTGCTAATTGTTGCCGTCTCCTGTCGAATTTAGACGAAAAGCAATTTCGCGTCCAGTGCTTGTTATCGTCATCATCATCATCATCTTCAGCAGCAGCAGTAACCTAGACCATGTGTAGTAGATGTATCCCTTGGGCCATGGGCTAAGTCACATCTACTACACATCTTTTCTACACAGATGGATCAGCCAAGCGCGGAGGACAGAACACTGATTTGTTCTGACAGTCAGTCATTGTTAAAAGCTATTGAGAACGAGTCCGAAGAGACATGTGAAATAAGAGCTAAGCTACTACAGGTCAAGAGCGACGTTATCATATTACAGGTCAAGAGCGACGTTATCATTCACTTGGTTCCTAAACGCATGAACATCCCAGGAAATGAAGCAGCTGACAAGGCGGCCAAGAAAGCCACCACAAAAACAAACTATCCTCCACGGCCAGTCTCATTGACAGCAACTCTGAGCTGTGTGAATAGATCGATCTAAAACATGCCGATCGAGCGTCCAATAACCGCACTGGTCTACAAGAAGTTCAACCAAGCTAAGGATCAGGCTGAAGTCAAGACAGGCAAGGATGCCGTGTTTCTAGCCGAGGTCCGCAGCGGTCATTGCCTGAGCTTCAAGGCGTACCAGCATCTATAATTAATAAAACTCGTCCCACATGTGAGGAAGGTCCAAGCACTCTGGAACACTGGTTCCTGGAATGTGCTGGAACCCAGTCAACACGACTTGACATTTTTGGTGACGCGAACCGGTCGTTGGAGGTCCTGATGTGATGGACCAACCGGGAAAAGCGGTGCTGATGCCACGGCGCACCCTTTAGGCCAGCCGTGTCAGTCCACTGAACCTCTTCCAACAACAACAACAGCAGCAGCAGCAGCTCAGCAACGTGAACAACTCGTTCTCAGACAGTAGCCAGGGCATTGTTTAACTCTAGGCCTATACACAATCAGTCTTTTGCAGAGCTATTTAATACCGTTAAGACGCGTACGCGCCGTACACATATCTCGGGTCCCGGGAAAGAAGAGTAGTGAGACGAGTTAGTTAGGACTACGGACGGCCTTCAGAGCAAGTGATAAAAGGTGAACAGCACGAAAAACGGGAAAGACGGACGAACATGATTTTGTAACAGACGGAATTACCGATTGATGCTTCCACCAGGACTGGTGAATTACGAATCATCTTTGTCTTTCGTACGTCGCCAATTGCATATTTCGGCCGGGGCTGGACTTTCAAATCTCCCATTTCCTAGTGGAGTCAGGGACTGCCATCTAACACTATATGTTATTGGACTCCACAAAAACTAGTGTACCTGCCGAGATTCGAATGACATCTATACCTATATCCGCACGATTGTGACAAAGAGACTGACAGACTACGGAGAAATGTGTTGCAGTAGGCCTAGTCAGAATCGCTTGCAGCGGCAGCGATTTGCCTAATAATGATGCGTGTGGTTAGCGGTGTGTAAACTTCGTAGAGTTGATGTTGTGAAAAGGCCGAGCGCATGGTTGTGAAACATTTTCTGATTGACAATAGAGTGTCCAGTGGTCAGTCATTGGTCAATATATTGCCTACGTATATAGCGGTGGGTCTGAGGTCGATTAACCGACGGTCAACGCTGATAATGTCATCAACTGACCACTGACCACTGACCATGCGGGGGCTCGGTCGGTCAGTCCTGATAGCAGACTGACTAGCGGACCGCTAGCTAGCTCAATCACTGGCAATAGCTGCTCTGGCTAGTCGTCCTCAATATGCTGCAGTTTGCTTCATCTGCTTGACCAACGACTGCCTGAAGATAACGTTACGACTTGAGACGATAGTCTTCGTCTGCTGTGATTGATTGTGGCAGAGGGACGGACGGACGCACGGACAGACAGACGGACAATCAGGTATCAGTAGCGCTACAACACCGGTGACTTATAACCCTCTTTGACCCGGCGCAACGCACGCAACGCGACAAGACAGCTGACGGCGCTTCTAAGTAAGTAAGTAAGTAAGTAGGTAAGCAATCTTTTTTCAACGGTCAAACGCCATTTGCAATAAACAGAAACGTACATCACAGCAAGCTGCAATAGCACAAGTTCATGCAGTCCAAAAATAACGAAAAATGCAAACAAAAAACTTACATTAGACCTAATAATGTTATGTGCAGCGCCTTAGCCTATAGCCTCTATTCTTTCATATCATTGCGTTTTGTTTTGGCTGTTACGCCGTTTGCGTCTGCTGCGGAAAAGTACGCAAGGACTTTGCGTGCGTTGCGTTGCCGGCACGAGTCAGTCAACCATCACTCTGTATACCGGTAGGTTGACAAACCTGACGGGGGCGCAGGAAATGACGGACATGAAAACGCAGGACATGAAACTATAGGCCTAGCTTACAAAGCGGCAAACATTTGAGACGATCGGATAGATTGAGTAGATTTAGTATTGCTCCACAGTATTCACATTGTACATAGTCTGTATAGGTTTATAACTTGGTTGTGAGGTACTGACGTACTTATAATTTAACATTCATTGACTTCCGTCTGATTTAAACAGCTGTACATTAGCAGACACATTAGCTGACCAAATGTTTGGTTCTTAGAACCAACCAAATGTGTCAACCAAATTGTTGGTTGCAACAACCAATTTTGATTGGTAGGCCTATGCACATTTGGTTGTGGCAACCAAAAATTTTGAAACGTCGTTTTTTAAAGAAACAATTTTGCTGTGGCAACCTTTTATTTGGTTGCTACAACCAAATATTTTAAGGGTGTTGGCCTAAAGACTCTTTAACGTTCGACAGCGTTATAGAAAATTTGTTATGTCTGCAATGATAAGACAGATTTCAGCGAAGCTGAACTGTAGTGTTTAGAATGAATGTCGTTTTCTGTGTGAAAAGTTTTATTTAACGCAGTGCGGGTTTGCGCTTCTTATCAAAAATGTTTAGGGAACACTTTCTGTGGACACAGTGTAGGCCTACAATAACTGTAAGTACAATATGTCCTGCAATTTCATGTCCTGCAATTTTGACGGTCCGTCGCTTCTATGTCATCATTATCATCATCACCATCATTTATTTATATTTCATAAATCGCCGCCAGCAAGCAATAATAGTAACATAAGATAGACTAATATTTTGCAACGGTACCAAGACAAAAGCTATAATAGCTTATGTTAGTACTCGTCCCTAACCAAACAAATATTACTCAAATAATTAATTGTGCACAAACAATTAAAAAAATCATATGCGATAGCTCACGTACAGTTAACCACACAGTCTCATAAATATGAACAATTAAACACATTGTTACCACGACAATAAACGTATAAGAAATATATAGCATTGAAACCAAAATCCAGTATTTGCAATGCAACTATAATAAGGCGATGATTAATTTGAAATAGGAATAATGTTAAACATAGCAAGATATTGTCTAGAAAAAAATGACTCGTTTTATAAAACGATAGCAAATGACTTTTCAATGAGGACTTGAATGCTTTAAAAGTTGGTAAACCTGGTATATAGTCTGGTAAGGAATTCCAGTATTTTGGTGCACGGATTCGGACAGTAGCAGTTACAGGCCAATCTCACTGTTGTCAGTGCCGGGCAAGGTTTTTCCCATGTGCTTCTAAAACGGCTGCAGCCCCTTCTTACTCGTCAGCGAGAACCTCAGCAATCCGGTGTAGTGGAAAATTCGTCGCACCGGAAAATTATTCCCACACGCAGCAGTACAAGTTAGGGTTAAGATTAAGGATAGGGTTAAGTTTAGGGTTAGGAGTAGGAGTAGGAGTAGGGTTAAGATTAGGGTTAGGAATAGGGCTGGGGTTGAGGTTAGGGTTAGGGTTAGCGTTAGCGTTAGCGTTAGTTACATTATGACAATATGGAGGGGGGAAGAATTTTCCAGGTGCGACAAATTTCCCACGACACCGGCTTCACACGCAGTCGCTCGACAATCGACGCCATGTTGACGTTACGTCTCCTGGCCGAGTTGCATCGAGAATTTCGAAAGCCCCTGCATGTGGCTTACATAGACATTAAGGCCGCCTTCGATTCGGTGGACCGCCAA
>Ga0209454_1003057_pt1 | contig 11770 bp, 7 predicted proteins | sample WorMetHERISLAND1_2_FD_187400 | JGI IMG/M metagenome (GOLD analysis project Ga0209454, IMG submission 187400) | Marine gutless worms symbiont microbial communities from Max Planck institute for Marine Microbiology, Germany - Olavius geniculatus... | ecosystem: Host-associated > Annelida >...
TTTATAAACACGTAATTACAACTAAAAATTCTTTTTTGACAGTTTCTCTTTACCAAACGTGTCGTACAAACAATTCCGTGACACTACGATCTATGCTAACAAAAATGCTTGGAAATCAAACGCCTCACAAGCTTTCGGCCGTGGGGCAATCGACCCCGGTGAAGTCGGCGCTAGATGTCGTCCGTTCGTTCGGCCGATTGACGTCGCTGTTCGCTGCGATCGATATGCACAGCAGCACAGCGCATTGCTTGCCTCTAGGTTTCTCTGTCCGTCAGTCGACCATCCAGCGTCATCGGCTTCCACCATCGCCGGCGGCGGCGTCCTGGCGCCATGCTGCGATGGATTGTAGAACGGACGGAACGACGCACGACTGAACGCCCCATCAACCGACCGACGGGCGTCCTCGACATTCGCTGTGTGTCGCGCCGCTGTCTTGTGTAGCGGCGCAGACAATCGCCCGCACTGAACGTGGTACTCTGAGTGCCTACTGCGTGTGTTGTTAACGCGAATATCGGACGAAATCTTCCCAGACGAAATCCTCTAGAGTAAATTCCCCGTAATACGAAACTACAATAAAAACGTCATCCGAATGTGACGGAAGTGTCGGTGTTTATCAGCAAGTCGCTACAACGATGTTGCCAATAGCCCGTGATTATATATAAAGAGAATCTTGCGCATGTTTTGTCGTGCTTGCACCACATACAGAAAATCTTTAACACTGTGAAGGAGGGCTGTGTATCCGTTAACGAAAAGCTAGTCTGACAGATTGCGGAGTCATCGTCGACGGCTCCAGAGAACGAATGGCTCATTGCTCTGACCTGTGTTTATGCGCTGTGAAGCCACCACAGCGCCGATCAACAGGCACGCAACGCCAACCCGTTCAGCGTATTCATCAGCCTTGTCTCTACTCCACACCGTAATCCTGATTACGTATTTTCATTTGTCTCCCACTGTATCTGGTCCAGTTATCACTGGACATTGCCCTTATCGACTTGTTAACCGCACTTTGTAGAATATGTCTCCAAGAAGTTGAAAACCAATGTAGCCATGAAACTTAAACGTTCTTCCCTTCGCAAATTGATCTTTGCTTGTCAAATAACTATGGTGCGTAGTTAACCCTGTAGAATGACTTAAAACGTGTACGCTAAAGTCGCACACAGAATAAAATGTTATCACAACTCTGCGCATTAGAGATAATTTTTGCCGGAAAGGGTTTTATCGTTTGTAATTATGCACATTTTACGACAGCAATAACTATTCTGCTGTATAGGCTAAAAGAAGATTTTTATTTTCAAGTCTTTTCAGCATTTTCCTGTCAGTGTTGCTGCACGCAGCTGTCCATCAAGACTGTCGTCGTGAGTAGCTTTAAAATATCTCAGACAGACAGAGACAGAGAGTGACGTAATGTGATCTGAGACGACTGCTGCGGAAGCTGGAGATTGCACGGCAGCAAAGCAGTAGAACAGGATCCTGCACTGACGACAGGAAGTAGAGCGACCGACGTCCATTCCGCGCCGCTGTCGTCACTTTGAACGCCATATCTGACATCATTAGCAGCAGCAGCAGCAGCAGTAGCAGTGGCGGCAGAAGGATTTCATGGTCGGAGAGTGAAATGATTGGTCGCCATTTCTGTCTGCGAGTTGTCTCTGACGCGCTAATGCGTTTCTAATTATCGTCCTGGCAGCAATGTCTTCTGTCGCTTGCGCGAGGCCTGCTCACGGCGCTGCAGATATTCACGACACTTTGTGACAGTCCGCGTCGGACTTATTAGTTACAGAACTAAGTAACTCGGCAAATTTAGAATGCATCTATAGTTATTTCTCTTGCGTCCAACTGGACAAATCTGAAAAAATTTCCTGCAACGAAGTCATTTAGATAAGAAAAGCTGCTGTTGCATTTATTGCGTTGATGGTTGATTCTAATAAAACAAAAAAGTTGATATTGCCTGCTGTTTGGTTACACGAAGACAACGTTCGATTTTTGCATCTGTAAACTTATGTGATTTAAACTAGACACTAGCGACGTAATTCTGACGCGAAGTCATTCTTTCACACTCGGCATATTTTCAGTTAAACAGCGTTTTATTTTCGATCAATTTTTCAGTAACGGAGTCATCACTGTTTTTGGTTATGCAGTCATTGGTCACATTGATTTCTGCTCGTGTGTCGTGCAATAGCGTATTCAGCAATTCGGAGTGAACACCTCGTCATAAAATACGCGTGACACCGCGGCCGGTGTCATTAAATTTGCACTAGCTTTGGCTTTATGGGTCTATTGTTTCTTTCACGTGTGGATACCTGTCCGGTGATATCAGCTTCGACATAAAATCGTTTAGTTACCTGCGAAGTTGATGTTTAAAATGCTTTTATGTATTCATCAATGTTTGAAAATTTTTAAAATGTTTTTATGAGAAGTTAATACGTTTATGACTGTGAAGATAGTCTTAATTCACTGATGTTTTGGAAATAGCGTGTTTTTCTAGAGCCTTACTTGTTTGTTGCAACATTCTATCACTTTTTTGTATACTTGTGCAGTTAATGAAAATAGTTTTCTAAGAAAATAAACTTAACATAATTTAGCAGCTGTTGAAGTAGTTGAGTTTTGTATGGTGGTTAGCTTCATTCAGTTAATCAGCAACCGTGTCTTGAAACAGTTAACAAATAAAATCAAAATCGAGGTAAACGATCTAAATATGCGTAGATTGCGCTATTTGGCGTGCTAAACGATAAACTTATAGGTTAAAATTATTTTGGGATTTAATGTTATTTTATTTTTTTAGTCACGTGCTCTGCTGTTTGCGTATCTTCGATGAATGCAGCTTTTAAACACGCGACTTAGCGACGATTCGGTTTTGAATTTTCGGGTTTTGTTCGTCTGTCTTCTGTCTCTTTTTGTTTGTCCATTTCTCACGGGCTTCTAACTTAAAAACGAAATCCGTGTAAAAAAACTACAACCCGTGTAAACTTTTGCTGGGGCAGAGGTAACCGGTTTACCAATTTTCACTTCAAGATGTCAACGGTTGGCGGCTCCACTGACAGCTCTAGGCGAAGATTACGGGACGATTCGTGCAGTCCCTTTGATGGCTGTAATAGGACGATTCGTGCACTGGGCGCGGGCAAAACAAGAGTGAATGCCACGGATGTTGTTTCGTTGGTTAATTCTTGCAGCCAACAGCTGACTAGAAATGCAAAGAAAAACTAACTGTAGGTTTTCTGACAGCGTCAGAACTCATTGGCGACGTATAGGCCTATGCGAGAACGAAGTCCAAGCCTACAGTATTATTTTCTTTATGTTCCTATTTCGCACAAGATGGCCGGCATTAGACCGGAACATTGCACGAATCGTCTTACTCCAGCATCAAAGGAGGTGCACGAGTAGTTCCAATACCAGGCGAACGGCCGCATAATATGTCAAAACTGGGCCGATATATGTGTCCTCAGATTTGGTTACTGGCTGACATTGTGCACTGAAACTTAGTTACTTATTTACTTATTAGTTCGGACAAGAGTAGACTCGCAGTAGATCTGTAGCACGGAACAGAATGCGATAGCGTTTAGCGAGTGTAAATTTACGTCGAGTGAAGTACGTTGGTTGCTGTGCGCAGGGAAACCGAGCAGCGAATGAAGTGGTCATTCTGACAGTACACGATATCGGATGTGATCGTGAGTTATGCTTTCATGCTCCATCTCTGTCTGTCCGTCCGTCCGTCTGTTCGTCTGTCTCTACGCTGCCCGCTGCAGCTGTGATTCCTGTTGTAGCCTACCATGATAGCATATAGTGCCGTGATAGCAATCTTTCTGAATCATTATGCATCCCGTGCCGAGTAGTCCTGGTCCATACAGTCCTGTAGTCTCGCCTGGCAGTCAATATCACGGTGCAGTAATGTGGTCGCGACTGCAGAGGCTGCTGCTGCTGCTGAGGTGCATTTACAGCCGCCGGCTGGATGGCAAGCAATCGTTCATTCGACCAGTAGTCACGAGACACCCCGCCCCGCCGTACGACGGTGATGCGGTTTCATCGCTCGACAGTTGCGTGCGAATTGCCCGTCCTACACGTCTCAATTTCACCCTGACGCTTTTTTATCGTCGCTCGCTCTCTTCGTACAACAGAGAACAGCCATTAGTTTTACATTATAATCTTCGCTATTGATTTGCGCGAAATTTTGCCACACGACATAGCCTCGTTAGCAACAGAACCAGCCTGTTCTTAAAAATACGAAAAATGCCATTTTTGAGAATTTTTTGGACATTACATCATATTCATTCACTGCTTTATCGATACTGCAAAATGCTTTTGGAAACTGTTTTCGCCATAAAATGCTGACAACCGTCCGAATTGTTTTCGGCGTTTGCTGAACTTGGAGAACTGTTTTATTTTGATATTTATGGTCTTGGATTTACTTCTGTTCAGTTTTTTGTCAATTTTTGTCTGGGTGCAAACTAAAGGTGGCTATGTCATTTTTGAAAAGGAAGTTCTCACAGCAAGAAAAAAACGTTAAAAGAGAAAAAAATTGTTTTTTGTGCTTTCTTTCCATGACATGATTTTTCATCGAAAGAATTGGGGGACGTGAACCCTAATTCCTTATTATATCCTCTAGTTCATTCCAACGGTTTTGCTTACCGGATATAATGACTACTCGTTCATTAGCCGCGTTGTGTTTATTGGCTGCATTAATGCGTATATAAGACCGAAATGTCTCGTTAGACGCTGCGTTCGCTGCCGTCGGCGTCAATTTATTAGCAGTCGACAGTTCGACTGATTACGCCATATCACTCAGTCCAGTAAGGTGTGCGTTGACCTTACACACTCACTGAGTAGTCGCACCATCGTCGACTGCCCATACCGTGTTTATTTCAAAAGTTCGCATGTGTTGTTTATTGTTCGGTTTTTAAATAGTTTAGCTTATTGTAGTTTTGTACCATAGCTAAATATGAATAATATAATCAGATTCTGTATGAGCCGTACTGTGATGATAAGCATGGTGCAATCGTTGCACTTTAATTTATGGTTTATAGTTAGTAACGTTCAAGTTATACTGACACTTGTGCCTTTTTCATGTTTTTTTTCAATTTTGTGTTGTTTTTACGCGCGAAAGCAGAATGCTTCGCGCGTCTTTGCCATCGTCTGGGCGTCTGTCTGTCTGTCCGTCCGTCCGTCCGTCACACTCGTGATCTGTATCAAAACGGTGCAAGCTAGGATCACGAAATCTTTACTGTGGGCTGCCCTAAGGTCTCTAGTTTATTGTGACAAAATTTCGTGCCACTGGGTGCAGGGGTTCTCCTCGAACGAGGGCATCAAAGAAAGATACCCCCTAAAAATGTCATTTTGCCGTTATTGGCTCGAATTATGTGAAAACGGTTGCAGATAGGTACATACGTGCTGCTTATCATAACAAGCACTAGTGACAGGCTTTTTTGGATTTATTAACATCAATGACCTTAAACGACCTTGAACCCCTCAAAAAGAGGTTTTTTAGTGAATTTTTCGCAATTTTTGGATGCAGCGCGCATTTCAACACTGAATTGCGACGAAATGGCTGGAGATAAACCAAGATAACCTGCGTACGAAATTTTTAGCATTTAACATAGATTTTAGCAGTTCTAGTCCCGGCCCTCTAGGTTCAAAGAGGCTGGCACAGGCGGGCGTCAAAGACAGCTACCTCCCCTAAAAAGTGGGTATTTTACCGCAATTATCTCGTGTAGCGTGAACACGGTTGCAGATAGACACAGACATGCTGCTTATCATAACAAGCACTGGTGACAGGCTTTTTGGATTTATTAACATCGATGACCTTGAATGACCTTGAACCTTCCCAAAATGGGTTTTAGTGAACTTTTCGCAATATTTGGATGCTGCGCACATTTTAATACTGAATTGCGACGAAATGGCTGGAGTTAGACCAAGACAACCTGCGTATGAAATTTTCAGCATTAAACGTAGATTTCAGCAGTTTATGTCCCGATCCCCTAGGTTTATAGAACCCGGCGCGGGAGGACGTCAAAGACGGCTACCCCTCCTAAAAAGTAGTTATTTTACCGCAATTATCTGGTGCAGCGTGAAAACGATTGCAAATAGGTAGCCTACAGACATGCTGTTTATTATTAATTTTTGCGATCTTCTGCTGCAGCACAAAATCCAAAAATGAACTGCGACGAAAAGGCTGGAGACAGACTGACAGTTTGCGAAGAGAAACTGCTATAGACTTTCGCGCGTCTCGTGAGCATTAGCTCAAATTTCCTGTTTAAATAACCTTTACACGTCCTGAGAGCAGAATCATTCAGAGAGTCTTGGGCAAATATTTTATGGTTCTAGTTTACGTCGTTGCGACACAAAACCAGCGCGTAACAGCTAGATGAACATACAGACAGACTAAAGTCATGCCGACGATGGCTAACACACGGCTTCGCATGGCGAGCTACGCTGACGTCTTGTAAAAAATTATTTCACATAGTTTCTTAAAATTATTATCACAAGAATATTGTGCAGTAGTTGTTTTTTTGACTTATGACGCAATTAGTATCGTTTTACTTAGTTTTTACTAAAAGAAAACGAAGAAAGATCATTGTATTTGACTGCTGCATCTTTTCAGAGAGATCTCTCAGGCAATACAACGTCGATAATCACGGCAAAAATCAGAAATACGTTTGCGATGATGTGATTGGCTGCAATCACGCCACGATGCAAGACCACAGTGGTTTAGTGCATGGCTGGCAGTGCTGATGATCTGTCACGAGTGAACGGATTCATCGCTGTGATTGTTATTCCACTCACCTGGTGGTACGCCCTGGCGTGCGTCCGGTTGTTGGGCGATTACGTCATCATCCATTATGCACACGTCATTTGTCGGTATCAACATGCAGCCAGCCGTTGGTTCTACGTCATCAGTGACGTCAGCAGCTGCAGCAGCAACTAAGCCATAACGATAACTGCATGCGATACCGATGGATGGTGGTCACTGGTCAGCGTTGCGCCGGTTTACATGGATATAACGTAAGCGCCGGTCTGTCAGATGGTTTATCCGGCAACCAGTGGAGCGTTATGTAGAGGGATTGGCGACGGCTGCAGGCTGGTGACATCGACAGTGGTTTGGTTTGGTTTGGTCGGTTACGATAGAACTCTTCCTGCAGTGTTCACGCTGACTTCAATCTGGGCAAACCAACGCTGCAGTAAACACAGTACCATCATGTGATAAAAGCGTCAAAAACCGATTTTTCCCCACTTCAGTTAGATGGACTGATGCTTACATTCTTTTCGCATCAGAAACTTGCTTGCATGCAAAAAAATTAGAATTATAAATGTAAGTTACCGACGTATGTCAGCTTTATATTCTTATCTGCTTTGATATATTTGGTAACAGCCATGACCGCATCGATCTTCTTGACAATGTAGAGAGCGGTCTGCCGTCCGGTGTAAATTTGACTGTGGCACAAATTATTAATGACGCCAAAGTTAGAGACTTACGACAGTGTTGCATACTTGAGTCGTGAACAGTCAGTTAGTACTGTGCAGAAGCCGCAGCTGAATGGCTGTAGATAGCATTCGAGGCAAACATAAAACTACTGCAGTGGAAAGCCGTGCAACAACCAGCATTAACGGGTCGTCAACACGCATGGACGCAATGGACGAATAGACGGAGTGGCATCGCAGCACATTACGCATTGTCCGCGTTGACGGATAATTAGGCCCTAGACCAACGCTACAGCAGATCATGTAGCCAAAAAAAGAGCTGCGTTATGCCGTCATTATTGTGATCCAGTGCGAAAATAGGAAAACGGTAAACGCAGCGTAATGTGCTGCGATGCCACTCCGTCTATTCGTCACACTACTAGCCAGTCGGGTTTAGGTGTCCGCAGTCACTAAATTCCTGGAGTGTCGGTAATCTTACTCTTGCACAGGTTTCCAGACTGCAAACTATTCGCTTCGAAAGTCATCGCCGTTTGTAGTCGGAAACATCTCGTATCAAGTGACGATTAAGCATTGCCACGCTAATGCTTTACTTTTGGGCAACTCCGCAACAAAACACGCAGTCTGCTGAGACTCATGTTGCACGGCAGTACCTAGCAAAATGACGCACTGAGAGCAAAGCTTCAACCATCTTACACGTCGCACTAGTTACTAATGGTAACCATTCTGTAATAGTTGACTACTTTTTAGTCTACCGACTGCTGTGCGAGTCGACATCGACCGGTCAATGAAAGCTTGGGTGAAAGATTCGAAAGGTCAAAGACGAGAAGACGAGTAATTGAGCATACGATTAGGCATCGATCAATGAATGACACTATTGCCAGTTCGTTACTCGATCTGTCAGCCAGTCAGTCAGTCCACAGTCGACGTTGTGCACTGAAGCTCATCAAGCCGTCGTATGCTGACCTGCGCGCAGTCAATCTAATTCCCGAGTTTCTGTCGTGTGTGATGCGATATTTCATGACTGATAGGATCACGTGACGACTAATTTCTACGCCTACTAAAACACAGCATTGATGGCAGGCTGCATCGAAAACTAAATTACTTTTTATGATAGAGTTTCCGAGCAGCGAAAGTTTATCTGATTTTATGTTCCTTAAATATTTAATCTACTAAATCGTCTTCGCTATTTGAGTGAACACTTTTTTGAGTGTCTCGAACGGATTGTTTTGCGGTAAAATCTTATATTGGTAACAAATGCAACAATCGTACGAAGTAGAGTTTCCTGTTATATTGCAAAATATTAACCTATCTGCGCTATGCTAATCAGCCGAAATTGATCAGTTCCGCCTGTTAAAATTGGCGACAATTTTACCGACGGTTAGTTGTTGCAAAAACGCGATTTGTGCAAATTAGTCAGTTAGCTTTCGTCGACAATCTTGCGCCATCCGCAGTACAGAAACGAACAATTTGCAGGACGGTCGTAATAATAAGAATTTCGGTTGTCAGTTGTCACTGTCACCGAATACAGCTTATGTGCAATGTAATTACAACTTCTCATATTAAACTGCACAGGAGTGCTACAAAAACTGAAATTAAGAAGCTGGGCGGGCGACCTAGTGGATTGCTGTGCAGCAATGACATTGGCACCTTGTACGAATGGACAGAAGACTCATTTCTTAAAAATTTGTCGTGGACACCAACAGAGAAAGAAGGAAAAAACGTTACAAGACCGCAACCGTCGTGGTGATACTGGTTACCGTAATCAATATGGAAGTGGCAGCAACAGTCTGTTGCCTGCCCAGAGATGGGCGTAAAGCACGTCGTGCGGCTAGGGTCAGGACAAACAGGGAAGGGCGGAATTAACGAGGAGGAAATTGCGAGCTGGGTATCAGACGGCTAACGCCCAGCGCTCCATTGCTTGCTGTGATATACGCGACTGGACTAGAGACTATAGCCTCACTGTCAGCCATGTGAATTACCTGCTATGCTATCCACGGTGGTCAGCTTGACCGGACCGGACGGTCTTTGATATTATCGTATGTGACAGTTCTGTGTCTTGAACGTCGTTCCTGACGACATTGAACGGACGTGGATCTGATGTGACGTTTGTATGTGACGTCACGCGGCAGGTCACGTGTCGTCTGTTTACGAATGACGTCATGCTTGACGTCGAATGACTTCTTGATCGCACCTGTCTCCCGCAGACCGTCTCTGCCGCTGCTTCTAGTTCCTATCACATACAGTGTTGGAGTGTGATGGCGTGCAAGACAAAGAACTTAATGAAAGCAGTTGAAACACCCACCTGTTCGATTATCGCTTTTCTGCGCATGCTCAGCGATTTTTTATACTGTGTCCCCAAAAAAGTCACACTTTGTTATTTTTATACTTTCACGATATATTAACTGATTTTCAAATTCTTTCACTAGCACACTCTCTTGACAATTGGCAAAAAAGTGATTATTGAATATCTTACTACATTTTAACTGTGTCACTACACTACCTTGTGAAATATAAATGTAAGAAAAACTGGCAATAAACAACAATCACATTGTAAAAAGAACAAGACACTTTAGACTAAGATCGCAGTGAATGATTGGTACGATGCTACACTGTGTTATAACCATCTTTTTAAGTATCTGGTGTGTTGAAAAATACGTTTGTTTCTGGACTTCTTGGTTTACTAGGCTTAGCAGTTCATTCACAGTGGTCCCGTTCTCTTTAGTTGTGCACGTGTTTCAGTCTGCAGCCTCATGCCTTTGGTCGGTGCTTCGCGTTTCCCAAATCTTTTTAGTAAAGTGCCCAGTCGGCCAGTCTTTTTTTCTTGGAGTTTGTCTTCGAGAATTTTATCGGTATCTTATGCAAACCGTATTTTTTAAACTGGTATAAATTTTTAATCACGGCCTTGTCTTTGTTGCTGAATGGGATGTTACAATGACGGTATTTTGTCATTGCATTAAAAACCATTATTACCAATAACATCATATGTTTTTTTGTTTACAAACACGGCCATGTATCGAAAACTAAACATAATTAAATTTAAATACGCAAATTGATCGAAAACTGTTTAATGAGATAAGTTTCTGTAATGTATTTATTCTGATTTTAGTGATTTTTAAATATTTATATTTTACAAGGTAGTGTAGCAACACAGCTAAGGTGTGGTGAGATAATTTATAATTATTTTATTATATTGCAAACTGTTTGCAATATAATAAAAAAGTTACAAATTATATCACCAGCAAACTGTCCAAAAAGTCTGATAGCGAAGAAATTTTGAAAATCGGGTTATATTTGGTGAAGGTGCAAACAGTGACAAAGTGTGACAGTTTTTTGAGGACACAGTGTAGCTATAACAAGACGCAGGGGACTTTGTACAACGTGCAATGGCATTACCTGTGGTACACATAGCAGTCCGCTTCTGCTCGATAACGAAACGAAACATAGAGTCCGTGACAAATAAAACGCCCATTCGCATGTCCAGCACTAATGGAATTTGCACATGTGTAATAAAATACAATAGAGTTGCAATAAAGCAACCGGAAGCAGTCGCGCCGTCGGCTCTGTTTAGCCGATAATTAGTTTATCGCAGAGCAGAAAGTATCGCAACAAGCTGGCAGAGAACTCGTGCTTTGTTGCACTGATTAACATACAACTGCAATACAACGACATAAATTGATATATTGCAGTTTTTTTTATTATTAGTCCGCCCGAAAGCGATAGCTTGCGGAGCGGACTTAAGTTTTACCCCTGATGTTTTATTTTTTATTTCTTTCAACGCGAAATCTCCGAGATGCGTGGGCCGACCGGCGTGAAATTTTGCAAGATGGTCAGTACTAGGCCAAATTTTATAATGCCGGTCCAAAATTTTTTGGGGGGCGCACCCCAAAAAAATTTCAGGGGCCAAAAACATGCAAAATTTGGCCCGATTTCGGACGACTTCAAAGTTCGGCGGCGAATATCTCCGAAACGGATGAAGATATTCAAAATGGATAGTCATTCCGTGTATGGCGATTCCTCCTGCGTTAGGCGAAACAAATCCGGTGAAGTTTGGTCCAGTGACCTTGGAGATTTAGATTCTTAACGGTACCCACCGAAAGCGCATATTTCGGAAGAACATATTTCGGCCCCTAGGGGGTGCTGCGCCCCCAAATTTTTAAACGCGCTAGAGAATCACTAAGTCTTACTAGCGCACCCCCCACCGGGGACGGGAGACCCCTTACAACTTTTTTCTCAAAGGGGGGTCAAAAATTGCCTTAAAATGTAGCGTATTAGACGAAGGATCTTTGGAGCCAAAGGGAGTAGCTTCATGAGACTTTGCCACGTGACGTGCTGCTAGATGGGGGTGATAACGCGGGTACAACTT